>Ga0209121_10001374_pt1 | contig 25486 bp, 20 predicted proteins | sample Cruoilmetagenom3_FD_187292 | JGI IMG/M metagenome (GOLD analysis project Ga0209121, IMG submission 187292) | Oil polluted marine microbial communities from Coal Oil Point, Santa Barbara, California, USA - Sample 3 (SPAdes) (version 2) | ecosystem: Environmental > Aquatic > Marine > Oil seeps ... | reverse complement strand
GCCGGTGGTTTGAAGCCCTTGACCTGCCAGATCTGCGGCGCGCCGGTAAGCTTCTTGACCCCCGCCTCCATGCCAAAGTCGAACACGGCGTTGATTCCGCCGTAGGTCAGTCCGCGCTTCATGTCGCGCCAATGGAAGCCCACCGGCCGAGGCTTACCGTCAGGGCCTCTGGCGGCCACGAGGTTCTCGCCGGCAGCCGTGCCGATGCCCTTGGCAAAGTTGTAGCCCAGCCGGATGCCCTGCCCCAGCGGACCGAACGTTGCAGTCGCAGCCGTGGCGATGGTTCCGATTGCCATGTCAGCGATCATGCCGACGCCAGAGACCGCGTAGTAGGCGTAGTCCGCCCACGCCGCAGCATCCATATCCGCCTTGGCCTGAGCCTCGAGCTCAGACTGCTTGTCGATGATATCGATCGCCCGCTGGTGGTTCGCAGCCATGTCGCGGTGGTGCTGCTGCCCCGCGCGGGCAGCACGAATGCGCGCTTGGATACGCGCGATCTCCGGGTCCTGTTCGAGCCATGCCTGCCTCCCGTGATCGGCGAGAGCCTGCTTCCGCTCCGCCTCACCGCTGCTCACCCAGCCCCATCGGGAGTCCCACGAGTAGCCCCGCGCCTGCATGTCCAGAGCATGTCGCGCGTCATCGGCCTTCACCCACGCCGCGCCGCCCTCGTCCCACGGCATCTGGATGAAGACCAGATCGCCGTCCTCGCTCTTGGGGACACCCTTGAGCGGATCGGGCCCGCCTCCTGATTTGCCGCCAGACCCATCGATCAGACCCTTGTCGTCCAGCAGTTGCAGAAGCGAACCACCCGCGAGGATGATGCTCGAGAACACCACCGCCGAGGTCGACTGAACCGGTGAGAGCGGCTTCTTGTCCCCATCGTCACCAGACGCCGTGCCGTTGGTGCTTCCGCCGCCAGAAGTGCCCCCGCTGCTGTCGCCACCGGACGAACTACCACCAGACGTGCCGCCGTCTATGGGAGGCGCCGCACCACCGTCCAGCGGACCGAACCGCTGATCGAGCACCGACTGCAGGTTCATTGACCCCGCGGCGCCCACGATACTGTCCACGATGTCCGCTCCAGCGATGTTGTACTTGTTGCCCGCGTCATACCAGCCGGCCTGAACGGCGAACTCTATGTACGCGTTGTCCTTGATCACGAGCACCTGAGAGGTCGTCCCGGCGGCTCCGCCGCCCGCTGCCGCCGATCTCACGTAGGCCCGATCGCCGACGCTCACCTCATACGTGCTGTAGAACTGGGGATTCACATCGAGCGCCTGACCCAACATCTCTTCTGCACCCGAGGCGGATTCATACCAGTTGACCCCCACCGTGAAGCCGAGTTGCATGGGGTCGATCGTGTCCTGTGGATCCCACTGCGCTGGCACCGTCCTATCGAACGAGTAGTTGACGCTCGCGACTCCCCCGGGCTGCCAGCCCCCCGTCATGCGCTCAAAGTAGCCACTGATCGGAGCGCTCTCCTCTTGGCCCGGGAAGTACATGGTTGTCGTACCGCTGCCGCCCAGCACACCGTCGGCGACCTGAATCACACCCCGGACCTCCGCAGGTGCGTCGCCTGCACTGTTCGCTTCCCAGGATAGGTAACCGGTTCCGTCGCCGTTGATCTCCTCGCTAGTCACGGACTCGGCAACCGCTGAACCAGGAAGCCCGACCCCAAGCGCGACCACGAGTGCCAGCACCAGCGTGAACACCGTCGCACCCGCAACCGCTCTGCTCCCCACGACGACGCGGGTGTTCAGACCGATATTGATACCGAGGTTGAGAATGGCGAGGCCGTAGATGAGTACCGGCACCGACTGAGCGAATATCGCGGTCAGCTGCGTGAGCGTCATGAGCGCGCCCCATGCGATGAGCCAGGGAAGTGTGTAGCTCATCTTCACGCCATCGACACCAGTGCGGAGCTTCACGAGCCGTCCGTAGAACAGACCTACCGTGAAGCCGAGCCCCAGCAGGAACACCCATGCCGACGGACCCGGTGGACGCAGGGTGATGACCGAGAAGATGACCATGGAGAGGAATGCGGCCGCTTGGCCGAAGATGATCCGCCGAGGACGGACCTTCCTCTCTTTGCGGAACGTCAGGACCTGTACCGCCACGCCGAGAACGAAGAGAGCCACGAACACCAGTGAGATGAATGTGGCCATGGTCGCTTACCCCGTCACGTTCTCAAGACGCAGGACGATGCGAACTCGCCAGCCGCCCTCGGCAGCCACTGCCCTGATCAGGTCGCGTGCTCCAGGATCGCGACCTGAGCGCAGCCGTTCCCAGAGTACGATCTCGCCTGACTCCTTGATTGCGACCGCGGCCTGATACTCCTCCGCACGGGAGACTGCGAGAACGCCGTCCTCCTCTGCAGCCGTGAGGTTGATGGCTGAGAGTCGATCGCTGAGCACTCCGCGCATGGCGTCGACGGGATCGACCTGTGGCGCGGGATCGGGATCAGGTTCGGGGACCGGCTCAGGTTCGAGCATCGGCTCGGGCTGAGGCTCGGCGGGCTCGGGCATGGGCTGCGGTTCGGGCTGCGGCGGGTCCACCGGCTCAGCGGCTGCGGCCGGTGTATCCTCGGCCAGTGCCTGCGCTATCCAGTCGGGGGTGAAGGGCTGCCCGGTGTCGGAGTCATACCAGCCCTCGATCTGCATCCAGTCGTGGCCATTGACACAGCCCCACTGGTTGTCGAGAAACACATTTTGCTGGCAACTCCTGCAGAAACCCGCGAGGGCCATACAGGCTCCCCTCCACGTCAGTTGAGCCAGAACAGCGCAATGGTGGCCCAGCCGCACAAGAACACGATGAATATGACAACACAACCAACGCCGAACGAACGAGCAAGGTCCGCATCGGGGTTCGTCTGCTTCTGAACCCCGCCCGCCTTGAGACTGTTTTGAGAGCTCATACGACCATGATACTCCCGACAAGCCCCTCATTTTCGTCCAAGTATCTCAAGCCGTTCGTCCCACTATCTCGATTCTGCCCCTAGCGCAGCACCTGCTTGACCCCGTCGCGCACTGCCTGGCTCACCGCGTTCAGCCCGCCGACGAAACGAACTTCGCCGATGATGTCTCGCTGGGCGGCGAGAGCATCGCGCACTCGCGGGTCGAACACGTCGCGGTGAGTGAGCACCATGACCGAGCCGACGTGGCCCTGCATGACGCCGCCTGCGAGCGCATCCGGGAAGTCAGTGCCGCAGGTGAGTGCGACGCGGTCCCAGGACAGGCCTGCAGTCACGCCGCTGTCAGCGATCTGCAGCGCAGTGTCATAGCGGTCGGTACCCGCGATGCGGGCATGGCCGATGCCGGAGGTGTCGAGCTGTCCTTCCACCGCTGCCGGAACCGCACTCGTGCCGCCGAGGACGACAACGTCGGTGACTCCCGCCTCGGACATTGCGGCAAGCGTTGTAGCACTCAGGCCCTCCGGACCCGCCAGGTAGAGTGGGCGCTGGAGCGCTGTCGCGAGCGGTGCAGCGGCGAGTGCATCCGGGAACGAAAGGCCGGTGGCCACGAACGCCGTGCCGTCGAAGGCATCAGCATCGCGAATCGCTCGCCGAGCGATGATCTGGATGGTGGTGTAGCGGTCGGCGCCCCAGAAGCGCTCGAGGTTCGCCGTGGGAACGACAAGCTCGCGTATCTGGGCCTCGACGTCCTCGGATACCACCGACGTACCGCCGAGCACGAACACGTGCGAGGGATCGAGACGCACGATCTCTGCCGCCACCGCATCGGGCAGCACGTCTGCTGGAGTGAGCAGCACCGGGGCGTCGTAGACACCAGCAAGGGCCGCCCCGCCGAGCGCATCGGGCCAGTTGGAGCCGGTGGCGATGATGACGGCATTCGATCCTGTCGGGTAGCTCTTGATCGATGCCTCGACCGCCGTATCGTACCGACTGGCGCCGGCCACTTCGATGTAAGCGGTCGCCGAAGCGCTAATGCGCACGTCATGCGTCGCATGCGCACTCTCGTTGCCTGCCTCATCGACAGCCCAGTAGGTCACTGTGTGATCGCCGACCGTGTCGATGCGAATCGTGTCGGCAGCCTGGGGTGCTCCCCCGTCAAGCGCGAGCATGATGATGTCGACGCCGGAGAGCGCATCGGTCGCGCTCACGGTGTAGGTGATCGCATCGATTGCCGCAGTAGCGGTCGGTGTGATGGATACGACGGGGGCGGTGTTGTCGATGCGAACGATCTCACTGTTCGGGATCTCCATGTTGCCGACCGCATCAGTTGCGTAGTACTCGACCGTATTCGTGCCTTCGGCGGAGACGGTGAAGGTCAGCCTGTCACGTGCTATAGAGGTCGGAGCCATACTGACGGACGGCCTGGTGATAATCGCACTCATGGTCCACACACCCGCATGGGAGTCGGTGGCGGTGAGGACCACATCGACCGGACCTTGCTGCCATTCCGAGTCGATATCCGAGACACTCACGGGTGCCTCGTTATCGATGCGGAGCGTGGCACGGCCTGTCGGACCGACGTTTCCTAGCGAGTCGATGCCGTAGTACTCGAGCTCGTGCAGTCCGTTGCCAGTAACCTCGAAGCTCGCGTTGGTCGCAAGCTCGATCCCGCCGTCGATCGTGTAACGGAACGTGGATGAGTCGGCTCCTGCGTCAGCCTCTGTGAGGGTGACGGTCACCGGACCCGTCTGCCAGTCGGGTGTCGAGTCGTCGGTGACGACGGGCCCTGAGCGGTCAATGCGCACGAGCGCGCTCTTGGCCTCTTCGGTGTTGCCGGCCAGATCGACCGACCAGTAGACGACGTCATGCGAACCTTCACCGGAAACGGCGAACGGACCTGCGTAGGTCTGGCGCGGGCCGCTGTCGATCACGTAGAAGGTGTCTGCGACACCGGAGAGCGCGTCAGTGGCGGCGAGCGTCACAGTCGCGTCACCGGAGACCCACTCGACTGGTGCATCGTCGCCCGTGACCGGCGCGGTGTTATCCACCAGCAGAGTGACCGTCTCGACGTTCGAGGTGTTGCCCGCGGCGTCCTCGGCATACATCTCCACGGTTGTGGTGCCCTCGGTGCTGGTGGTGTACGTGTACACGTCGCCGAACACAGCTGTGTACGGGGCACCATTGACCGAGGACCAGATGCGATAGACGTAGCTGTATAGGTCGTTGCCCGTGGCACCAGCGAGCGCAGTTCCCGATGCCCAGCCGGTGGCCGGCAATCGGTATGTGCCGATGGCAGGGGCGCTCTTGTCTATATAGATGCTCTCGGCCTGCTTGAACTCCTCGACATTGCCCACGTTGTCGACCGACCAGTACGTGATGTCGGTGATATCCTGCGCCGATACTACGAACGGACCGGTGTAGGTCTGCTTGGGCATGTCGTTCACGCGGTAGTAAGTGACCGCGATGCCGGAGCCGATGTCACTCGGAGTGAGCGTCACAGTCACATCACTACTCTGCCATCCAGTCGCCACGACATCGTCAGTGGTGTCCGGCGCGAACGTGTCGATGCCGACAGTGGCCACCGCCGACGCGGAGATGTTGCCCACCATGTCACGCGCGGCGTACTCGAACGCGGTGACGCCGTTGTTGACCACAAGGAACTCGAAGTGGTCGCCCGGAACCGTCTCGGCGACAACGGGACCGATCACAGGTGTCATGGTCACGTCGATACTCGTGACGCCGGATCCGGGACCGTCGTCGGCATTGACCTCAAAGGGATAGCTGTAGCTCACCCAACTCGCTGGCGCGTTGTCGTCGGCAGTGGGAGCCTGTGTATCGATGATGTAGGGACCTCGGTGAACGGTGCTCGTCCAGTTGCCGACGGCATCGCCCGTGCGGAGGTGCACGTACCATTCGCCGTCCGAGAGAGGACCGCTCGTCACGCTCGTGACGCCGGATGTCGCGTTGGCCGACGGCGCGGGTAGATCGAATGCGTTCTGCGTGAACCAGTAGGAGTATCCGGCCACACCAGAAAGCGCGTCGGTGGCACCGAACAGGCCCACGGTGATCTGATCCAGCGACGAGGCTACCCCAAATATATGGCTGTCATCGATCAGGATCGGATCGGTTGGTTTGCTCGTGTCTATGCGGACCGTTGCCGGGCTCGCCCACGCACTGTTGCCCGCATGATCGAATGCCTGTGCAGTTACCAGTTGGGCGCCTTCGGCAGAGATCTGGAACGGACCGGTGTATGTGGTGGGACCGGCTCCGCCGACCCAGTAAAGGACCTCATCGATGCCGAGAAGATCAGCCGATGCGTTGATCGTGACGGTCACCGGCGTGTTCGACCAGTCCGAGTCCGCGACAATGGAGACATCCGGAGGGGTCGTATCCATGAGCACGTCGCAGAATGCAAGCGCGCTCCGGTTGCCCAGGGTATCCACAGCGGAGTACTCGATCGTATTGAGGCCCAGCTCGTCGATCACAAGTTGGGCGGTGTCGCCCGCAACGCTCGCGGTCGTCGTGCCCGAGAACGGTGCGTACCAGGTCATATCGATGGATGCCACGCCCGAAACCATATCGTCCGCTTCGAACGTGACCGTGACGGGAGCGGTCTGCCATCCGACAGGTGCGTCATGGGTCACAACCGGCGGGTCGGGGTCGACGGTGACATCGAGTGTGTCAGCCGACACGTCGCCAAGTCCGTCGATCGCCCAGTAGGTGATCGTGTGCTCTCCAGGCGCACTCACCACGAACGGCATCGTGTAGATATTGGGCACGCTGGAGTCGATGCGGTAGTACACACCGTCAACGCCGAACGAGCTCGTCGCGATGACGGTAACGGTTATGTCGGAGGAGGATATCGGGCCGGGATCGGGAATGGCCGCGATGTCCGGACCCCTTGAGATAATGAAGGGGCCGGCGTGTAGGGTGTTCGTCCAATTGCCAGCCGCGTCGGCGGTACGCAGGTTGAAGTACCAGTTACCTCCGCTAAGCTCAGGACTGGTTGTCTCAAGCACGCTTGCACCTGCATCCACGAGCGCATCCGGCGTCTCAGTCGCGCCAAGGCTCCATGAGAACGAGTATCCCGTCACGTCCGAGACAGTATCGGTCGCATCGTCGGACCATTCGACGGTGATCTCCGTCAACACGCTGGGAACGCTGACCGTGTGCGTCGAACTCGCAAGACTCAGTGGATCGGAGGGCGGCGTGAGGTCGGTGACTGTGACCGACTGGGTCTCCTCGGCGGTCTTGGGCTGGGTATCCGTAGCCGTCCAAGTGACAACGGTCTCCCCGAGAGGTAGCGGGTCAGGGGCGTCGTTCACCAGGCTGACCGAGAGCCCTTCCGGACTGAAGGCCGACACACTCGGGATGGCCCCGGTGTATCCACCGTAGGTGTTGCCTTCGAGTGTGGCGGGCGCGGTGGAGATGGTCGGCGGCAGGCCCTCGACGATCACCGCGGCGGTCACACTCACATCGTCGACTGTGACGGTGATCTCCCCGGACCCCAGAACGAGACCGGCCTGGAACGTGCTCGTGGCACTACCGGATGCAAGCGGATTCACGCCGGGCACCATACTCCCCAGCGTGGAGGCGAACGTCGCCGGCAGGGTCTCGGGCACAGAGTGCACCACGAAGTCTTCATCCAACCCGATGATGGTCGCGGTCACATCGAGACTCTCACCCTTGATGACGCTGGGGAACTCAACGCTCAACTCAAGGGTCAACCAGTCTTCATAGATGATGTCGCCCGCTACCTCGGTATTGCCGACCCCAGGGTCGCTGTTGGTGTTCCACCAGTTGTACTTCGCTGTGAACGGGGCGAGCATGGAATAAGCACCGTCGGCTTCATCGGCGACGTTGTTGAGCACACGGTTGTCGCTCATGACGATTCCGCCGCCGCCAAAGATCGCACCGCCGCGGTCCAGGCCGTGCAGGTCGGTGCTCGTCGCCACATTGCTCTCAAAGGTGCTCAGCGTGATCGTGGCGCCAAGACTACCGGGGCCGACGTACAGTGCTCCGCCCTGACCGGCCGTCACGTCCATTCCGTGGGACATGTTGCCCGAGAAGCGCGACGACTCCACATACAGGCCACCGGAACCGGTGTCCGAGAGGAATACCGCGCCACCCGCGCCACCCATAGCCGTGTTCGTGGTGATAACGCTCGACTCGATGCGCAGCGAGGAGTTCCGGCCGGCGCTGATCGCGCCACCGGAATTGGTCGTCGCCGTGGCATCGGCCGAGCAGGTGTTCATCGTCAGGATGCACGAGTCGATCGTGAGGCTGTCCAGCGTTCCGTCGGCGCTTCCTCCCATGAGCACGGCGCCGCCGCCGAAGCCGTCCTCACCTGCGTGTCCATCGCGAAGGGTGATCCCGCGGAGCGACAGGGCGACGTTGCCCGCCAGCAGCGGATCGAGATCGATCAGTCGGCTGGGCGTGGAGTCCGATTCGATTGGGCGAATCACCACATCCGCAGGATCTTCCGCCAAGCCGATGATGTTCAGAATTCCCGGGCCAATGGCCGGCCCCACCTGCAGCGGTCCTCCAAACATCGCAGCGACAGAGACCGTGGTCTCGCTACCTTCCAGACTATAGGTTCCAGACGGAAGCCAGATCGTGTTGATGGCGTCCCCTGCATTCGCGGCAAGAACCGCTTCTCGCAGGCTGATGAACCCATCGTCCCCGGGGGTGCCTTTCAGGGCGGCGAGACTCGCGACGTTGCCGTCGACCCGATCGGTCTGAATGCTCACGATGACTTCGTCGGCCATGGCTGGTGCAGATGAGAGCAGCATCAGGGCGCACGCGAACACAGCCACGCCAAGAACGCGCACGATCACTGCTCCTCGCGAGCGATCGTGGCGTGCACGGATGATCTCATGTGCTCTTGGCTGCGTCACCGTTTCAATCCTTTCCAGATGTCTCCTACGATCGAGATGGAAACACCCCCATCATCGCAATGCAGAAGTTCACCGCCGTGTAGGGCTGCCTGTTGTTGTGAGAATCCCGGCTCCCGGAAGTTCCCAGGGCGTCGGCTGCCATCGTGGTATCAGCTAGGGCGGCATAGGCTGCCTGCCCCCGCGCTGCACTGGCCTGAGCAGGGTACACGCCTTCGGGCGCAACCTCGTCGCCTTCACTCGAGATCGCTGACACAGGGTGAGAATGAGCCGGCAACTGAGCATCAGTCAGCGACACGGCCTCAGCTCCGCCGATCTGTCCAAGTCGATACGAGCTCAGCCCCGGCCCCAAGCCGGGGTGCATGGGAGCGCGCCCTCGAAGATCAGGGAGTCCAAGGGTGGTGCGTCCATCGCCCCCATACGTGGTTCCCACCAATGAGAAGAGGGCCGTGTTCTGGGAGATCGGCAGAAGCTGACCATCGCAAAAGGCCCATCCACGTGGCGCGAAGTTGAGTCCGAACATCCGGATTTCAGCAATGAATGGATCCGACACCGGTCTCTCCTCTCAGTTCCGACTCGGGAATAGGCCCTGAAGCGCGATGCAGAAGTACACCGCAAGATACGGTTGCATGTTCTCGTGGGAGAGGCCCCCGCCGACACTGTCCACGACATCAGCCATCGACTCTCCGCGACCTTCGCCGAATGCGGCTGCCGCACCGACCGCCCATGCGTTGCCATCGGGCGACGTCTGATCGGCTCTGTGAGATGAGGCGGGCAACGTGTGGCTGTGGCCTGCTTCAGATCCGATGAGCCCGTGGCGCTCTGTTCCGCCACGCTGACCGAGAAAGTGGTCGCTGAGCCCCGGCCCCCGGCCCTCGTGTATAGGAGCGCGACCTCTCACGTCCGGGAGTGCAAAGGTGGTGCGTCCGTCGCCCCCATACGTGGTTCCCAAGAGAGCGAACAACGCCTGATTCATGTTGATTGGAAGCAGTTGTCCGTCGCAGAAGGCCCAACCCCTGGGAGGGAAGCCGAAACCCACCATGCGGATCTCGGACAAGAATGGCTCGGACATGATCGCTCCTCTCCTAGGATCGACTCGGGTAGATGCCGGTCAGCGCGATGATGTAGTTGACGCACTGGTATGGCATGCGGTTCTCATGCGCCGCTGAGCCACCGGTGTTGGCAGTGGAGGCCATCTTCACATCGGGGGTGCCCTGCGCGTAGCTCAGCGCACCGGGCGCGTTGGCGGGGACACGGCCCGCAGGATCCGCGCTGGTCGCCGCGTTGGGGTCGGCCGCGAGTGTGTGCGAGTGAGCGGGCGTTTCGGGGGTCGTCAACGCCACCGTTTCTGCCCCACCCCTTGCTCCCCAGCTGCGGGGCCTCAATCCTGGCCCGGAGCCGGGGTGAACGGGGATGCGCCCGCGCATATCGGGCAGCCCGAAGGTACTCTCGCCGTCGCCGCCGTAGGTCGTTCCCAACAGAGAGAACAGAGCGCTGTACTCATTGATCGGCATTAGCTGTCCGTCACAGAGGGTCCACCCGCGGGGCGCGAAGTTGCCCGCGAACATCTTGATCTCGCCTATGAATGGATCCATGACCGTCTCACTCCTCGGCGTCGCCGGTTCGCACTGCGAACACGGCCTCGTAGCGGGCTCCGTCTGCATCTTCACTCACGGGAACGAGGAACACGTCGTGTGCGCCCACGATCCCGTGTCGTAGTCGATAGGTGGCCTGTGAAAGAACCGGTTGCGGGCCCGAGAACTCGAGCGCGAAACGCTCGTACGGTCCCTGCGGCGTGCTCTCGGACACTGTCTCCAGCACGAGCTCGACGATTCCATCGCCAACTTCGGCTTTGAACACCGACTTCACTTGTGCCGAATACTCGGCCGCTGAGGGATACGCGCTCACGCTACCGCCTCCTGTGCTGACCATTCCATGCGGAAGTAGAAGCTCATCTCGCCGGTCTTGCGAAAACCCAACCGCTGGTACAGACGCATCGCGGGATTGAGTTCCTCCACGTGAAGGACAAGCGGCTTGCCCATGGTGCATGATTCGCGCATGAGGTCCCGCACGAGAGCGGTACCGATACCAGCTCCACGTGCCTCGGGGAGCAATGCGATGTCCATGAGGCGCAGGTCCGCGCCATGACGGTGCAGCAGGAGACGTCCGATGTCCGCACCCTCGCTGACGATGATCAGGTACTCCGCGCCCGTGTAGTGCTCTCTGTAGTAGGCAAGCTGTGCCTCGGACTGGCTGCGAAAGAAGGTAGCCTTCTGCGCGTCGTCCCAGTCGACCTGCGCGAACTCCTCGGCACGCGTGCTCGCGTACACCGTGTGCAGGAACTCTTCGTCGGCAGGTCTCGCGACCCTGAGGGTCACGTCGCTCATGCAAGACTCCCGTATGCGTTGGACCAGCCGGTGCGGGGGCCGTCTCGGAGAGCAGACGCGACGGGGTCGATATCCGATGTGCGACCGACTTCAGCCAGGAGTGCGTTCGCACGCGCTGCAGCGGAGCCAGCGACCTCTCGTATGAAGATGGGGCTGTCGGTACCAGTGGACAGGGCGCCACCGGAGCGCGGTCCATCGGCTATGGCGCCATCAGTGATGGCGGATGCGTCCGACTCGAACGCGTCACGCAGCAGGCCGCCGACCTCCTGGCCGAGAGCCGCTAGCGCGCTGGGGGTGTCCGTCCAGGTGGCCGCGCTCTTGATGCCAAGAGCGTTGTCGCCAAGTGCATCGAGATTGGCGGCTTCGAGCGCGAAGCTCGACATGGCCAGCGGGAGCAAGTCGGACAGGCCTGCGTCGGCATATGCCTGCACGAACTCGGTCGCCTCGTCACCACAGTGAAGCGCGTACACGAAGTCGGCGTCCGACCCCACGAACGAGGAGACCGTCTCAGCCACGTCGCCATCGGGCAGATGCGTGACGGTCATGGAAACGATCTCGCCACCAGCGGCCTCGAAGCCGTGATTGAACGCGAGGAGCGAATCGAAACCGCTCTCATAGAGTGAGCAGGCAACTGCGCAGCGGGAACCCATGTTCCGAGCCGCCCAGGCCCCCATGGCGTGATTGGCCTGCCAGTAGCCGAGTGTGTGATAGAAGAGCCGTGGATCGGGCTCCGCGTCGGGGGCGTTGGCGCCCGCCTCTGCGGCAACGATCGGTACGCCCGAACGTTCGGAGAGGTCGCCCAGCCCGTCGGTGCGAGCCGGATTCGACCACGCGACCACCAGATCAGCGAAGTCCTCGTCAATGAGCGCCGTCGCCTGAGCAAGCACAGAGCCGGGCCCGGGGCCTGCTGTTCGCACCTTAAGCTGCACGCGCTCCAGCAGTTCCTGGCCGAGCGACATGCGAATTCCCTCTTCAAAGCCCGCAGCGTCAAGGCCGGCGAACATGACCGAGGGAACAACGGCACCAATGACCGGCTTGCGGTCGGTGACCCGCGTGAGAAGCTTGATCGCTGCAGGGAGGCCGCCGAGCGCTACGACGCCCGCAGTCGCTCCTGCTGCCATGAGAAATCGTCGGCGACTGACGCCGGTCTCTGAGTTCTTGGACTTACCTGCGGAATCCTTGTCTTGAGCACTTATCGCTTCGCGATCCAATGCCAACCCCAATCCCCCCAGGAATGTGTGTCGTCACTCAGAATACCATGGCTGCCACGGCTTGCCGCACTCTCGCTCATCCCCACTTGAAGGTCGATTTCGCGCAGAGCCTCTACTCGACCGGACCTAGGTACTGTGCGAACAACCACCTGCCGTCACGCTCGACCATCTGGACGCGTGTCCTCAGCGGATCCCCGTCACCGATGATCTCCTCCACAATCACGAATCCCGCCTGCTCGCCAGCCGCATCAGAGGTGAGAATGTATCGGTAGTCGAGTCCGTTATCGAGATTGTGAAATACGGCTGTGACGACGCCGTCTTCGCTCATCGCGGCTTCCGTCGGCTCCATGAGCGGACCCTCCGCGCCTGAGGCTTCCGCCTCGCGACTGGCGATCCATTCTCTCGCCTCCGGAACCGCATGGTCGTAGGCGACGCCCCATTGACGTCCAAAGAGCGATTGCAGGAACACCGCGTATCCGCCCTCGGGGGTCTCCATGTTCACGGGATTCGAAGAAGGCGAAGAACTCACGGTCTCACCCACCACGAAACTCTCGACCATATCGGCGTCCACCGTTGGCGGTGTCGACCAAAGCCAGTAACCGACGCCGATCCCTGCGACGGCGATCATAAGGACGACCCCAAGAACGGCCGCGACGGTGAGTCCGGTGCGCTTGCGGGCCGGGACAGGTGCGACGGTCGCGTGAGACGGCGCTGCGGCCTGGGGCTGCGGGGCCGCTGCGGGCTGCGGGGCCGCCGGCTGAGGCTGCTGCGGCGGGGTCGATGCGACCGCGCCCACCTGCGCGCCGCACGCTGTACAGAAGGTAGCGTCATCTTGAACGGCCGTGCCGCACTTGGTGCAGTACATCCCTACTCCCCACCCAGTGACTGGACCCATGACCACGCGATCGCCCACCACTCCTGCAGAACCTCAAGAATCGACGGCCGATAGAAGCTGTCAGTCCACCACTGGTCATGCGCGAGGGCCGAGTCGTATCCTGCCGACACGCCGACCGCGCCCGCCTGCGATTCGCCCAACTCGAGCATGTCCTCATCGGCGGCAGCGGATCCGTCGTCGAACAACGCACGACCCTCGAGTACCAGAACCTCCGCCGCACCGCTCTCGCCGGTTGTCACCACGAAGTCGGTGTCGAGTCCGATGACTTTGGCGTCCGGGTGCACGGTCAACCAGCTCCCCGGCTCGGTCTGCCCCAGCACCACCTCGAAATGTCCGCCACCCTCTCGCTTGAGCGAGCGGAACCGGGCACTCCCCTGCCGCACGCGGACCGTGACCGCGTCAGGCGTGAGATTTCCCAGCGTGATGCTCGCGTTCGGCGCCAGATCGATGACTCCCCACGCAAGTCCGGCAACGGACAGGCGGATCCTCGCTCGGCTGTCCGGCCCGGTCACGACATGCTCCCAGGGCTGGATATCCGTCGGATACTTCGTGACATCCAAGAGAGTCTCGCCGAACGTCTCGATACCGGAGATGAAGACGTCGCCGCTCCCAGCAACCACCTGCGCCTTGGTGCTGCGCAGCCTAGCGCGCGGAATGTCGGAACCGAGCCAGTCCAGAACCCATCCGTTGACTGCGCCCGATGCGGTGATAGGCGTGCCCGGAAGCGGAATATCGCTCGAATGCGTCACACCGGTCATAGTGTGCCGAGCCACCCCATTGAGATATGCGGAGGTTCCCGGCACCACATAGTCGGTGCGCAGACCGTAGATGTTGCCGTACTGCACGTCTGGATTCAGGTGCCGCCCCACGCTCTCTCCCGCATTGAGCTGCGCGAGAAAAGCACTAGCCGAGTGGAGCTGTTCCGAGGCCGGACCGTGCTTCGCGGCGAACGTGGCCATGAGATTGCCCAATACCTTGTCCACGAAGCTCGCTCCGTGATTGGGCGTGCCGACCATGATGATCTTGCGCACATCAGTGGGATGCGGCGGCAAGCCATATGCGTAGTTGCGGGCGATGAGACCACCCATACTGTGACCCACGAGATCGACCCGGGACATCTTGAGACCCAGCGACGCATACCGGGAGATCTCGTTGGCGATATCCGTACCCAGAGCCCTCGACTGGTCGTGAATGCCATGATCACCTGCGTAGTACTCGTTGATGATCGCATCGAACCGCTTCCCGCCAAGGAAGTGCTGCAGCTGATCCCACGTGGCCTTGCTGCCGCCGAACCCGTGCAGGAGCAGCACAGGCGCTCGCGCCACCAGCACGTCCACGACAACCTCGACCTCTCGTCCCGTCTCGTCGGTGTAAGTGAACGTGATGGGCACCTTCGCAGCCCAAGGGGAGCCGTCGTCGTAGTAGACGGTCTGCGCCCCACGCGCGCTTCCCATCGTGGCCCCGCTCGCCTCAGGCGGTCTGATCCGCTCGGTCAACTGCCCGATATCGAGATACGAGGGCGGCGTGTAGTCAATGGTGGCCTTGCCTGCCGACAACGCGATCGTGCCATCCCCACCCAGCGCACTCCCGCCCAACGTGCCCATGTCCGGCGATGCCGCGCGCAGCGTACCGCCGACCGTCTCGCCCAAGTCGATATCGATCGCAAGCGCGGTACGCCCGTCGGCCACCACTCCCGCATAGGGAATCCCACTTCCCGCCTCGATCTCCGGATGGATATCGATCGCCACGACCGGGATGACGACCTCGCGCGTCATCCCCTCAGCTGTGATCGAGAATCGATATTCAGTGAGCGTCTCGTCGCCATGAGCGACGGAGAACGACGCCGAACCGTCCGAGTTAGTAACGTCGCTCAACTCGATCCCGTGTCCTGAGAGGCTCACGGGCTTACCGACCACTTCCGGGCCCACGAGCTTCACCTGCACGGTGACCGCGTCTCCAGGCTGCGAGAAGTTCCGCGGAGAGGCGCTTGCGCTGAGGCCCGGCTCAACGGGTGGCTCAACGACGTCGCCCGTGCCGTCTTCACCAGAACCACTCGAGCCGGCTGCACCCGAGAGAACATCGTCGACAGCTCTGCAGACTACGAGCAGTGCGTTGATGTCCTGCGTCCCGAAGAGAACTGTTTCGGACCAGTAGTCATCACGCGCCCAGTTGGCTGTTGCGAAGACGACCCGACCAATGATCTCATCACCACTATTCACTGAGCCACCGAAGCCTGTGACATCATTGATCTGCAGCGAGCGCAAACCGGATCCACCCACGACCATCTCCTGCGCAGCCCGTGGACTCGACTCTTGCTGGACACGTACGAATCCGATCCAGCCCCGATAGTCGAAGTCCACCTCACAGTCACCGTCGACAGCAGCGCTACCGGATCTCACCTCATTGACCGTGGCGCCCTCATCCTTGAGGGCCGCTTCGAGTCGCGTCGACAGATCATCCTGTGCAACCACCTGAGACACTCCCGCACCCAACTGGATCGCGCCGAAGACAATGAGCGTCGTCAGTACAGCCACGGTCGCATGAAAGAAGATTCTCGTTCGTCGCGATCGTTCTTTGCGGCTCATCGCCACCTCCGGGTGCTTCTACTAGGCGTCTATGGGCAAGAGTCCGTAGTAGTCCTCCGGAGTCTGGGGGCCGTCGAACTCCAGTCCCTCACCTGTGAATAGCTCTATCAGTTCGCCCTCCATGTAGAACTCGACTGAGTCCACCGAGTCGAACTGACACAGTGTGTAGACGACCTGCGCCACCCGTGCGGTCACGGAGAAGGAGCCGCCTCCGTCATCGAACTCGTCGCTCAAGTCGACGCTGGCCACGCCATTGTCGATCGTGAGGCCCAGAAGCTCCGTGCCTTGAGGGACCTCGCTACTCAATGCCGGCCACACGGCCAACTCGTCATCGGTGAGCCCTGCGAGCAGCTCTTCCATCGCGGCACCAGCGACAGCCTGGGTGTAGGCAATCTCGCGCTGAATGCCCATCGCGTTCTCGCCAGCACTCGCGAAGTACAGCATCACGGTCAACGTCTCGGGAGCGTCAGCATCCTCCCCAGAATCCGCGTCCTCATCGGCTACGTCCTCGTCCACCTCAGCGGGGGTATCAGCTTCGGCCTCATCGCCCGCCTCAACCTCATCGGCAGCATCGGTCTCCGTCTGCTCGGTCGCGGACTCGTTCTCCGTCGTGTCATCAGATGAGCAACCGGCGATCACTGGCAAAGTGAGCAGCAGCACGCATAGGAACATGAGAACGAAAGCATTGCGTATGACACGCGTTGTCAGCATTCGAAACCCCTCCGATCGTGGAACACAGCCCCGGACACGATCCTCGCTCCAAGCATACCAAGACCCCGCGAGTGGAGTCCGGCCAGTTTTTCGCACATGCTAGGCTGTTGCTATCCGGAGGCTGGGTTCGTGAACGTCGCAAACCGAGGAGTGGATGGCTCATGTACTGTCCCAAGTGTGGAGTGCAGCAAGCCGAGGGCAATGCATTCTGTGGAAGCTGTGGTGCCGCGCTCAACGCAGCGCCCCCTCAGCCGACGTCCCCGACTCCCCCAGACCCTCCGCAGCCGACTCCTCCCGCACCTCCCGCAACACCGGGCATCCCAGCACCACCCCAGCCCACGGCTCCCATGGCACCTCCGCAGGCACCGACCCCGATTCCCGCGCCTCCCATGGCGGCGCCCGCGCCACCGCCCGTGCCCACAAGCGCTGGAAAGACCATCTTCCTCACGTTCATGAGTGTCGTTCTCGTCGCCGGCATCGCAGTCGGCGGCTACTTCGCTTGGGACACCTACCTCAACGAGGAGGATCCCGATCCCACCGACTCCTCGGCCGTATCCGCTCCAGCCGAGACCTCGAGCCCGGCCGATGAGGGCATCGCCGAGCCCGAGCCTGCAGCTGAGCCGATAGGCTGGACCACTCCCGAGGACGCCCTAGCCGAGCAGATGCCGCTGGAGTGGGTGTACGACACCCTCTCGGACGACGGCGAGATCATCGAGTACATCATCGGCCCGCCCAACAGCGAGTATCTCGATGTCGTCGTAGTCGCCCGCCAGCCCGACGATAGCTGGCTCGTTGAGGACGCATACCCCTACGAACTGGAAGACATCGACGCCGATCCCGGCTACACCCTCACCCCCATCGACGAGGCCGAGTTCACTGTCGAGCTCTTCATCACCGCAGTGGCCGAGGACAGGGCCGACGACGCTCACGCATGGACCATCTCCCCGTTCTCTGAAGACCCGGCGAGCGCGAGCTTCTCCAACGGCGATCTTCTCGGCTTCGCCCCTGTGGACTCGCAGATTCAAGCCGACGGAACCACCGTGTGGGTCACTGTCGACGAGGACTGGGTCTGGGACGTGGAACGCTATGTGTATGTCTGCGTTCCCACCGCCGATGGCTATCGCATCTCTGACGTGTTTCCTGGGTAGAATCACACTGCCCTGCGCGCGCGGCTTCATGGCGGAATCACCGCGTATGTTAGGGTTATTGTTGCAGTGCCTCGCATGAAGCGAGTAGTTCGGCATCATGGCGGTGCAAGAACACCCAGCCGGGTTGGTTCCCCGTCATGACATCGCAGCGAGGGTCGAAGCCACCGGGCTCGTACCGCCTCGCGCCACAGAGAATCATGCCGCCCACACGCATCTCGCGAGGCTGGCACAAGAACACATGCGAACAGTTGACGAGGCCGCACTGGCAATCTGCTCACGCAGACTTGCGAGCGTAGCCTTGTTGTGGCCCAGCCACGAAGATCGACAATCACATCATCGGGCAACGGAGGAGTAGCGTTTGAGTCTCATACAGGTGCGCGACATACACAAAGTATTCGGTCGAAAAGCCGAAAAGGCCGTCGACATGCTGAACAAGGGGCAGGACCGAGAATCCGTCCAGCAAGCCACCGGGACCACGCCCGCAGTGATCGACGCCTCATTCGATGTAGAGCGCGGCGAGATCTTCGTGGTCATGGGTCTTTCGGGCTCGGGCAAGTCCACGCTCGTCCGATGTCTCAACCTGATACACCGCCCCACGGCGGGAAGCGTGGTCATCGACGGGATCGACATCGGCAAGCTCTCTCCGGCTGACCTCCGAGCACTCCGCGCCGAGAAGATCAGCATGGTCTTCCAGCACTTCGGCCTGTTCCCCCACAGGACGGTTCTCGACAACGCCATGTGGGGCCTTGAGGTCCGCCAAGTACCCAAGGAAGAACGCCGCACCCGCGCACTAGAGGCGCTCAAACTCGTCGGCCTTGATGGCTGGGAGGATTCGTACCCGGGTGAGCTCTCGGGCGGCATGCAACAGCGCGTCGGCCTCGCCCGTGCACTGGCCACCGACGCCGACATCCTCCTCATGGATGAAGCGTTCTCGGCCCTGGATCCGCTCATTCGCAGCGAGATGCAGGAGCAGCTCATCAACCTGCAGCAAGAGCTTCAGAAGACGATCGTCTTCATCACCCATGACCTCAACGAGGCCATGTATCTGGGCGATCGCATTGCCATGATGAAGGACGGTCGGATCGTTCAGATCGGAACCGCCGAGGAGATCCTCCAGGATCCCGCCAACGACTACGTGGAAGCCTTCGTCCAGGACGTGGACCGCTCCCGAGTGCTCACCGCTTCTGCCGTCATGGAGGAACCGATTGCGACGATTCTGCGTCGCGAGGGTCCCAAGGCCGCACTCAAGCACATGCGCGAACGACAGATCACGGCACTATTCGTGGTCGATCCCAACCGTCGCCTGGTCGGTGCCGCACTCGACGATGACGTCATCGCGGCCGTCCGAGCCGGTTCGGGCAAGCTCGATGACATCGTCCACTCTGATGTCCTCACCGTCGCCCCCGACACGCCGCTCGTTGACTTGCTCATTCCGGCAGCTGAAAGCCGACTCCCGCTTGCTGTCGTCGAGGACGGTCGTCTCATCGGAGTGATACCACGTGTCACCCTGCTCGCTGCTCTGGGCGGCTCACACCGTGACGTAATGGAAGACCAAGACACGACCGTCGCCCCGGCAACGCCGTCACAGGAGGTGGAGTAGATGAACCTCCAAGACCTGCGCATACCCATCGGAGAATGGGTCGACGCCATGGTGGATTGGCTCACCGTGAACCTCGAGTGGATGTTCGATGGAATTGCGGAAATCCTGGGTAGCCTCATCGACGCGCTGGAAATGGCTCTGCAGTGGCCTCCCGCACTCGTGACAATTGCCATCCTCGCACTCATCGCCCTGTTCGCACGCAACTGGAAGTTCGGCCTCTTCACGGCGTTGAGCTTCGGGTTGATCGCTACCATGGGTCAGTGGGAAGCCGCGATGTCGACACTGGCGCTCGTGCTCGTGGCCAGCGTCCTCGCAGTGCTGATAGGGTTGCCGCTCGGCATCATCGCAGCGCGCAATCAGACCTTCAGTTCAATCCTGCGTCCCTTGCTCGACTTCATGCAGACGATGCCCTCCTTCGTGTACCTGATTCCGGCGATCATCTTCTTCGGCATCGGCAAGGTGCCCGGTGTCGTGGCCACGATCGTGTTCTCCATGCCGCCCGGTGCTCGCCTGACCGAGCTCGGCCTACGCCAGGTCGACGCAGAGGTCGTGGAGGCAGGTGAGGCGTTCGGCGCTTCTCCCACCAAGATACTCACTCGCGTACAGATACCTCTCGCCCTGCCAACGATCATGGCAGGCGTCAATCAAGTCATCATGCTCGCCCTATCCATGGTGGTCATCGCCGGCATCGTCGGCGCTGGCGGACTGGGCGCCGAGGTGTTCAGGGGCGTCACACGCCTGAACGTGGGTCTCGGTTTCGAAGGTGGTCTGAGCGTGGTCATCGTGGCCGTGTTCCTCGACCGCATCACCAGCGCATTTGGGTCCAAAGCGTCCTCACGGACGTCGAAATAGGTGGGATGCAATGCTCGCAGATCTTGCTCGTCAAGTTTCCAGAAGGGAAGTCGATTTATGCAGAATGTAAGAGGAACGAAGTCTCGACTGTTCCTGAGCCTGCTCCTGGTGGCGGTTCTCGCCGTCGGCGCGCTCGGACTGTTCGGGTGCTCATCGGACGATGAGGCTAGCAGCGACGGTGCCAGCGAGGACAAGGGAACCCTTCGCATCGGTTGGATCCCCTGGGATGAAGACGTTGCCGTCACGTACCTGTGGAAGAACGTCCTCGAGGACGAGGGCTACGACGTCGAACTCACGCAGCTCGATGTGGCACCCGTCTACGACGGCGTCGGCAACGGCGACCTCGATCTGTTCTTCGAGGCATGGCTGCCGGTCACTCACTCCGACTACTGGGCTGAGTACGGAGACTCCATGGAGGATCTGGGCGCCTGGTACGACAAGGGTCTGCTGACCTGGGCCGTACCTGATTACGTTGACGCGGTGAGCATTGAAGACCTCGTCGGCATGGAAGACGATTTTGATGGTCAGATCATCGGCATCGAGCCGGGTGCAGGCCTCATGCGCATGTCGCGCGAAGATGTCATGCCTGGTTACGGCCTGGATGACTACACTCTGATCGAGGGTTCCACGCCCGCCATGCTCGCAGAGCTTGAGCGCGCAACCGGGGCAGAAGAGAACGTCATCGTGACGCTGTGGCGTCCGCACTGGGCCTACGGCGCGTACGACATCCGCGACCTCGAGGATCCCCAGAAGCTTCTCGGTGGCGCCGAGGAGATTCGCACCTTGGCTCGCCAGGACTTCACCGCCGACTTCCCTGAGGTCGCCGAGTGGATGCAGAACTGGGTCATGGACGACGACTCGATGGCTTCGCTGGTGCTGACCGTCATGCGCGACTTCGACGCCGGCCAGGAAGAGGAGGCCGTCGAGTCATGGCTCTCCGACGCTGACAACCGGGCGCTCGTCGACGGTTGGATCGGCAAGTAACACCTTCTTGCGTTGCACAAGATCACGATGAACAGAGAACGGCCTCGACGCGATGTCGGGGCCGTTCTGCATATTCCGATGGGTCCCTCAACCAGCTCATCGCGTCGCTCGGCGAATGTCGCTCGGCGAATATCACACGATGTCGAGACCCAGCAGAATCCGTATGACCGCATTGGCCTGATGCGCGGCGGTGGTCATCACACGCGAAGCGACGAGTGCATGCCCGTCACGGACGTCGGATACGAGGTCGCCTGCCACCCAGACCTTGTCGGCGAGGTGGATCGTCTCGATCTGGTTCGCGCTCGCGTAGCCGGCGAGCCCCGACGCGGCCACAAGTGGAGTGTCCGGAAGCTCGCGCGTGCAGACCTGCATGATCATGGCCTTCGTTTCCGCCGCATCCACAGCCTCGACGATCACATCCGCGCCGACGACCATGCTCAACAGACCGTCGGCATCGATACACCCATCGATCGTACGGACGTCCACAGCCTCGTCTATCCGCCAGAGGGTGGCGGCCAGCGCCTCGACCTTGGGCAGGCCGACTTGATCGAGGAAGTACTCCTGGCGATTGAGGTTCTCGGCCTCCACGGTGTCGAAGTCGACCAGCGTGAGATGCAGCACGCCTGTTCGCACGAGCATCGCGGCACAGTTGCTGCCCAGCCCACCGCATCCAAGGATCGCGACCGACTTCGGGGCGAGATGATCGCGCAGTTCCGCTTGGAGGATCATCGACTCTTGGCGATCCACATCCGGATCTTTGTCGAATCGCATGGCTACCCTCCCGCCACGGGCGGGAAGATCGCGAGCCGCTCCCCCGCATGAAGCTCAGAGGTCTCCTCGGCATGGATTCCGCCGACGAACACGATGCGTGGCTGATCCGGCAGGCCCAGAAGGGAGATGACGTCGGCGATCGTGGTGCCGGATGCGAGGTCGTACTGGCGCGTGTGCCCTTGCCCTTCGTGAGTGTGAAAACCTGAAAGTGAGGCGAAGAGCGCAACGTCAACGATCATTTCCATCACCTCTCGCCCAGAGAATCGTACCCCCGCCGCCTGCGCGGCGGGGGTACGTGTAACCCCGACAGATCCCTCATGTGACTACGAGATACCCAGCGTCTTTGCCACCTCGGGCACGAAGTCGTACACGGAATCGAGATCCGCATCGCTCACCTCGAAGACGACCTTGTGTGGAGGCAGCGCGTCCGTCTTGAAGAACTCGGGCAGACGATCGTCCTTTGCTCCCATGCCGGCAGCATCGTTGAACAACTTCTCGTAGGCGAGAGTCTCCTTGCCCAACTGCAGCAACGCGTCAACATCCCACGTATCGCCCGTGTGCGCCTGTGCCATCTCATGAATGGCGGTGAACGCCTCGGGGATGTCGAGAATGGGGAATGCCACGAAGATGCAGAGACCGAAGGCGTCGAGCATCGCCGTTGCAATCTGCAGGTTGCGTGAGAGTTCCACCTGTCCCTCGGGCTTGAGAGGATCGACGTCGCCGCCGACCTTGAGGATGTTCGTGGCCACGGTGTAGCCGGCCGTATGGTCAGCGCCCATGGTGCTCGTTGCATACGTGACACCCATGCCCTGAACGGAACGAGGGTCGTACGCGGGCAGCGCCTGATGCTTCACGACGGGGATGCGCGCAACGTTGAACGCTAGGCCAGTGGCCTCCGCCCCGTCGCCCAGAACCTTGCCCGGCTCGCTGCCGTCGAAGATGCTGTTGAGCGTGGCGATGGCTGCCTTGCCGTCGCCAAAGGGGATCGCACCGGAGTCCATATAGACGCCGATCGTGGCCCCCATCTCAATGGTGTCCAGACCCATGTCACCGCAGATGCGGTCGAGTTCGGCGATGTCATCCAGATCATCAACACCGCAATCCGCGCCAAACGCCCAGATCGTTTCGTACTCCGGACCCTTGGTCACGTAGTTGCCGTCCTTGTCATTCCAGTAGCGCGAGCACTTGATGACGCACCCCGTATGGCAACCGTGGCTCACGTCGCCACCGCGCTCCAAGGTGATTTCACGCTGACGCTCGCCGCTGGTCGCCTCGGCACCTTCGAACGAGCCTTCCGAGAAGTTACGCGTGGGCAGTCCGCCCGCCTCATTAAGGATGTTTGTGAGCACGTTAGTGCCGTACGTGGGCAGACCCTGACCGGAGACCGGGTGTTCACGCAGCGCAGCGCTGAACGTCTTGACTGCTGCGCTGAACGCTTCCTTGTCCGCGTGAGCCGGGGTTGCGACACCCTTGTCGGAGACGACGATGGCCTTGAGACCCTTGCTACCCATGACAGCTCCGAGTCCGCCCCGTCCTGCGAAACGGTTGGGGTACCCCTTCATATCCGAGACCGCGATGCCGGATGCTTTGAGCCCCGCCTCGCCGGCCGGCCCGTTCGTGATCGTCGAATACCGATCGCCTTCGGGGCGCATCGCCTTCACCGCGTCGGCCACTTCATAGTTGCCCGCGCCGGCCCACTCATCGACACGGCTGAGCACCGCACTGCCGTCTGCTTCGATAGTGAGCATGTAGTACGCGTGGGGATCAACAGGCTTTCCCGTGAAGATGACGGCAGCAATGCCCAGTCGCCCGAGTGCGTTGGCTGCCTGACCGCCCGAGTTGGACTCCTTGATCCCGCCGGTGAGCGGGCTCTTGGCGCCAATGGAAAGACGGCCACCGTTGGGAGTGTTGGTACCGCCCAGGAGACCCGGAGCGACAACGAGGACGTTTTCCGGACCAAGGGGGTCAGCCTGCGGAGGAACTTCTGTGAAAACGATGGCCGACGTCAGTGCGCGACCTCCGTATCGAGCCCACTTCGCGGGCAATTCCTCCCGTACGACCGAGAGATCCGACATGTTGACGCGCAGACTATGACGCATATGATCCCCTCCCCTTGACTCACTTCACTCGCATACCCTGCCAGTGTATCGGATATACAAGCCTGACTTTGTGTATTCCCACATGAGGCCGAATCAGTCCGATGACGACGCCCCGGATTCATCTGCATCGGCGGTGTCGCGCCCCGCCTTGTAGAGCCCCAGGAAGAGCCGATGCGGGCCCGGGGTGCCCTCCGGGACGAATGCGATGCGATCCCCGTTCACAACCCGGTGTCCCAGGTCGTACACGGTCCGGTTCACGAACACGCCCTCGATGATATTCAGATCGAGTTCAAGGTCGCGTGCGATCTGGCGGGCGGTGGTTCCACCGGCAGGAACCTCAACGGCGACGGTCGTGGGCAGGCCTGCTTCACGCCTTGCGGCATACAGCAGGCCGAACATGCGCACCGTAACGGGAGAAACAGCATCCATACGCTATCAATACCCAATCTGCACAAGAACGAGAACGATCCCGGCTCCGCGAAGGACACCGGGATCGTCTCCACATGCGACTTACTGTGCGGTGCCTGGGTTTCCGTGCCCACCACGATGACCGCCCATACCACCCAACGGAGGCACGTCGGTGGAGTCCACGATCTCCTCGAGCTGCGTACGCAGATTCTCAAGACGGTCGGCCACCTGATCCGCGTCCATGCGACCGTCATCAACCAGGGTCTGCATGCCCTCTTCGGCAGATGCGATCACTGTGTCGATGACGGAATCGATATCGACACCCAGATCGGCCGCGATTTCGGCAAGTGACTCGCCGTCCGTGCGCATATCCCTGATCTCATCGAGCTCGAGACCGGAAAGGTCCGCCAGCACTGACTCGGGGGTCTCGCCACGGGGACCGCCCATCATGCCGCCTGGCCTCTCGCCGCGCACCATCGGATCGGTGGAGCTCATGCGTTCGTCCAGCTGCTCCTCGAACCCGGAGACAACCACATCCTTCACGTCGTCGGTCTCCACGCCTTCCGACTCTGCGATCACGGCAAACGATTCGCCGTCGGCGCGTCGATCCATGACATCGCCGATGTCGAGCCCCGTCAGATCGGCAACGATACCCGCGAGGCCACCGCCAGCACGATGCATGGCCCCACCGAGCCGTCGGATCTCCGTACTCGCATCGTCGACCGTCTCACCGTAGGCGTAACCGATTCCGCCCAATACCAGCGCCGCCGTTAGTGCGCCAGTCATGAGCACTGTGCTCTTGCTTCTGTTCATGATCAGACCTCCTTGTTGATTCGACACATACATCACACTCAGAAGTCTGCTCTCAGGACGGCGCAGGCACATCGGCCGCAGGGACTCACTTCTTCTACGATCTGCGGTGTACATCGCGTCATCACGTACGACCCCGACGAGACCCTCACAGTCTCCGTGGGCCAGGTCTACGCGGTCGATCTCGGTGCGGGACCTTACTCCCCCACGCCTGTCGCCG
>Ga0209121_10001373_pt1 | contig 25506 bp, 26 predicted proteins | sample Cruoilmetagenom3_FD_187292 | JGI IMG/M metagenome (GOLD analysis project Ga0209121, IMG submission 187292) | Oil polluted marine microbial communities from Coal Oil Point, Santa Barbara, California, USA - Sample 3 (SPAdes) (version 2) | ecosystem: Environmental > Aquatic > Marine > Oil seeps ... | reverse complement strand
GAATAATTTTGTGATAATAGCATTATATTGTGATGATCGAACCAGATTACCGGAGAGTGAATGGGTTGTTTCTTCAGTTGATGGTAAGAATAAGAAAACAATAGGGCAAATAAATACCAACCATGAGATTGAAATGTTCGGGACCAATACCCAGCCATTATATGCCATAACCGATCATGATGGTAATCCCCTGGTCGATCCCATGGCATTTAACCTTAATATAGAAGAGTATATTGAATGGCTTGACAGCGGTATTCAGAAATTCTGAGGATCACGGAGCTTACGCAATGGTGCTGCAATAAAAGTAAGTATCAGGATAAAAACACCAAAGATACATAGATATCTATATATAAAATCCCCGTTCAGTGTGTAAAAGCTCATTTCGTTATTAAGGACCAGGGAATGGCTTATAACACCTTTTTCCCACCAGCCTACTTGCTTTATTATCTTTCCTTTCATATCTATAAAGCATGAAATACCTGTATTGGCAGCCCTGGCTACAGACCTCCTGTTTTCAATGGCCCTGATTCTTGCAAACATAAGATGTTGCCTGTAGCCTGAAGTGTTTTCCCACCAGCCATCATTTGTAATAATTACTATAAGGTTGGAACCGTTCTTTATATACCCGGTCACAAAATCACCGTAAACCGATTCATAACAAATAACAGGAGCTGCTCTTGCAATATTATCAGGATGCAAAAAAACAGTTCGTTCATCCTGTGTGCCATAGCCAGTCATCGTTCCTCCAAGGTCTGGGATTATCTTATCATTAATGAATTTTGGTAATGTCCTGATCTTTTTTTCTATCCCGGGGACCAGTTTGGATTTATGATAAAAACTGACATCAGTATCTTCATTTACCTGCATAGCGGTATTATAAACCTCATAAAATACTCTGCTGCTGTCTATCCTGGTAGCCCTGGGTGGCAGGTCTTTATCATTTTCATGATAGGCCCGCATCGTAGTAGCACCGGTGATAAGGCTGATACCAGGATAATCACTCACCAGTGAATCAATCATATGGTAATAATTGTTATTCAGAACATTCTCTTCATAAAACGGATCATCAATTGCTGTTTCAGGAAGTATAACCCAGTCAGTTTCACTATTTATATTTTTTCTGGCTGAAAGCAACATATCATTTAGTTGCATTTTAAAAGGGTAACCACTGAATTTAGCCTTATAAGGGTCGATGTTAGGTTGTACTAAGATTATTTCCGATCTGTCATCATTCCTGATATTTTTTAGATACTTGGCAAAAGAAATTCCTGAGGGTATAAAAAACAGTGATAAAAATATTAATACAGGTTTAAGCAGGTTTCCAGCAGTCTTATCTTTCCTATAGACACCATGGAATATAGCCAGATTACATAAAAGTATCCATAGGGTGCCACCAGGCACTCCTGTTATATCATACCACTGGATAAAGATAATCTCATTACCCAGTACATTACCCAGGTTAAGCCAGGGTGTAAAAATACTTACCCTGGTATTAATATATTCCATGATTATCCAGAAGATCAAAAGGCTCACATATCCAAGGAATGATGAAGATCTTTTATATATTACTGATGCAATCCAGAAAACCAGGGACATAAGAAATGAACTTGCAGTAACAGCATATATTGTACCTGCAATAGATGCATTACGCAGCCATGATATTGTAAGAAGGTTAAATAAAACCAAGCCGGGCAGTACCCTGAGAAATACGAGTCTGCTTGACCTGTCTTTAGCTATGGTATACTGAAATATATAAAGAAATGGTACCAGGGCGGTAAGCATGATCAGGCCTGTAGCTTTATCGTACCATGCAAGGCCACATAGTAGTCCTCCCAGTAAAGAGACCAGCCATAACCTTTTTTTCATCCTATATATTTATTTATACGTGTTTTTTTTGCTTTATAGTAAGGTAAACACCGGCAAGAATGCAAATTACGGAAATTATCATAAAGAGTGTAATATTCTCCCCATCAGCAAAGCCCCAGAGAGTTGATACTATAGGTGCAAGGTATGTTACTGAGCTTGCAAAAACGGGTGAAGTTCTTAGTATCAGGATATTGAATAGACCCACAGCGATACCCGATCCAAAAATTGAAAGTATAGAGATAAACCCAAGATTTTGCAACCAGTTTTCAGTCTGAAGTGCTGGCCCAAAATCACTTATAAGAAGAGATAGACCTGCCAGGGGACCAATAAGGAAAAATGCCAGTGAGGTGATAACAGCTCCGTTAATATTCTTGATAAGTGTAACCTGGTTAGAGCTTATACCATAAAAAAAGGTTGCAAGAACAATACACAAACCCAGCGAGTCAAATGAAAATGAATCCCGGTATAATAATCCGGCAGCACCTGTTAGCCCAATAACGATACCTGTCACCTGACTCCATCTTACCTTCCTGCCGTATAGCACCAGGCCGGCTAAAAGTGTAAAAAGAGGAGTCAGGGCATTGAGCATCCCTGCAACAGAACTGTCTATCCTTCTCTGTGCAAAAGGATAAAGAAAAGCAGGCAAGGCATTGCCAATGAGCCCTATTATTATTAAGCTTGACAGATTATCCCTGTTAATTTTACGGATATTGGCAATTGCCAGGGGCATAAGGAAAAGATAACTTATAAAGATCCTGAGAGAGGCTATCTGGATTGAATCAAATGATCTCAGCCCTTTCTTCATAAGTATAAACGAACTACCCCAGATAAGAGACAGGAGGATAAGTATTGACCAGTTAATTAGTTTATCCCTATGCATAATGAGCACAAAAATAGTATTTTTCGTACTCAATAATTATTTAAGCATAGCAACTTTACCACCAGTTATCAGCGATTTGTGTAAAGAAATAATGTGTTGATTGAATACTATTTTTGATAATTGCTTTTTGGTCTTATTTTTTATACTTTTACCATAACTACAAAATGTAGTATCAATATTGTATGAAAAGATTTTTAATCATTTTACCTGCTGTAGTGCTTTTTGCCGGGCTGGCTGCCCAGGATGTAAAGCAACAGGTTATATCCAGTGCGGGAGGTTATGATCTTTCAGGTGATAACAATATGTCGCTTAGCTGGACCCTTGGTGAACTTGTTATCTCAAATGCTGAGTCCCCGGGTGGCGAGCTTGTTCTTACCCAGGGTTTTCAGCAATCAAAGATCCTGGTTCAAGGGATTGAGATAAATCCGGTACTTGATCTTGAAGTAATGATTTATCCCAACCCGGCAAGAGAAACATTTAATATCAAATTTTCTGAGCCCACAGGTAGTGAAACAAAAATATTTTTATCAGGACCCGACAGCAGACTTATTAATACTGATATTATAAAGCCCGGTGTCCTGATAAAGGAAATACAAATGCAGAAATACCCTGCAGGAATGTATTTCCTGAAGATAAAGAATGGTAATAAACAGAATGTTTATAAGATTGTTAAGCTCTAGGCTTACATGATGCTTTTACTGTCCAAAAGCAATTTTCCCATTCTTTTCATGGCTGCCCCTGACTGAGATGTCAGGGGCTTCTTGCTAAAAGCTGTTTTTAAATAGCTTCATTTTTTCTTTCCTGAATTTCTTTTTCTCTAATTTTGTTTTACATAATTAATATAATAATATTATGAAAAGGTTTCATTCAATTGCGATTATTGCCCTGTTGCTTTTTGTATGTTCTTCTTGCGGTGATGAAGAAGCACGAATAATAAAAAGGGCAGATAATATACATCAAGCTATCTTAACGGTTGATACGCACTGTGATACTCCAATGAGGCTTATGCGTTCAGGTTTCGACCTGGGTGTGAGGAATGATGATGGTTGTGTTGATTTTCCAAGAATGAAAGAGGGTGGGCTGGATGCTGAATTTTTTGCAGTATTTATTGGTCAGGGCCCGAGGACACCAGAAGCCTATGAAAAAGTATATGATAGAACAATCAAAATTTTCGAAGCAATACACAATAATGTGGAGAAAAATGCAGATATAGCTGCATTGGCTTTTACTGATGACGATGCCTATCGTATTAAGAAATCAGGCAAGAGAATAGCATTTATAGGTATTGAAAATGGATACCCTGTGGGTAAGGACCTGTCAAAGGTTGAGGAATTTTATAATCTGGGTGCCAGGTATATTACCCTTTCTCATACGAGTAATAATGATATTTGTGATTCTTCCACCGATGAACAGGGGCCTGAACATAATGGCCTTTCAGAATTTGGAGAGGAAGTTGTTAAAGAGATGAACAGGCTGGGTATGATGGTTGATGTATCACATATCTCTGATGAAGCTTTTTATGATGTTATTGAATTATCAACCTCACCTGTTATAGCATCACACTCCTCATGCAGGGCGCTGTGTGAGAGCCCACGCAACCTATCTGATGATATGTTGATAGCTCTTAAAGATAATGGCGGGGTTATACAGATATGTATACTCAGTGATTATCTTAAGCAACCAGAACCCAACCCGGTACTGGAACAGAAAATGGCCGAACTCAGGGAGAAGTATGATAATTTTGAGAACCTCTCTAAAGAAGAATTTGAGAAAGCCAGGAAAGAATATTATGAAGCATGGAGAAAGTATCGTAAGCTGGCTAATGTGCAGGATGCTGTTGATCATATTGATCATGTTGTGCAATTAATAGGAATTGATCATGTAGGTATTGGAAGTGATTTTGACGGGGGAGGAGGCATTGAAGGAGTAATGGATGTTTCTCAAATGAAAAATATTACATTTGAATTGCTGAAAAGGGGTTATTCACGTAAAGAGATTGAGAAGATCTGGGGAGGAAATATAATGCGGGTACTGCATGATAACCAAACCCGGGCACAAAAGGAAGCTGAAACAAAAGGTTAATGATTATTTGCTGTTCTTATCCTTAATCCTTGAATATCTAAGCATTTTTAATATCCAGGCAGGCAGGTTCTTTTTAGGATTCCGCTTGCTCAGGTTAATATACCATCCCAATTTCTTCATTATCGGGATTTTAAGTGTCTCAACAAATTCAATTAGTGTACCATCAGGATCTTCAATATAGGCGAAATGACCTGCTGCTTCGCCCATATCAAATCCATTAACATCATGACTGTGTTTACTGTCAACAGTAAAGCCATATCCCTCTTTCTGGCAGTACTCTTTAAGCTGATCCATCCCATTAATATCGTAACATAGATGAATAAATCCCGGGTCCCCCCAGTACCGGTCCTCAAATATCCTTGCTGGTTTTCTGTCCCGGACACTGATAAGTTCTATAAAACTATTGCCAAATAACCTGCTGAAAGCACCCCTGAATGGTGTGCTCTGTGTTAGCAGTACTCTCCTGAATTTATTATTACCACCGGGCAGGTTGTTGAAGTCACTGAAGACATCTGTTTTATCGTATAGTATTTTATCATAACCAAGTATATCTGAATATACTTTCAATGATTTTTCAATATCTGTAACACCAATAACGGCTCCGTAAGCACCCCCGTTTACTTTTTTCTCATTCAGGAACCAATCATTAGCTTCAACAAACTGAAAAAGATTATTATAAGGATCCTTTAAAAAGAAAGTATTTCTGCCACGAGGGTCTTTTGAGGGTTTTCCAAGTACTCTGGCCCCTTTATGGCTGTAATGATTCAATGCGTCGTTAATATTTTTAACCTTCATCTTGCAGGCAAAAATACCCAGATCTCCAGCATGGATTTCACTTTTAATATCTTTGGGCTTCCTTCCTTTATATTGCCATATCTCAAAACCTCCTCCGCTTTGCAAATTCATAGCAAGCACAGCATGACGGATGCGCGGCTTACCCCCTGTATAGGGTAGCATCAGTTTTGCTTCAGCTTCTTCTTCAAATATTGGTACATCCATACCAAAAAACTTCCTGTACCACTCCCATGCCTCATGCAGGTTCATTACCCCAACACCCATTTGTTGAATTCCGCTGATAAGATAGTTTTTCATTTTATTGATTTATTTTCCCCCTTTATACTAGTCTATAATTAATGGGGATTAATTTTGTCTGCAATATTAAAGAAAATTGATGGAAAATACTTCCTTATATACAACATTAACAGTTCATTTCCGCCAACAAGAATTTCCCTTTTTTTTCGTTCCAGTCCCCTAAGTATTTTTCTTGCTGCTTTTTGTGGTGAAATACCCTTTGCCTGTCCTTCATCCATTTTACCATGTGTGGCACCTGAAGGTGTTAGTGCATTGATTGAAATATTTGTTTTTACCCTGCCCGGTATGATTACTGAGGCTCTAATATTGTTTTTTTTGTTTTCTAATTGCAGTGTTTCAATGAATCCATGTATAGCCTGTTTTGAGGCAGAGTAAGCTGAACGCAGTGGAAAACCAAAACGTCCTGATATGCTGCTTGTAGCCATTATATAACCCGATCCCTGTTTAATCATATACGGTAAAACAGCTTTACTTAGGGCAATAGTCCCAAAATAATTTATCTCCATTATCTTCCTGTCAAGCCATAAAGGTGTTTCTTCAATTCTGGACCTCTGACTTACACCACCCAGGTTAATAAGAACATCTATTTGTCCGTACTCTTCAAATCGGTCAGCTACAATTCTTTCTATAGAGTCTGTATCGGCAAGATCAAAGGCCACAGTTGATATTAAATGTTCTTTGCCTTTGCACCTGGATTTTACTTTCTCCAGGTCATCAGGCTTATTAGATGATGCAATAAGTTTTGCACCGCGTTCAAGGAGTTCGTAAACAAGAGCTTCTCCTATACCCGAAGAAGCACCTGTTACCCAGAATACTTTATTATTATAATCCATATTATAATTTCCTTATATCGTCCAGCAAAGCTGAATATTCATCGCTTAACAGTTTGTACTCGGTGTTCTTCCTGTTTATATACTTTCTTACCCTTATTCTTTCGAGTAATTTTTTCCACATGAGAGTATAATTCCATGCAAATATTCCAGCTGGTATTATAAGCAGTATAGCTATCAGGGCAATCCACCAGACAGGTATAAAAATAAAAGCAATGATTGCATATACTGGAAGGAATATCAGTCCAAGCAGAAGAGAAATGACGTACCTTATTGAACCATGAAACATTATATCCTTAATGCTTTTCAGCGGTAGTTTTGGGATCTTATAAAAGATATAGTTAAGCAGCCAGCCTGCAAGAAAAAGGGGTAGCAAAACAATAAGCCCGGCAATTGCAACAAGATGAAATACCAAACGTGGTTTTGTACGGTTCAGGTGATAATAACCCACATTAAGGTTTTTTGCCAGTTGTTTAATTTTGAGGGTAAGATTGCATATTTCTTCAAATTTAGACGGTTCTTTTTGCTGTAATGATTCCATTGTTTTAATAAGCCGTTTGTCTCTGCTTACTTTGGGATATTTTTTGCTGGTGCTGTATTTACCATTTACAATCTCCCTCAATGCATCCAGTGCCTCGTAGTCTTGATCGGAGTCAATATGGACCATGTATTTTTTAAGCTCGTCAGAAAGCCTGTTCCTGAACATATTATAAGCCACATTGGGATTTTCTTCATACTGCTTTTTGTATTCAGACACATCAATGGCCCTGCCGTAAATAATGGTCAGAACCGACCTGAATCGGTGATAATCAGAAAAGTCCACCCCTACAGGTATAATTTTAATACCCATGGTGAAATTCTCCGATTCCTCTGTTTGCAATGCTATTCTGAAAATACCTTTCTTTAGTTGTCTAAGCCGTCGGTAGCCTGCATGATTACCTTCAGGTAATATAACTAAGGGTTTGTTATTCTTAAGTACGTCAATGATCTTCCTGAATATTTCATCATTCTGTCTCAATGAGTCATAGCCATCTCTGATGCGATATACAGGAAGTAATTTAAGAAAGTAAAGAATGGAAGCTATGAATTTCTTTTTGAAAATATCGGCTCTTGCCAGGTAAACCTGTTGTCCTCTTGTGGAACATACTATTGCCATTGCATCCATCAGTGCATTCTGATGGTTAGGGGCAAGGATTTTAGGAAATTTATTATTAAGGTTTTCCCTGCCTATAACTATTACTTTCCTGTAATATATATTGTTATGCCATAATCTGGCAATTACTTTAAGCACGGCATAACTTACAGAGGTTTTTTCTATATTATTTTTACCCATACCCTGTATTATTATAAACAACCTGCCAGCTTATTGCCTTCTTAATTCAGGCTGATTTCAATAATTATTTTAATCGTTCCAAGTTAATAATAAAATATTTGCTCTGGGCTTACTGATCCATTAGTTTATCCAGGTCACGTCTCTCTTTTTTTGTGGGACGACCTGTCCCCATGAACCTGTAACCAACTACTGTTTTGTTTTTTATATCAAGCTTTGTTTTTTCTTCCTCAGGGGTAAGGTCATCGATAAAATTAATTACCATACCGGCTGATACTCTTGACCGAGGAATATTTTTGATCCTGTATGTATAAAGCACCGGTGGCTTTTTGACCTTTATTATTTCATCAACAGCAATCTGTCTTGCAGGTTTTACATGAATATCATTAATTATTACCCTTCCTTTCCTGCATGCATCTGTGGCCATACTTCTTGTCTTAAATATTCTTACGGTCCACAGGAACTTATCAATTCTCTGATCAGCTGTTTTCCCCTTCACCATTATCAAGTGATTTAGCCTCTTTATTATACTTTGTCATTGTAAGTTCAACACCGATTGTACCGAAAGATTTTATTATTTCAAGGGCCAGGTCTGTTCGATTAGCCAGTATTGTTTTTTCATCCTCAGTCATTTCGCCCAGGACATAATTTACCTGACCACCGGTCATAAAGTCATTTTCAATTCCAAACCTGAGCCTGGCATAATTGCTATTCCCCAGGATCATATTAATATGAGCCAGTCCGTTATGTCCTCCATCGCCTCCTTTTGATCTCAATCGCATTGATCCAAAGGGTATTGACAGGTCATCGACCAGTACGAGAAGGTTTTCTGTTGGTATTTTTTCCTTCCTGAGCCAGTACCTGACTGCATTTCCACTCCTGTTAACAAAAGTAGATGGTTTGAGAAGGACAAAGGTACGTCCCTTGTATTTCACCTGGGTAATCCAACCATAACGTCTGTCACTAAAAGTAACACTGGATTCTTTTGCCCAGGCATCAAGTATTATGAATCCAATATTGTGCCGGGTATTTTTATACTCCTCACCAATATTACCCAATCCTGTAATCAGATATTTCAAGGTATGGGTTGTTTAAAGTTAATAAACAGGTTATTTGTTTTCGGCTTCCTGATGTTCTTCTTTTGCTTCTGTGCTTTCAGTTACTCCTTCTGGTTCTTCACCTTCAACTTCGCCTTCAACTTCTTCAACTTCCTCAGTAATTTCCATCCCTTTCATTGCCAGTCGTGAAGATATAACAGCTACGACCATTGCTCTCGGTGGGTCAAGTATTTCAATACCGTCATAATTCAGTTCATGCACTTTGATGGTTTGCCCGATATCAAGGTCAGTAATATCAATATCTATCTTATCAGGTAATACATCAATATTACCTTTTACTGTCATTCGTCTTCTTTTAAGCCTTAATTTGCCCCCGGCTTTCAAACCTACTGATTCACCTGTAAGATTAACAGGCATTGTTATAGTAACAGGCTTGTCATCAGACACTTCCATAAAATCGATATGATTTATCCTGTCAGTAATAGGATGGAATTGAATATCTTTAAGTACAGCCTTATACTTTTTATTGTTAATATCAAGGGATATAATATAAACATTAGGTGTATAAACCAGCTCCTTAAAATTATTCTCATGTGAATAGAAATGATAAATCTTTTCACCACCATACATTACACATGGCACATTTCCTTCATTCCTGATTTTCCTGGTTTCTTTTTTGCCTGTCTGAGTTCTTTGCTCGGCAATAATTTCAAGGGTTTTCATTTGTCTCTTTTTAGTTGTGCTACTCAAGATCTTAGTCTTAAAGACCTCCCATCACACATTTGACAATAAATAATTTAGTAAAAATTTTGGCCTGCAAATATAGGATAAAAACTGTTAAAAAACAAAGCCAGTACTAATAGACTCATTATGGTATACAGCATCTATTGTTTCAGCGAACAACCTGGCAACCGATAATACTTCAATTTTAGGTGAGGGTCTTACGTTTGGTATTGAATCTGTAACTACTAGTTTTTCAATAGGTGAATTCTCAATTCTTTCGTATGCCGGTCCTGACAGTACAGGATGAGTGGCAAAAGCATGAATGCTCCTTGACCCGTTATCTTTTATTACCTGAGCAGCAAGGGTAAGTGTTCCGGCCGTGTCAACCATATCATCGATAATAATTACATTCCTGTCTTTAACTTCACCAATAATTGAAATTTCTTCTACTACATTGGGTTTCTTCCTGAGTTTATAGCTAAGCACCAACTCAGAGCTGAGGTGCCGTGAATAAGCGTTTGCTCTTTTTGATCCTCCCATATCCGGAGCCGATATTGTCAGATTATCAAGATTCATTTCCTTAATATAGTTGGCAAAAAGAAATGAAGCATAAAGGTGATCCACCGGAACATTGAAGAAAGCCTGTATCTGGTCAGCATGCAGGTCAAGGGTCATCACCCTGTCGACACCTACTGATTCGAGCAGGTCGGCCACTACTTTTGCTCCTATTGACACTCTGGGTCTGTCTTTTCGGTCCTGGCGTGCCAGCCCAAAATAGGGTATTACAGCAATAACCTTGTAGGCAGAGGCCCTCTTTGCTGCATCAATCATCAGTAGAAGCTCCATCAGATTTTCAGCAGGAGGAAAGGTAGACTGGATAATGAATACTGAGCAACCTCTTACAGATTCATCTATACGAGGTTGGAATTCACCATCACTGAATTCAGTCACACTACTTTCCCCAAGTCTTACTCCAAGATTCTTGGCTATGTTTTCAGCAATATACCGGGAGGCGCGACAGGAGAATATCTTTAATGGTGATTTTCCGTTCATTTCTGAGAGGTTTTCAGTTTTTGATACAGGTTTTACGATCGTTACAAAACTACAAAAATCATGTTTACATTAAAGAGGCTTATTAAAAAAAATTAAAGTTTCTTCAATATAATTCAGAATTTCAGTTCGTCCTATTTTTGTCAAGGATGAGCTGATAAATGAGGGAGGTAGACTATCCCATGTTTCCAACATAAACTTATCGTGAACTATTAGATTCTTTGATAGCATGTTACTCCTTACCTTATCTGTTTTTGTGAAAATCCTGGCCAATGGTATTCCGCTAGTACCCAAAAAATTCATAAAATCATAATCCGATTTGATTGGTTCATGCCTGGCATCAATAAGAACAAAAAGAGATAACAGGTTCATACGGTTAATTATATAGTCAGTTGCAAATCCTGACCATTGTTTACGGTTCGTTTTTGAAGCTTTTGCATACCCATATCCAGGAAGATCAGCAAGGTACCAGTTATTATTTATGAGAAAATGGTTGATGGTTTGTGTCTTTCCCGGTGTAGATGAGATTTTTGCCAGCTTTCTTCTGCCGGCAAGCATATTGATGAGGGATGACTTACCAACATTTGATCTACCGATAAAAGCATATTCGGGCTTGTCATCTTTGGGACAATCTTTAAGCTTAGTGCTGCTTTTAATATATTCAGCTGAACTGATGATCATTAGGTTTTTAATTTTTGATTGAAAGCGCCTTACGTCAATCTCTATTAAACAGGTTACCAGCTATTTTTTTCTCATTCTTCAATGAAACTCTCCATCAGTTAAGATTATTATATGGCAGATTAATCTTCTTTGTGATGATCTTTTTGTTCCTGAACCTTGTAGTATAAACGGCAATAACTGAAACATATCCTTTCCCTTTCCCGGCATCGGGTTTGAGTTCCATAAAACCCATTCCGGAAGATGTTGTAATATCCCGGCACTTTTCAGGATCGAAAACTCCGTCAGTCAATGAACCCCTGTAAAATCTTACATTTACAGATTCATTGCTTAAGCGGACAAATACTCTCACCAAGTTTGCCCCTGTATCCATCAGGTCTCTTAAATTTTCTACTATTACTGGGTATGTTTCAGCCTTCCTGCCATCAGGAAGATACTCTTTTAAACCCTGGGCTCTGAAACCATTCGTATAAGGGATCGTTGCCTGTACACGTCCTTTTTTATAGTATTTAGTCTGTACACCGTGTATTTTATCATTCCTGTAAGGTGTTGAGCGATATATCTTACCTTCACGATAAAACCATCTGGCAGTGTCTTCCTTTAAACCGCTTTCATACCATATTGTTCTTTTTAACCTTCCGTCAGCATAGTAGTTACGGCATATCCCGTTTTTGACATCGTTTTTGAAAGTTACTTCTTTTACCAGCCTCCCTTCGTTATAATATTTCTTAACCTGGATACTATCTCCGGATTCCTTTTTACCATTATTTTTTTCTCCATTACCACCCGTTCCCTGGCAGCCAGCTGCAATAATAATAACCACAGCCAGGTAAAATATCCTTTTCATCTTTTCAGTTTTTAGATACTTGTTTTTCAAAACCTTGCCTTATATAGACTTCCAGTATCCTGGTTGAACTATCAGGTCTTATACATACTTTATCCATTATAGCAGGTATTAGCACGGTTTCTCCTTTTACCATGCTCATATTTTTTCCTTCCCATTCAAGTATAGCATTACCATTTATGCATATATAGATAACAAAACTATCAGTAAGGGAATAATCCTTTACAATGGGTTTGTCGAGCTCAATAAGATTTGTTGTGAAATAGTTACAGTCAATAATATTAACTGTTTTGTTAAGTTCTGAATGAGTGCTGGTTTTATACGATTCATAAATATTATAATCTATTGCATCCACTGATAACTGAGTATGCAATTCTCTTGGTTTACCATCGAGACCATTCCTGTTCCAGTCCCAGATCCTGTAAGTAATATCTGAGGTTTGCTGTATTTCGGTAAGGACAACGCCTTTCCCTATAGCATGTACACGACCTGAGGGTATGAAAAAGACATCACCGGGTTCGGGAGTTTCTACATTAAGTTTTTCAACTATATCTCCTTTATGAAGTGATTCAATGTATAATTCTTTACTCATTTCCTGGTTAAATCCTGTATAGATACTGGCATTCTCTGTCGCTTCGAGTACATACCACATTTCGGTCTTCCCATATGCATGATGTCTCTCTTGTGCCAGTTCATCAGGTGGGTGAACCTGTACTGAAAGATCTTCATTTGCATCAATAAGTTTAATAAGGAGAGGGAATTCCCTGCCGAATTTTTCGAATATCTCCTCACCTACAAGATCGCCCATATATACCTCTATGACTTCTTCAAGGTTATTCCCTTCAAGAAAGCCGTTGGATATAATAGAGATATTATCCTGTACACCTGACAGTTCCCAGCTTTCACCTATTTTTGTGCCTTCTTCAGCATTTTTCCCATAATCCTTCGATAACCTGTTACTACCCCAAACTCTTTCTTTCAGGATAGGTAAAAACTTCAGGGGATATAAACTTGTCATAGAAGCTTATTTGTTTAATCATTAACAGAAATTAGTATTTTTGACTAATATATTGTGACAAAAGTAGTAAAATATGTTGATTGTAGGAATTGCCGGTGGCACAGGATCGGGTAAGACCACAGTCACAAAGAAGGTAATGGATCTTCTTGGTGACGAAAATGTTATAATGATTCCTCAGGACTCTTATTATAAGGATAACAAGCATTTACCACTTGAAGAAAGGCAAAAAATAAATTTCGATCATCCGGGCTCCATTGAATTCAGTCTGCTTAATAAACATATTGATGAATTATCACAGGGTCATACTGTTCAAATGCCAAAATACTCATACATTACCTGTACCCGGGATGATGAATATATCCCTGTAAAGCCGGCAAGGGTTATCATAATTGAAGGGATTCTTGTGCTTACAGATGAGGAACTAAGGAATAAGATGCGTATCAAGGCTTATGTTGATGCCGATCCTGATGATCGCCTGGCAAGGGTTATTAACAGGGATATAGAAGAGAGGGGACGTGATATAAGAATGGTACTGGAAAGGTATTATGAGACTGTCAAACCTTCTCATTTGCAATTTATTGAGCCAACAAAAAGATATGCTGACATCATAATACCCCGTGGAGGAAAGAATGAAGTAGCCATAGAAATGCTTGTCTCGGCTATAGAAAGATATTTGAACTCATAAGTGCTGCCTTAATAGTCTGGTAAACATGTAATATTTTTCCTATGAAATTACTTAAAGATATCAACCCTTCAAGAATTCTTTTCCTGGATATTGAAACTGTTCCTATGGTTTCATCTTTTGATAAGATGAGCCCTGAATTCAAAGTATTATGGGATAAAAAATCTTCTTTCTTCAGAACTGAAGAACAAAGTGCCGGTGATGTTTTCGACAGGGCAGGTATTTATGCAGAATTTGGTAAAATAATATGTATATCGGTAGGTATTATCAAAGGTCAGGAAAACAATATGTCATTAAGGATCAAGTCTTTTTTCAGCCATAATGAGAAAGAACTGCTTGATAACTTTTCAATAATGTTAAATAATTTCAGTACCGGCCGAGAAGCAATGTTATGTGCCCATAATGGTAAGGAGTTCGATTATCCTTTCATTGCCAGGCGAATGATAATTAATGGCTTGAGAATACCGGCAATACTTGATAATGCAGGCAAGAAACCATGGGAAATAAATCTGCTTGATACAATGGAATTGTGGAAGTTTGGTGATTATAAGAATTATACATCTCTTGAGCTAATTGCAGGTTTGCTGGAAGTTCCTACACCAAAAGATGATATTGACGGTTCAATGGTTGCTGAAACATACTGGAAAGAGAATGATATAAACAGGATTGCCAGATATTGCGAAAAAGACGTAATAGCGCTAACACAGGTTTTTCTCAAATTCAGGAATAATAATACTATTCCCGGAGAAAAGATAGAGTCTGTGACACAGTTTATTGATTAAGCAGGGAAATTATCCTTAATATAATCAGAATTCATGGCTCTGAGGAAGAAAACAGGGAAGCCACTGATAGTAAATGATTCTTCCGGGGACGGTATTTCCAGGCCGTCATAAATATTATCCAGGTTATCAAAAAGGTGTTGTGGATTAAGTTTCCACTCAAACTTTCCTTTATTATTTCTCTTCAGGTTCTTTAGTAAAAAATTGCTCACTTTAGCGGATGAGACAACCTCGCTGAACCTGCACCGTATTCACGGTAGTATAGATCCATGCTCTGATATTGTATTATTATTCAGACAGTAATCTTTTGTACATACCGATAGTATTTTGAAGGCCCAAATAGAGGGCATCAGATATTAAAGCATGTCCTATAGATACCTCATTCAGCCAGGGAATATTTTCAGAGAAGTATTTAAGGTTATCAAGGTTGAGGTCATGACCGGCATTAAGGCCCAGGCCCAGCTCCCTTGCTGCTTCAGCAGCTTTAATAAAAGGCTGAATGGCTTTTTCAGGACCATAAGGGAATCCGGATGCATACGGTTCTGTATATAATTCAAGCCGGTGACAACCAGTATTTACTGCTGCTTCAATTTTAGATATATCGGTATCAATAAAAATTGAAATACGTATACCCTTTTCTCTAAATACTGCAATTACATCTTTCAGGAAATCATTATGTTTTATAGTGTCCCAACCGGCATTTGAAGTAAGAACATCTGGTGGATCAGGCACAAGGGTTACCTGATGAGGTTTTACCTCGCATACCAGCTTGATAAATTTTTCAGAAGGATATCCTTCAATATTGAATTCAGTTTTTATATCTGGCCTGATTATCCTTACGTCATTATAGGTTATATGTCTTTCATCGGGACGGGGATGTACCGTTATCCCATCGGCTCCAAACCTTTCACATTCTATTGCTGCCCTGTGTACATCAGGTATATTACCTCCCCTGGCATTTCTAATGGTGGCAATTTTATTGATATTTACGCTTAATCTTGTCATTTTTGCTTCTGTTTATGCAAATTTTCATATAAGAAATGAATAAAACAACAATAAGCATTTTTTTCCGTACTTTAGATGTGTAATCTAATTACAGGAAAAAGTAAAAGTGTTAGCAAAAGAACTTATATCAGAAGTGGTATCTGAACTAAAGACCTCTGATACCGGTCAGACAGCTCTGAACTGGATGGAGGTATTCCGTATATCGCATTTGCCAATAGTTAATAACCTTGAATTCCTGGGTCTTATTTCTGACACTGATATTTATGATCTTAATGACCCTGATCAACCTATAGGTAATCATAAGCTTTCACTTATAAAACCTTTTGTCAGACTTGATCAACATATTTTTGATGTTATTAGCCTTGCAGCAAGGCTAAAGCTCACTGTTATACCTGTGTTGGATGATCATAACCATTACAAGGGCGTAATAATGGCAAGTGATCTGATAGAGGCGCTTGCGAAGATGTCTTCAATAAATGAACCTGGCGGGTTGATAGTACTTAATATATTACAAAATGATTATTCCTTTTCACAAATAGCTCAGATTATTGAAAGCAATGATGCAAAGATATTAAACCTGTATATTTCATCACCTCCTGATTCGACAAAGATGGAGGTTACAATTAAGCTAAATACCAATAACCTGATGCCCATAATAAGAACTTTTGAACGTTTTGAATACGAAGTAGCAGCATGGCATGGTGATGATGATGATATGGACAGCTTCTATTCAGATCGCTTCGACTCTTTTATGCGTTACCTTGATATCTAAAAAAATAAAGATGCTTAAAGAAATTGCAATTTTTGGTTCTGACAATGGTAAGACTACATCCGGTTGTCTTCAAAATATACTTTCAGTACTGAATTCTTATAAATTAAGGGTTTTATTGCATGAGAACCTGGCCGGAATGATGGAGACTGGTACATGCAGGATATTCAAGAATCTTTATAATGAGAATATCAGGCCTGATCTTGTTCTCAGTGTGGGGGGTGATGGTGCTTTCCTTGAGACAGTACTTCAGGTTAAAGATTCAGGAGTGCCTATAGCAGGCGTAAATGCAGGCAGGATGGGATTCCTTGCAAATATACACGAGGATATAGAAGGATCACTGAAGAAAATAGTAAAAAAAGAATATACAGTTATTGACCGTTACTTAATTGAGCTTGTGGAGCCATTTGGGGTACTAGGATCGTCCAATGTGGCCCTAAATGATATATCAATACAAAAAGCTGACCTTAATATGATAAAGGTAAAAGTGTTTGTAGATGAGCTGTACCTTAATACTTACTGGTCTGATGGTTTGATAATATCAACAGCAACAGGATCAACTGCCTATAATATGAGTACAGGAGGACCTATTTTATCACCTGCCGATGAAAGTATTATCATATCCCCATTATCTCCTCATACCCTCAGTGTCAGGCCTATAGTGCTTCCTGGAAGCAGTTCCCTGCGTATGGAAGTTGAAGGCAGAAGTTCTGAATACCTGGTGACATGTGATTTCAGGTCAGTAAGATTACCTTTCTTCAGGGAACTGGTTATTTCACAGGCCAGTTATAAAATTAAGACTATTAATGTTGAAGGCCAGGATTTTTTCAGTACCCTCAGGAATAAATTAATGTGGGGAGCCGACAGACGAAATTGAAGTTCAATAAATTTTGTTCTTTTAGGATAGTTTTCAACGGATTATTATATTTGTATTAATTATATATTAGAAATATTCTTATGAAACGGGTTTTCCTGCTACTGTTACTGTCAATATTTATTTTTCCTGTTACCAGCGGTCAACTCTGGAAACTCAGACGTTATGAAATATATGCAGGACTTGGTAGTACACAGCTATTAGGTGATATTGGAGGATTTAGCATCGGAGAAAATGCTTTGGGCTTCAAAGACGTAATTATTAAACAAACACGCTTTAATATTAAAGCAGGTATGCGTTATAGACCTTTAGAAAAAATAGGCCTTACATTTGATTTTAACTTTGGCCTGCTGCATTCATCAGATGAAAGGGGAAGTAATATTAACAGGGGATTTGAATCATCCACTATCTTATTTGAACCCTTATTTAAAGGTGAGTATTACTTCCTTAAGAATAATGCTGAAAGCAGCTACAGGTTTATCAAAGGTGACAGGATTTTTAATTCTGTGCTTGCCCGACTCGATGGCTATGTCTATACAGGACTGGCTCCTGCTATTTATAAAGTTAATCCAAATGAAGTACTAAGTACGCGTATCGAAAAGGATTCAGGTGTTGCATTGGCTATACCCTTAGGTTTAGGTTTTAATTACCTGTTCAGCCCTAATTCATTAATAGGTTTAGATTTTGGATTAAGATATACCACGAGTGACTATATTGATGGTTATACCTCGCAATTTTCAAGTCATAATGACGTTTATTACTTTATGACCTTCGTTTTTACTCAGAAACTGAAAACATCAGAAAAAGGATTACCGACATTTAGAAAGTAGTAAATTAAGGAATATTGTAGTACATGAAGAGGTATTTTTGGGTTGTTTTTTTGTTCGTATTCATTTACCCTCTGGAAGCTCAGAAAAAAGCAGACTATGGCGTTTTCGGAGGAGTATCTTATTATATGGGAGATATTAATCCTGACAGGTACTTTTATGGGGTATCTCCTTCTATAGGTATTATGTATCGATATAATCTCCATCCAAGACATGCATTAAGAACAAATTTATTCCTGGGAAGGATAAGAGGGGATGATCTTGATTTCAATAATAGCTACCAGCAAAACCGGGCCCATTCATTTGAATCACCAATATTTGAATGGTCTGTTCAATTTGAATTTAATTTCCTGCCTTATACCACAACCGGTAAATGGTGGGATTACACTCCTTATTTTGCCATGGGGGGAGGGGTATGTTTATTTAATACCGGGTCACTGACTTATACTCCCGTCATACCTTTTTCAGTGGGCTTAAAAGTAAATATATATAAAAATTTAGGATTAGAGCTTGAATATGGTTTTCGTAAAACATTTTATGATAACTTTGACGGCTTAACTGACAATATTGACCCTGATCATCATACCTGGACACATAATAATGACTGGTATATGTTTACAGGAGTGACATTTACATGGAAAATGTTTCATAATATGTTAAGTTGCCCGGCATATGGTGATTATTGGGATGATAAATTAAGAAAACGAAGGTAATGTCTCTTAAAGACAAAATAGATATAAAAAAGTTACCAAGTCATGTTGCCATCATAATGGATGGTAATGGGAGATGGGCCGTGCATAGAGGTAAAGACCGTAACTATGGTCATCAAAAAGGAGTGGATGCAGTAAAGGAGATTATTGAAAAATCTGCTGAACTTGGGATAAAATACCTTACTCTGTATGCTTTTTCAACTGAGAACTGGAACAGGCCATGGGAAGAAGTTGAGGCCCTGATGGAACTGATGATCAATTCATTGAATAATGAAACAACAAAACTGGTCAATAATAATATAGTTCTTAAAGTTATCGGAGATATTGACCGCCTGTCGGTTGGAGTGAGGGAAAGCCTGGATTATACCCTTAAACAAACTTCAAAATGTGATGGAATGACTCTTGTTGTTGCTCTTAGCTATAGCTCACGCTGGGAAATGATGAAAGCAGTAAGGGACATATCATATAAGATAAAGGAAGGAAGAATAGATCCGGCTAATATTGATGATAAAATATTTGAGAATTACCTAACAACAAAGGGCATACCTGATCCTGAATTACTTATCAGAACCAGCGGTGAACTGCGCATAAGCAATTTCCTGTTGTGGCAGATAGCATACAGTGAATTATACTTTACAGAAACACTTTGGCCTGATTTTGGTAAAGAAGAATTATATAAAGCCCTGGTTGAATATCAGAAAAGAGAGAGAAGATTTGGAAAAACCAGTGAACAGGTGCATGAAAAGGGGAACTGATATGTTTAAAAGATTTTTGATATTACTGGCAGTAAGCATTACATACATATGCCCGGTACAAGTAATAGCACAGGATGAAACAAAAATTATGGATTATATGGATCCTGTTGAGTATGTGGTGGGTGATATTACCGTGTCAGGGGTGAAATACCTGGATATTAATGCTATAGTGGGACTTTCAGGTATAAGGAAGTATTCCAGGATACTGGTCCCGGGAGAGGTGATTACACAGGCTGTACAAAAACTATGGGACCAGGGACTGTTCTCTGATGTAAAAATAAGTGCTACGGGAATAAGATCTGATACAATATTCATCGATATATACCTTAGGGAAAGAGCACGTATTTCTTCTGTCCAGTATTTTGGTATCAGGGAGAATGAAACACAGGACATCATTGATAAAGTTAACCTGATGAGCGGCAGTCAGATCACTGACCATATCCTGTCAAATACGAAATCAATAATAAAGGAACATTTCTTAGAAAAAGGATTCCTGAATACCGAGGTAAGGATAATACAGAAGGATGATCCTGTAAATCCTAATGCGATAAAACTTAATGTACATATCGATAAAAATGAGAGGGTTAAAATAAAAGATATAGTTTTTGAAGGTAATGAGGCATACTCTGACAAAAGGTTAAGGAGAGTAATGAAAAACACCAAGAAGAAAAACCTCAATATTTTCAAAGCATCAAAATATGTTAAAGATCTGTATGAGGAAGACAGGGAAAGTCTTGTTACCTTCTATAATGAGAATGGATATCGTGATTTCAGGATAATAAGAGATACTGTTATTGATGCTACTAAGGACAGGATTTTAATGGCTCTTATGGTAGATGAAGGTAAACAATACTATTTTGGGCACATAGACTGGGTGGGGAATAGTATATACCCCAAAGGGTTTCTTTCCACTGTACTCAATATTAATAAAGGGGATATATATAACCAGACCTTGTTGAACGAGCGACTAAATTATGACGAGGATGCTGTATCTTCCCTCTACCTGAATACCGGTTATCTTTTCTCCAGCCTGATACCTGTTGAGACAGATATAGAGCATGATACTATTGATATGGAAATAAGGATACAGGAAGGTGAGCAGGCAACCCTCAATAAAGTGATAATAAAAGGCAATACACGCACTAATGAACATGTTGTCAGGCGTGAGCTTTTTACCCGGCCAGGAGATCTTTTCAGTAAGGATGCTATTATGCGCTCCGCGCGGCAGGTGTCTGTGCTTGGCCATTTCGACCCTGAGAAAATAAATCCACAACCGCTGATGAACCCTGCTGAAGGGAATGTCGACCTGGAATATGATCTTGAGGAAAGAGCAAATGACCAGTTTGAAATCTCAGGAGGATGGGGTGCAGGTATGCTTGTTGGAACCGTGGGAGTGAGGTTTAATAATTTTGCAATGAAGAACTTCTTCAAACCTTCGGAATGGAGACCTTACCCCAGTGGCGATGGTCAATCGCTAAGTATTAGAGCGCAGTCTAATGGACGTGTATACCAATCATATAATGTATCATTTGTCGAACCCTGGCTGGGAGGTAAACAGCCAAACACATTTTCCGTTTCAGCTTATCGCTCACTTATGACCAATGGTGAAAAGAAGGGTGATGAAAGCAGGCAGTCAATGATCATCGATGGTCTCACAGTAGGCCTGGGTAAACGGCTGCAGTGGCCTGATGATTTTTTCAGCCTTTATGCTGAACTGGGATACCAGAGATACAGCCTTTATAATTATAGCTATTATAATTTTTTATTCAGAAATGGTGAGGCTAATATGCTCTCACTGACAACCAGGATTACCAGGTTCTCTACTGCACCAAGCCTTATATACCCGAGAAGAGGGTCATCTTTCAGCCTGTCATTACAGCTGACACCCCCATATTCACTTATTAGCGGGAAAGACTATTCCAATGTCACTGACCAGGAAAAATATAAGTGGATAGAATTCCATAAATGGTTGTTTAAAGGAGATTATTATTATGAGCTCTTCGATAAATTTGTGCTCAATACGAGAACCTCATTTGGATACCTTGGTTTTTATAATAAAGACATAGGACCTTCACCTTTTGAAAATTTTTACCTGGGCGGTGATGGTATGACCGGTTACAGCTTTTACGGACGTGACGTTATAGCATTAAGGGGATATGAAAATGGAACCCTTACACCAACAATGGTAAGAGATAATAGAACAGTATATGTGGGTAACGTTTATTCTAAACTTACTTTTGAACTGAGATACCCGCTAACACTAAACCCACAGGCTACAATTTATTTGCTGACATTTCTTGAAGCAGGTAATGCCTGGTATGAACTTAAAGAATTTAACCCTTTCAAAATGCACAGGTCTGCAGGAGTAGGTTTGCGTGCAAACCTGCCTATGTTCGGACTCCTGGGTATAGACTGGGCTTACGGTTTTGACCCTGTCCCCGGTATGGATGTTGCAGGATCACAGTTCCATTTTGTAATGGGACAGCAATTTTAGAAAATAAAACTTTTAGTCATGAAGAAAATAACATTGCTCTTTACAGCTATTATGTTTCTGGCAGGTACAACCTTTGCACAGAAATATGCATTTGTCGATACGGAATACATACTTAATAATATTCCATCTTATACGGCAGCACAGGAAAAACTTGACGAAATATCAAAAGCATGGGAAAAAGAAATAGCCGATGCTTATGATATGGTTGAAGGAATGTATAAAAACTACCAGAATGAAGTGGTGCTTCTATCTCGGGAGGCAAAGATCAAAAGAGAAGAAGAAATAATTAATAAAGAGAAAGAAGCAAAGGACTTACAGACAAAATACTTCGGAGTGGAAGGGGAACTGTTTACTAAACGACAGGAACTGATACAGCCAATACAGGATGAAATATATAATGCTGTAAAAGAAATAGCTGCTGAAGGTAATTATGCAGTTATATTTGATACCTCGTCAGGAATGAATATGCTGTATACTGACCCAAGGTATGATCTTAGTGATGAAGTACTTGAAAAATTAGGTTATAAGAATTAAATAACTACTTTTGCAGGGTTAATATCAAATGTTAAAACGAAAGAAATGAAAAAACTAATTGGACTACTGGTATTAGTGGCTATGGTTTCACTCAGTCAGAATGTAATAGCACAGAATTTTAAATTCGGACATATTAATTCTGATGAGTTATTCTCTATAATGCCGGAGAAGGATACTATCCTTAAACAGATGGAGGATTTGCGGACAGAACTACAAAACGCTCTTGAGATAATGCAGGTTGAATACAATAATAAATTTAACGATTATTCCAATGAGGCTGAAAAACTATCAGAGCTTGTACGTAAGACAAAAGAAGAAGAGTTGGTAGATATGCAGCAGAGGATAGCAAATTTCTCCAAGAATGCCGACCAGCAGCTTGTCAATAAACAAAATGAGCTTATGCAACCTGTTATTCAGAAAGCTGAAAAAGGGATAAAGGATGTTGCCCGGGAAGGTGGTTTTACCTATATCTTCGACCTTTCACGTGGGCCGATCATCTATTTTAATGAAGAACAGAGTGAAAATATTCTGGATAAAGTCAAAGCCAAACTTGGGATACAATAAACACTATTAAATACAGGTGACCACCCGGGGCGGGTGGTCATTTTTTTCATTATGAGCAGCATCAATAATAGACCGCTTGGTGTATTCGATTCAGGAGTAGGGGGACTTACTGTTGCTCACGCCATTAAGCAGATACTACCGGATGAGGCACTGGTTTATTTTGGAGATACAGCACACCTGCCTTATGGCGATAAGTCAGAAGGGGCTATCGTTAATTATAGCCGGAGAATAACTGATTTTCTCCTCGAGCATGATGCCAAACTTATTCTTATAGCATGTAACTCGGCTTCAGCATCAGCATACTCAATATTGCGTAAAGAATATGGCAACAGGGTGATATTACTTGATGTGATAAGCCCTGTTATAGAGTATATTGTAGAAAAAAAATATTCCAGAGTTGGTGTAATAGGTACTAAAAGGACAATAACCAGCGGAACTTATGAAGCAGGTTTCAAAAGGAAGGCTCCTGAAACAGGTGTAGTATCACTTGCAACACCACTGCTGGTACCTATGATAGAGGAGGGATTTATTTTTGATGATATATCAAATGCAATAATCCGAAGCTATCTTTCAGACAAGAAACTTGATGGGATACAGTCACTTGTTCTTGGCTGTACCCATTACCCCCTGATAAGGAACCAGATAAGTAAATTCTATAACTTTGATATTGATGTTGTTGATTCTGCCAGGGTTGTTGCGCTTAAACTGAGGCATATCCTTGAGAAAAATAAATTGATAAATACAGGGGAAGAGCCAACAGAAGACAGATTCTTTGTATCTGACTATACTGATTATTTTGAAAAGATTGCAGGGATGTTTTTTGAAGGCGGGAATATTAATCTTACCGTAGCTGATATCTGGAACTGAACTATCCAGATAAAACAAGCAAACCTCCTGTGCTAAAACTTTAAACTTCTCATTAGAGCCTTGTCAAACACTGTCGGAAGCCATAACGAGCAACGAGTTGGAGTGAAGCGGAAACCCCGGCTGAGCAAAGCGAATACCGGGGCAATGGGTAACACATCTCTCATAGCCTTTTTTCCAGCCTTTTGTATTAAATTAATGAGTAAATTTCATATAAATGGAAAACATGACCAAAATCATGTATAAAAAAATCGTGAAATGTTGAATTTTCACAAATGAATTTGCTTAATTTTGCACAAGTAGCAATTACAACCATTTTAAAATATCAAAACTAGAAAGAAAAGCATACTTATTTTTCTCGATGCATATGAAAATCAGAGGTCTTCGTATGCATTTATTTTTAGGCCTCATAAAAAAGTTCATTTTTGTGGCTAATTAATTAATAAAAATTATGAATAAGAGCGAGCGTGTCATCGAAAGAGAAGAGGTAGTTATACGTTTCTCAGGTGATTCAGGTGACGGAATGCAGCTTACCGGAACTTTATTTTCCAATACCTCAGCCCTTTTTGGTAACGATCTGTCAACTTTCCCGGACTACCCGGCCGAGATACGTGCCCCACAGGGTACTGTGGGGGGAGTATCAGGATTTCAGGTACATGTTGGGCATTCAGAGGTTAATACACCTGGTGATTTTGCAGATGTGCTTGTTGCTATGAATCCTGCAGCAGTAAAAGCGAATGCCAGATTTATTAGTGAAGGAGGTATTGTCATTATTGATGAGGACAATTTTACCGAGAAGAATATTAAAAAAGCAGGATACGAAAGCGATCCTGTTAAAGAGGATAAGCTGGATAACTATAATATTATCTCGGCACCTATTACTTCAATAGTAAAGGGAGCACTTAAGAATTACGGGCTTGATCCCAAATCAGTTTTACGTACCAAGAACATGTTTGCCCTTGGCATGGTTTACTGGTTATTCGGATATGAGCTTGAATATACTGAAGAATATATAAAAAAGAAGTTCAGTAAGCGACCTAAGATTATTGAGGCTAACTTCACTGTATTAAGGGCAGGATATAATTATGCTGAGACCATTGAAGTTATGACCCCTGTTTATAAGGTAAGTCCTGCAAGTATTGAAAAGGGTTTGTATCGTACCATTGATGGTAATACTGCTGCATCATGGGGGTTTCTT
>Ga0209121_10001372_pt1 | contig 25522 bp, 26 predicted proteins | sample Cruoilmetagenom3_FD_187292 | JGI IMG/M metagenome (GOLD analysis project Ga0209121, IMG submission 187292) | Oil polluted marine microbial communities from Coal Oil Point, Santa Barbara, California, USA - Sample 3 (SPAdes) (version 2) | ecosystem: Environmental > Aquatic > Marine > Oil seeps ... | reverse complement strand
CAGGCAGACAGAGTGAGCGCAAATCCCAAAGTAATCAGAGACCTCATTTGCAGCTTTTATCTCCTGACAACTCAGGTCGATTGGTGATCGTTCGCTTCATTGCGGAATTGTTTTTTCCTCGCCACCCACGCCTTGATGTCTGCCGTAAACAGCAAATAATATTGGCCGACAAGAAGTGCGATTAGAGCGATCACTGCCAAACCTTCTAGCGGGTTCGAGCCAGCGAAGACTTCGAAATATTCGTCGTGTTCCCAGATGAGTATAACTGCGGAAAAGAGCAACGCTACGCTGTAAAAAACAGCAATACCCGGCGCGCCCATCCATATCCACCTTGGGTCAAAAGGAGGACTAGAGAAAACTCTCCAACGTAGAAAACAGTATCGATCCAATCATCGATGCCACTGACAATCACCGCCAGAGCGATCGACCCGATCCCGATTACTTCGAAGATGCGGACCAACTTCGGTCGCTCTGGCGTAGGATTGCCCATCTAAAGAATTAGCTGATGGTTGCTTTCACGATCTTGCCGGGAGCTGCAGGTGGCTCACCCTTGGGCAGAGCGTGCACATGTTCCATGCCCTCGGTCACTTGGCCCCAAACGGTGTATTGGCCGTCCAGGAAATGCGCGTCTTCAAAGCAGATGAAGAACTGGCTGTTGGCGCTGTCAGGCATTTGCGAACGGGCCATCGAACAGATGCCTTCAACGTGAGGTTCGGCGTTGAATTCTGCCTTAAGGTCTGGCTTCTCGCTGCCGCCCATACCGGTGCCGGTTGGATCACCGCCCTGCGCCATAAAGCCGGGGATCACGCGGTGGAACACAACGCCATCGTAAAAGCCTTCCTTGGCCAGTTCGGTGATGCGCTCGACGTGGCCGGGGGCCAAATCGGGCCGCAATTTGATGACAACATCGCCGGAATCCAGCGTAAAAGTGAGCGTTTGATCGGCCATTGGTAGTAATCTCCTGATGTTTGGCGCGAGATATAGGCACAAAGCTGGATAAGTCACCCCTTCAGCGCGCAAGTTTGGTGCAGATCGCGGATCAACCGCTTGCTTTTCACATTCGCCTGCCTAGACCGGCTCCATGTCCGATGCTGATCGCCTTGATGATGGAACGCTGATGCAAGAGCGCGCAGCCGATGCGTTGGCGGACGATGCTGCGCGCCCGGATGATCGGATCGATGATGAGCGGCATGATGAGGAAAACCGGCTCAAACCAGAATATATAAAATCAATCCGCGAAGCGTTGGAGATATCCGACCATAGCGCGGTGTGCGATCTGGTAGAACCTTTGCACCCGGCCGATATTGCCGACCTTGTCGAGCTGCTCCAAGGCGATGAGCGTGCCCAGCTGGCCACTGCAATCACCGATCTGATGTCCTCAGAAGTGATCGCCGAACTCAATGACTTCGTGCGCGAAGACATGATGGAAGCGCTGGAACCCGGCGTGGTCGCCACCATCGTTGAAGAGCTGGAAACCGATGACGCGGTCCAGCTGATCGAGGATTTGGACGAGAAAGACCAGCAAGCCATTCTGGCCGAGGTCGAGGCCGAAGATCGCGCCGCCATCGAAAGCGCGCTGGCCTATCCTGAAGAAACCGCCGGCCGTTTGATGAGCCGCGACTTCGTTGCGGTTCCCGAACATATGACCGTGGGTGATCTGATCGATTATCTGCGCGGCCGGACCGGTTTGGGCGATGAATTTTACGAAGTGTTCGTGGTCAATGAACGCCACCATCCGGTTGGAACCTGCGCGCTCAGCTATGTCCTGACAACACCTCGAAATATCGCGCTAGTCGATGTCATGAAGCGCGACCAGACGTTGATCCCGGTGACGATGGATCAAGAAGAGCTGGGCCTGATGTTCCAGAAATACGGTCTGATTTCAGCCGCGGTAGTCGACGAAAACGAGCGACTGGTTGGCCAGATGACCGTGGATGACGTGGTTCATATCATCTCTGAAGAAGCAGGCGAGGATGCTCTGCTGCTGTCAGGCGCGGGCGATGGCGACATTAACGAACCAATCCGCGAAGCCTTTGGCAGCAGGGTCAGGTGGCTGATCGCCAATCTGGGCACCGCCTTGGTCGGCAGCGCCATCATCGCCATGTTTGGTGCCGCGATCGAGAAACTGGTCGCCCTCGCCATCCTGATGCCAATAGTCGCCAGCATTGGCGGCAATGCAGGCACACAGACCATGGCCGTGGCCGTACGCGCGATTGCCACCAACCAGCTGACCCGCGCCAACACCTGGTGGATTATGGGCCGCGAATTGCGCGTTGCCTTGTTAAATGGCGCAACCATTGCTGTACTGATCGGGATCGCGGCAGGAGCCTTATTTTCACCCATGATGGGCGTGGTGATTGCCTCTGCCATGATCATTAACATCGTCATTGCTGGCCTTGCCGGCGTATTGGTCCCGGTTATCTTCGAGCGGTTGGATCAAGACCCCGCCGTGGCCAGCAGCGTCTTTGTGACAATGATCACCGATTCCATGGGCTTTTTCGCCTTCCTCGGCCTGGCTGTGCTCAGCGGTTTGGCTGGATAGCCAAGACCCTTCATCATGAAACCGATTGATCCTTTTCAACCGCGCCGGGCCTCGATGAATTTCGACTTGGGAAATGGGTCTCTGTTTCTAAAGCGGGTGCACGCGCGCCTATTGCTTGGCTCGGATGAGGTTCACCTCGTCAAATTGGCCCAAGGCAAAGCATTTGATGCGGATATGGAAATGTTCTGCAAGGCGATGGCTGTCTGATGCCATTGAATATGACCAAAATCGCCTTTGGCGCGAAAAGCTGGGCAGATCTGGCGAGCTGGTACGAGAACCGCGATGTGTTCGCGCTGACCACCCGCAACCGCCCCACCCGGCATGCAGAAATGGCCGGAGGATCGCTCTATTGGATACTCAATCATTCGCTGGTCGCACGGTCGGAAATTCTTGGCTTTACCGAGACCGAAGATGGGCGCTGGCATATCAATCTGAAGCCGGAATTGGTGCGTGTTCACCAAAAGCGCAAACGCGCCCATCAGGGCTGGCGCTATCTTAAAGAAGATGATGCACCGCGCGATCTGGCAGATGGAGAGGACGTGGGCGATGTACTGCCCGGAAAGATGGCCGCAAAATTGGAACGGCTGGGACTGATCTGAGGAGTTTCATTGGCCAAGCGATTGCCAAGCGATTGATCGCATTGCTTAGCCTTGGCTTGCCGCCAACCCAATCCCGCTAACGCCACCAATGATGACCGATGTTTGGGGATTAAAGTGGGCCAAACAAAGGCTCCTGTGACTTAGCTATTCCGTTAAACCGAATCCCGCGCTTTTTCGGCCACTCGGCGTAGTGCGTTAACATAGACATCGGGGGCCTGCGCGCCGGGAATCATGAACTTCCCCTCAACAATCATGGCGGGCACACCCGTGATATTCATATCCATCGCTCGGCTCTCTTCTGCGATCACCCGGGCTTCCAGATCCTTGTCATCCAAAGCTGTTTTGGCAGCCTCACGATGCAAGCCAACTTCGGAAGCAATATCCAACAGAATTTCGCGGTCGCCGATCCGGCGGCGTTCGTTAAAATGCGCTTTGAACAAAGCCAGCTTTAGCTTGGTTTGCACCTGCGGACCGGCTTGTTCCAGTGCAAATCCCAGCAATTTATGGGCATCGCGCGTGTTCCACATCATTGCGTCAGGTGCAGGGTCCTGGTCCCCTTGATAGGACAAGGATACGCCCGCACTATCTGCAACCTTCTTCATCTGGCCCCGCACTTCGGCGCCCTGTTCAGCAGATCGGCCATATTTGCGTTGGAGATGGGCTTCCTGCCCCTCTCCCTCAGTTGGCATATCAGGGTTCAATTCAAACGGACGCCAGCGGATCTGTGCGTCAATCTCGCCGTCCAGCTGTTCCAGCGCCTTGCCCAATTGGCCATAGCCAATCAAACACCATGGGCACATCACATCGGAATAAATATCGATCGTCAGGCTTTGCGTCATTTGTCCAACCACCATGCAATTAGGTGATGGGCAATCGCAAATTTCTGCGGAAAAACCAGATCCTCATTGCCCTCGCTACCAGCTTGGCGAGCGTCTTCCAATTCTGCCCGGGTAAACCAGCGCGCATCATCCAATTCGGTTTTGTCGATGGTGATTTCAGGGTCATCCGCGACACAGAAACATCCGATCATCAACTGGCTGGGAAACGGCCAAGGTTGGCTCGCCACATATTCTACATCGCGCACCCGCAAACCGGCTTCTTCATGAATCTCGCGAGCCACCGCTTCTTCAATCGTTTCGCCCGGTTCAACAAATCCAGCCAGTGCCGAATACATGCGCGGTGGAAAGCGCGGTTGGCGGCCCAACAAAATCCGGTCTTCATGTTCCACCAGCATAATCGTGACCGGATCGGTACGAGGAAAATGCTGAGCCTTGCAGCCCCCTTCATCCAGACTGCCGCAATCGCGTTGCCAGCCGCCCTTAGCTATCTTTGTCGGCTCACCGCAGCGCGCACAAAACTGGTGGCGAGCATGCCAATCGACCAAACTGCGCGCACCGCCATAAAGCGCCAGATCACCCGGATCGAGCATCTGCATCGCCTCCCAAATGGAAGGGTTTCTATAGGCAGGCCCGGTTGCCCCTTGGTCAGGCACAGCGGCAAAGCAGGCTTTGCCATCCATCTCTCCCAAAAAGACCAATTCTGCATCTTCAGGCGCATCAGCCAAAGAGCCCCATTGGATACCGCCCAAATCGTCAAGGACAGGATTTAGCCCGTCCAAAATCAACAATTTGGCTTTCCAATTGATCAAGCTGGCCAACCGATCTGGGTCAGACCGAATGTGATCTGCGCGATCTATCGGCGAACCGGAAAAGGCGATCGGCGGCTTGCTGTTATGGCCGGTATCAAGCATCGACAAGAGCCTGCGCATCTTTCAGTACCGCGGCAATAAAGGCATCGCGTATGGGGAAGGATTCGGATGGCAAATATTGAACGTAAAGTCCTGTCCGAAGCCTGCTTGCCATGTCGACAGTGAACATTGTGCCAGCCGCCCCGCCCCAGCCATAGGTGGTGCCAACCGATCGTCCACCGGCCCCCATACCTTGCCCCTCCATCCAGCTACCGCTCAGGTCGACGCCCTCGGGCAGGATGTTGGATGTGCCGACACGCACTGTGTCTTCAGACATGACTTGATTGCCATTGATAACTCCGCGGTTCACCAGCATTTTCTGGAACTGGTCGTAATCGCGCGGGCTACAAACCAGCCCCGAACCGCCCCAGATCAATGGTGGCTTTTCGAGATAAATCGAGCTTCGTCCCATATCCACCGGCAATGGGTTGCCGGCCAACATGCCATAGTTGGTGGTTAGGCGACCAGCTTCGCTTTCAGGCACTTGGAAAAACGTGCTGCTCATTCCGCATGGGGCGAACAACCGTTCCTGCAAAAACGCGTCAAAGCTCTTGCCGCTGGCGATTTCGATAACCCGGCCCAACAGGTCGATGCTGGCTGAATAGCTCCACATGGTGCCCGGCTGCGCGATCAATGGCAGGCTGGCCAATCGTTCGGTCCAATCTTCCAACCCCACCGCGCTTTCGACCATTGGCAGCCCTGGGATCGCAAAGCGGCTGATCTGACCAGAGGTGATGCCCAAATCATGAAATTGCTTAAGCAAAGGCCCTTTGGAGGTGATGTCATACCCCAAGCCAGCCGTATGCGTAAGCAAGTGCCGGATCGTGATAAGTTTATCCGCTGCAACAGTATCATCCAGTGGTCCATCTGGCTGCTTCAGCACGCGCATATCAGCAAAACTGGGGATGAGGTCGGCCACGGGCTGATCCAGCGTCAACAGCCCGTCTTCGATCAACATCATTGCAGCCATGCCGGTGATCGGCTTGGTCTGGGAATAAATTCGATACAGCGAATCCAGCCCCACCTCGGTAGGATGGCCAAACGCCAAATTACCGCGTCCAACACTGTGCAGCTCTTGATCGCCCCGGCCAAAGCTGGCGATCATACTGGGCAGTTTCCCGCTGCCGACATATTCTTCGACCAAGGCCGCAACGCTGGGCCATTGCTGGCTTACATCATGGGCCAACAACGCACGGCCAAGCGGCATGCTGGCCAGCGCGCCACCCGCTGCCAGATAGGCACCGCTGCGAAACAGGGACCGACGGGAAAGTGCAGCTGCGCCAAAGTTTTGCAATGCCATTGAAGGCTCCTCGCTCAGTTTCATTTTCCGGCTTTACTGAGGCAACAAGGATGAACGGTCAATTGAGACTTGAAATGCGCCGGTGTACTACCCATATAACACACATGTTTAATGTGCTTTCTATCCTGATCGGGCTGCTTTCGCTCGTCGTCGTCATTCCCGCAACGATCCCCTTGTTGGGCTGGGCCAATTGGGTTGCCTTGCCGCTGATCGCCATCGGCATTGTGCTGGGCCAATTATCCTCCAGCCGCGGTGGCAGAAATTTCTGTTTGGTGGTTGGCTTGATCGCCGTCGTTCGCCTGAGCCTGGGCGGCGGGATTATTTAATCCTGAGCGCCAAAATCCTGAGCAATTACCAGCCGCGCTGCCTTGGCAAACAGGGTGGGTAATCCGGCATCTTCAATTCGCTCAACCGGCCACCAAATGCCGTCGCTCGGCGGTGTTTTGACGTCGCATTGACGCATCACCTGCAAGCTTAGGCTAGCGTGGGTAAAGACGTGGCTGACAGCGCCCAGCGCCTGCCATTCGCCATCCATCGGCGGCTCGCCTGTTCCATCTTCACGGGCGCTCCACCCATCATCGGGGAAGCTGCGCATTCCCCCTAACATTCCGGTGCCTTGCCGGGTAATAAGCCACACTTCAGCCCCGTCAGGCCCTTCGCGCTCTATCCAATAAGCAGTCCCGCTTCGTTGCGGCTTGGCCTTCTTCGCTGGCTTTACTGGCAAGCCTTCAGGCGCACCCGCCAAACGCCCCGAGCAATGATCGCTAAGCGGACAAAGCAAGCATTTTGGATCGCGCGAGGTGCAAATCGAAGAACCCAGATCCATCATCGCCTGCGCAAAATCGCCGCTGCGTGCGATAGGCGTGACCAGTTCTGCCACATTCCGAATTGCCTTGCGCCCTTTGGGCAGCGGTTCTTCAATCGCGAACAATCGGGCGACCACGCGCTCCACATTGGCATCAATCACAACCGCCCTTTGGCCAAAAGCAATCGCGGCGATGGCTGCGGCTGTGTAATCGCCAATACCGGCCAGTTTGCGCAATTCAGCTTCGGTGTCTGGGAAACCGCCGCGCTGCGCCACTTCTTGCGCGCATTTCACCAGATTGCGTGCCCGCGAGTAATAGCCCAGCCCCGCCCATGCCGACATCACCTCGGCATCTTCCGCCTGCGCCAAATCATCCACATTAGGCCACGCAGCGATGAATTTGGCGTAATAGGGTTTAACCGCCGCAACAGTGGTTTGTTGCAGCATAATTTCAGACAACCAAACGCGATAAGGCCACGCTGTATCATCAGGGCGGCTTTCGCCTGGCCCCACCCTCCAGGGCAAAGCGCGAGCGTGGTGCGCATACCAATCCAGTAAAAGGTCTGGAATCGGTGAATCATTAAGTTTGTCGCTGGCGGTCACGCTGCGGCTATGGCATTGCCTCTGGTGAAATGGAACGGGACAAACCACCAAAACCTGCGGCCAAGGCCCCCAACGTTAATGCGGGTAATAAACCGGCAAAGAAGCCGAGTAAAAAATACGCCGGCAAGAAGTTTGAACGCCCGCGTGGCGGCGCGCCCAAACCCATTGGCGAACTGATGCCGCAAATCGGACGAACGGCCTTCCGGCGCTTTGGCTTTGTGCAGTCAAATGTGGTGACCCGCTGGCCTGAAATTGTCGGAGAACATCACGCCAAAGTCTGCACGCCCGAGGCGATCCGCTTCCCTCCGGGCGAAAAGTCTGACGGGATCCTGCAACTGGTGGTAATCCCCGCCCATGCCCCACTGATCCAGCAAGTAATTCCTGAAATTATGGAGCGGGTGAACCGCTTTTTTGGATATAAGGCCGTGGCGCGGGTCAAATTGCGGCAAGGTGCGGTTAAGCCAACCCATGCTGAGGGAAGACCCAAGGCGCCACCTTCGCTCAAACCGATCCCGATGGAATTGGGTGACAGCTTGCGCGATATTGGCGATCCCGAATTACGGACGGTCCTGGAATCGCTTGCGCGAAGTCTGGGCGACGAGGAGGATACGAAGAAGTGACCCGTTTCAAAGCTGCGATTTTGGTTGGGATCTTGGCCTTTGCTTCTGGCAACACGGTCAATTGGGCCGTAACCATTCAGGATACTGGCGGCGGCCATCTGATCGGCAATCCCGACGCTGCTGACAAGCTGACCGAATATGTCAGCTACACCTGCTCGCACTGTGCCGCCTTTGCCCGTGAAGGTGATCCCGTGTTGAAGCTGGCCTATGTCGGATCGGGCAAATACTCGCTGGAAATCCGCCATTTGCTGCGTGACCCCATCGATCTAACCGCGGCAATGCTGACCCATTGCGGTGATGCCAAGAAATTCCCGCTCAATCACAGCACGATTATGCTGAGCCAGAGCAAATGGTTGCCCATCGCCAGCAAGGCCTCGCAAGGGCAAATCCAACGCTGGACCCTGCCCGACCAAGCTGCTGCTCGCCGCAATATCGCCAATGATTTTGGCTTTTACGATCTGATGAAGCAACGCGGCTATCGGATTACGGATCTAGACCAATGTCTGAATGACAATGCCAAGGCGCAGTCGATGGCGCAAACATCGGCACAAGATGCGCAGCGTTTGGGACTTTCCGGGACGCCCCGTTTCTTGCTCAATGGAAAGGTTTTGGACCATGCGCACAATTGGGCATCGCTGGAACAACAGCTCATCGCTCATTCCACAGATTATAAAGACCAGTAACAGTCCCTAAATGCACTTGTGGAAAGCTCAGCATTGCGCTTCACCCCTGTGGCTGCTTGATATAGCTTCAACTATTCGAATTAAAGGACATGCATTGCAATGACCCTATCTCGTCGACTTCTCGCCACATCGCTCGTTGGAGCCATCGCGCTGTCCCTTTCTGCTTGCGACACCGCTTCGGATGAAGATGCCGGCCTTGCTGGTGAACCGATCGCAGCCATTCCGGCTCCTGAGGGGCAAAGCTGGACCGAAACGATCAATGTATCGGAAGATGGCGGCTATGTGATGGGCAATCCAGATGCCCCGTTGAAGCTGGTGGAATATGCCTCGCACACTTGCGGCGCATGCGCATCTTTTTCGCAGAATGGCTCTGTTTCGCTGAAGAAAGATTATGTCTCGACCGGCGTTGTCAGCTTGGAATTGCGCAATTTGGTGCGCGATCCGGTTGACCTGACCATAGCTACGCTGGTGCGTTGCGGCTCACCAGAAATGATGTTGCCGCTGTCAGATCAGGCTTGGGCTGCCTTCAGCGATGTTATGGCCAAGGCGCAAAGCGGATTGTCGCAAGTTCCCAATCTGAGCGAGATTCCAGCCGAGCAACGCTTTGTGACTATCGCCGAAAAAACTGGCCTGATCGATTTCTTTGCCGCCCGCGGCCTTAGCAGCGACCAGGCCCGCACCTGTTTGGCGGACAATACAAATGTTGAGGCCATTGCTGCCAAATCACAGCAATTGGCGGTAGATAACAATGTCACTGGTACTCCATCGTTCTTCCTCAATGGAAACCAGTTGGACACCACCCAGTGGAACGGCGTTGAACCTGCGCTGCAACGTGCTGGCGCACGGTAAACAATTATAGGGGAGGACAGGCACACGCAATGCAGATCGACAGGCTAAAGCTCAGCGGATTTAAGAGCTTTGTAGAGCCTGCAGTATTGCGTGTAGAGCCGGGTCTGACCGGGGTTGTTGGCCCCAATGGTTGCGGAAAATCCAACCTTCTTGAAGCAATCCGATGGGTCATGGGTGAAAACTCTCCCAAAAGCATGCGCTCGGGCGGGATGGAAGATGTCATCTTTGCCGGCACCGAAACGCGCCCACCGCGCGATTTCGCCGAAGTTGTGCTGCATGCCCGCGACAACGATGACGAAGAACTGGAAGTCACCCGCAGGATCGAGCGCGGTGCAGGCAGCGCCTATCGCGTCAACGGACGCGATGTGCGGGCCAAAGATGTTGCGCTGACCTTTGCCGATGCGGCCACTGGCGCGCACTCCCCGGCATTGGTCAGTCAGGGCAAGATCGCTCAGGTGATTGCTGCCAAGCCGACCGAACGCAGGCAGATGCTGGAAGAGGCAGCGGGCATCGCCGGGCTGCATGTTCGCCGCAAAGATGCCGAAAGCAAGCTGCGTTCAACCGAGAAAAACCTGGAGCGGCTGGAAGATCTGATGGCCGGATTGGACAGCCAAATGTCCTCTCTGCGCCGACAGGCCAAGCAAGCTGAACGCTACAGCAAATTGTCCGAACAGATTAAGGTCGCAGAGGCCCGCTTGCTGTTTGCCCGGTGGCGCGATGCTGCTGCCGCTGCCGCAGAAGCACGGGCTCAAGCTAAGGCCGCTGACGAGCGTGTTACATCGGCCAGTGCGGCCGCCAGTGAAGCGCAGGAAGCGCAACATGGCGCATCGCAAGCATTGGCCCAAGCGCGCGAAGAACTGATGGACCGCCGCGATGATGCCAGCGCCCATGGCCACCGCATGGCAGCCCTGACCAGCCAATTGGAAGCGGCCGAACAACGGCTGGCCGACCTTGATCGACAAAAAACGCGGCTGGAAGAGGATCGCGGTGATGCCGACCGGATGACCCGCGATGCAGCAGAGGCTCTCAAGCGGCTGGAAAGCGAAATAACCACCAGCAGCGCCAATCTGGCGCGCGATGAAGCAGCTCGTCCTGCCTTTGCGGCCAAGGCTGAGGATGTCGAGCGAGCCTCTCGCACCGCCGAATTGGCTTTGGCCAAGGCCACCGCCGATCACGCCGGAGTTGAGGCAGAGTGGCGGGTCGCTGAATCCGCAATCGAACAAGCACAGGCCCGATTGGCTCGTTTGGATGCCGAAACCCAGCGCCATCAGCGCACCCGCGAAGAATTGAGTGCAGCTGGCGATCCCGAAGCCGCCGTTTCCGCCGCAAAACAGGCTGCGGCATCGTCTACAAAGGCGGTCGACAATCTGCGCACGCGATTGGCAGATGGCCAGGCCCAGAAGGCAGACCTACAAACTCGCCATGATGATGCGGCCAGTTCCTATGCCGCTGCAAAGGCTGAATTGGCAGGCGTTGAGCGTGAATATCAGGCGCTGGCACGCGATCGGGATGCCCGCGCAAAACAGGCCAGGCGCAGCGAAGGATTGCCGGTTGCCATTGACAAGCTCAGCGTTGCGGCAGGCTATGAACGCGCGATCGCTGCGGTATTGGGCCGGGATGCAAAATCACCTTTGGGCGCACCAGGCGAGGATCGCGAAGGTCGTTTTTGGACGGGCGGCACCGCGCCAAAGCCGGTCAAGAACAGCCTGCTGGATCATGTAACCGATTGCCCGCAAGAATTGCGCGCCCGGCTGTCGCTGGTCCATTATGTCGAAACCGACGATGGCCGAAATTTGGGACCAGGCGAATGGCTGGTCACCAAGACCGGACATTTGCGGCGTTGGGACGGCTTTATCGCGCGCGGTGAGGGCGCGGCCGAAGCGGCGCGGCTGGAAGCGGCCAACCGCTTGGCCGAGCTGGAGCAACAATTGCCCGCTCTGCGCAAGTCTGCCGAGCAAAGCGAAGCGGAACAACAAGCTGTCCAGCAGGAATTGAGCGCATTGCGAACCGATTTGGTCGCGCGCGAACGCGAATTGGCCGGTGCAAGCGATGCCGAGCGCCAAGCTTTGCGCTCGCTCGATCAGGCTGAGGTCGAAAAAGATCGCTTGGCTAACCGCTTGGTCGAACTGGAAAATGCAGCCGCCGAACTGGCCGAGCAGGTTGGTTTGGCCAAGCAAGAATTGTCGCAAGTCACCGCCAAGCGAGATGCCCTACCCGCGCCTGATACTGGTCGCGCCGCGTTGGAGGCCACTCGATCGAAGCACGAAGCCGCACGATCAGCGGTTCAGGCAGCAGCGGCTCAACTGGCCGCGCATGACCAAGGGCTGGCCGTCGCCCGCGAACGCAATTCCGCCCAAATTTCGGACAAGGCCAATTGGCAAGCCCGCTCTGGCGAGGCGGCACAACGCATGGCCGCAACCGCCCAAAGGTTAGAAGAAATCGAGCAAGAGCGCGCCGTTGTCGCGGCCAAGCCGGCGGGATTGATCGCTGAGATTGAGCAAGGCGACGTGATGCGCGCCAAGCTGACGCAGGAATTGGTTGCAGCAGAACAGATCGTTGCAACCCGGCAAGAGGCCGTAAATGCGGCGGACCGGAGCTTTGCCGAGACAAATGAAGCGCTCGCAACCGCCCGCGAATCGCGTGCCGGCCTGACCGCTCGGGCTGAAAACGAAGAAGGTCGCCGGGCAGAGATGGCCCGCATTTCGGGTGAGCGCTTCCAATGCCCTCCACCGCTGCTGGTGGATCGGTTCGAGTTCGAGGCCGATCAAGTGCGCGATTCCTCAGCCGAATCAGAAGAGATGGAGCGCCTGACCGCCAGCCGCGAGCGTATTGGGCCGGTCAATCTGGTTGCTGCCGAAGAACTGGCTCGGATCGAAGAAGAACATGGTTCAAGCTCTGCCGAGCAAGCTGAATTGGCAGAAGCGGTCAGCCGGTTGCGTGGATCAATCGGTAATTTGAACCGCGAAGGCCGCGAACGTCTGCGCGCTGCCTTTGACGAGGTAAACCAGCACTTCCAACGCCTGTTCACTCGCCTATTCCAAGGCGGCCACGCGCATCTGGCCCTAATCGACAGCGATGATCCGCTGGAGGCTGGTCTGGAGATTTTCGCGCAGCCACCGGGCAAGCGTTTGCAATCGCTCAGCCTGTTGTCTGGCGGCGAACAGGCGCTAACCGCAACGGCGTTGATCTTCGCATTATTCCTGACCAATCCTGCCCCCATTTGCGTGTTGGACGAAGTGGATGCGCCGCTGGATGATGCGAATATCGAACGCTTCTGCGATTTGCTCGATTCCATGATTCAAGACACCAGCACCCGCTATTTGATCGTTACCCACAATGCGGTCACGATGAGCCGGATGCATCGCTTGTTTGGCGTCACGATGGCGGAAAAAGGCATCTCGCGTCTGGTCAGCGTTGATCTGGGCCAAGCAGAGATGCTGGCAGCAGAATAGCTCTGCCAAAACGGCTAATTACATCGTATTTTCAAGAATTAAGCGCGACTTCTAACTTAAGAATTTACGCGTCCAACGCGGCTCGCAGCCGTGTCTGGATGGATTTCAATTGCGGCAATATGTGCGCCATATCGCCCGCCGCCTTGGGTTCGCTTGCTGGCTTTGCCCCAAGGATTAGATGAGGCGCGGTTTCGTTGGTCGCACTGGCCATCGCTGCAGAATTTTCAGCCGCTTTATCGCCTGCGCCATTGCCTTGCTTAAGGGCAGCCTTGGCACCCTTAAGCGTATAGCCTTGCACGTTGACCAGCCGATCAATTCGCTCGACCATCGCAATGTCTTCTGGCCGGTAATAACGCCGACCACCGCTGCGTTTCAGTGGTTTGAGAGTGGGAAACTGCTGCTCCCAATAGCGCAAGACATGCGCCTTGATGCCCAAGGCCTGGCAAACTTCTCCAATGGTCCTAAGCGCTCCAGCCTCTTTCCCATCATCAAAGCTGGTCGCCATGGTTATCCGCCTTTCGCGATTTGCTCTTTCAGCAATTGGCTTGCTCGGAAAGTCATCACCCGACGCGGGGTGATCGGCACTTCAACCCCGGTTTTGGGATTGCGGCCAACCCGCTCGGTCTTGTCGCGCAAGATAAAACTGCCAAAGCCTGAGATTTTCACGTTTTCGCCATCTGCCATGGCGTCACACATTTTGCCGAGAATCGCCTCAACCATGTCGAGCGACTCTGCTCGAGAAAAGCCCATCTTACGATTAATCGTCTCTGCTAAATCTGCCCGAGTGAGCGTGCCTACTGAGCGCATGGTTCGCATCTCCTATTCAACGGTGCGACCCGGATAATACAAGATGTGTACATATAACGCGCCTTTTCCGCAACTTATACCAGCCGACAGATGTGAATTGTTCACACCTGAACCAGGCTTGCCCCCCAGGTGAAGCCCCCGCCCATGGCTTCAAACATCACCATATCGCCAGACTTTATCCGGCCATCCTTGCGCGCCACATCAAACGCTAAAGGCACCGATGCTGCCGAAGTATTGGCATGCTGATCCACTGTCACAATGACCTTGGCAGGATCGATGCCCAATTTACGCGCGGTGGCATCAAGGATGCGTTTATTGGCCTGATGCGGCACAACCCAATCAACCTGATCGATTGTTATGCCTGCATTTGCAGCAACTTCGCCCAATACTTCGGCCAGATTGACTACGGCGTGACGGAACACTTCGCGGCCCTTCATACGCAAATGACCAACCGTTTGTGTGGTCGAGGGACCGCCATCGACATACAACAGATCATGTTGCGCCCCGTCGGCATGCAATTTGGTGGCGATCACGCCCGCAGCTGGATCGTCGGTTTCTTCGGCTTCGATCAAGATGGCTCCGGCTCCGTCGCCAAACAGCACGCAAGTGGTGCGGTCTTCCCAGTCGAGGATTCGGCTAAAAGTTTCCGCTCCGATGACCAAAGCCCGCTTTGCCATGCCAGATCGAAGCATCGAGTCGGCAGTGGCCAATGCATAGAGAAAACCCGAGCAAACCGCCGCAACATCAAACGCAATGCAGCCATTGCAGCCCAGCGCATTTTGCACCTTGGTGGCGGTGGCTGGAAATGTATTGTCCGGGGTGGCGGTGGCCAGGACGATCAAATCTACATCGCTGGCGTCCACGCCTGCATCGGCCAAAGCTTTTTGCGCGGCCTGCGTGGCCAAGGTGGAGGTCGTCTCCCCCTCGCCCGCAATATAGCGTTGTCTAATCCCCGTGCGCTCGACAATCCAATCATCGCTAGTGTCCACTCGGTCAGCCAATTGCGCATTGGTCACCAAATTGGCCGGAAGAGCCGAGCCGCTGCCGCGAACAAAAGAGCGGATCAACTTGCCGCCCCTGTTTGATCATCTGAAGAACTGGTCAGGCTTTCTTCAAGCTCGGCCATATCTTGCGTGATTCTTTGGGTCAGATTGTTCTCCAGCAGCCTGGCCGCAACGGCCACCGCATTAGCGACACCGGCGGCGGTTGCGCTGCCATGGCTTTTCACCACCACACCGTTCAGGCCAAGGAATACCGCGCCATTGTGATTGTTGGGATCAAGATGATGCTTGAGCAATTCTGTGGCTGGCCGCGAGACCAGAAAGCCCACTTTCGAACGAATTGAACTGGTGAAGGCAGCGCGCAACAGATCGGTCACGAACCGCGCGGCCCCTTCAATCGCTTTCAAAGCGATATTGCCAGAAAAACCATCGGTAACCACCACATCAACTTCGCCCCGATTGATCTTGTCACTTTCAACAAAACCATCGAACGACATCGCCAGATTGGTGGCTTCTTGCAGTTGAGTCGCGGCATCGCGCAACGAATCGGTGCCCTTAATTTCTTCCGTACCGATATTCAGCAAGCGGACCCGAGGTTCATCGCGGCCGGTCAGAATACGCGAATAGGCCGCACCCATGATCGCAAATTGCACCAGATTGCGCGCATTTGCTTCTGTATTGGCCCCCAGATCAAGCATGACCACGTCATCCTCTTCCAATGTGGGCATAACAGCGGCCAGCGCGGGCCGATCGATTCCGGGCATGGTGCGCAAGGCCAGTTTGCTCATCGCCATCAGCGCGCCGGTGTTGCCAGCGCTAACTGCGGCGCCAGCGTCGCCCAGCTTTACGGCATTGACGGCAAGGCCCATCGAAGTGGTCTTGGAGCGACGCAAGGCCTGCGTTGGCTTCTCATCGCCGCCAACCACATCTTCGCAATGAAGGATTTCGGACGCGCCACGCATGTTGGGGTGCAATTCCAGCGCGGCTTTGATCCGCGTTTCATCACCCACCAACAAAAACCGGAAAGTGTCATGGCGGCGGCGAGCAAGGGCTGCGCCCTCGATCATCACGCGCACACCTTCATCACCGCCCATCGCGTCAATTGCGATACACGGCAAAGTCATCGACATATCTCCGAATACGGTCGGCTAAAGACCGACGGCCACGACCTCGCGGCCGTTATAATATCCGCAATGCGAGCACAGATTATGGGGGCGCTTAAGCTCCCCACAATTGTTGCATTCGTGGAAAGCTTCCACTTTCAGCGAATCATGTGCGCGGCGATTTCCGCGACGATGCGGCGATACTTTTCTTTTGGGGACAGCCATTTCGGCACCTGTTCCTCAATACAATCTGTTAATTTAAGGACCGCTTAGGCCAAGGCCGGTTGGCGCACAAGTGATTGCATGCGCTTTATTAGGCCCGGTCTTCGCGGGAAAGCGGGCGCTATAGCGGAAAAATCACACCTTGCAAGTGGCCTTCGACCTCCATAGATAGGTTTCCAATCGAAACCAAATGGGGGAAACAATGATTTTACCAGTTACTTTGACCGCAGCCGCCGCTGCAGCCATCCTTTCAATCTGGCTGATGGTCCGTGTGGGCCAAGTCCGCACTTCGGAAAAAGTGTCTATCGGTGATGGCGGGAATGAACATGTGATTCGCCGCATGCGCGCCCACGCCAATTTCGTCGAAAGTGCGCCATTCGTATTGGCGTTGCTGGCGGTGATCGAACTGTCGGGCAAAGGGGCGGTATGGCTGCCCTATGTCGCTGGCGCATACTTCATTGGCCGCATCTTGCACGCCTTCGGCATGGAAGCGGAAGGATTTGCCAAGGGACGCTTTATCGGCACTATTGTCACATTTTTGACGCTGCTGGGACTGGCAATCGTGGCCACGCTGATCGCCATGGGCGTGATGTAATCGGCATTTGCGGTTGAATCTTCCAACTATGACAAAGCGTAGTCGCTGACGAAGGCGTTGGTCTTTCGTTCCTGACCAAAGGTGCTGGTAGGCCCGTGCCCAGGAATGAAAGTGACGTCTTCGCCCAGTGGCCACAGCTTTTGGGTGATTGCATCGATCAAATCCTGATGATTGCCCATCGGAAAATCGGTCCGCCCGATTGATCCTTGAAACAACACATCACCAACAATCGCAAACTTGCTGGGCTTGTGGAAAAACACCACATGGCCCGGCGTGTGGCCGGGGCAATGGATCACGTCGAGCTCCAATTCACCCACACTCACTTTATCGCCATCATTTAGCCAGCGATCCGGCTCAAACACTTCGCCCTTGATGCCATATTTCTTGCCGTCTTCGCCCAGTCGCGAAATCCAAAATCGATCGTCTTCCTGCGGCCCTTCAATCGGCAGGTCCAATTCTTTCGCCAGAATGCCGCTCTCGCCGCAATGGTCGATATGGCCATGGGTAATCAGGATCTTCTCCAGCTCCACCCCGGCCTGACTGACAGCCGCTTTCAGCTTGTCCAGATCGCCGCCCGGATCAATCAAGGCCGCTTTGTTGGTTTTGGTGCACCAGATGAGCGAGCAATTCTGCTGGAGAGGCGTCACCGGCAAAATGGCGGCTTTCATCGGCGGAGTTGGTTTGGCGGTTTCAGTCATGGCCCCAGATGTGGCTGCTCATTGCGCATATTGCAACGGGCCAAAAGGAATAGGGTTGCCCGACCCTCAGCTATAACCAGAAACGATGCACCCTATTGGCACCAGCAGACTGCGAGTTGCATTGCGCGGCTCAGAAACTATGGTGCGGCCAAAATCAAACAAGCGGGAGAGCGTTTCGCCTCTATATGAGAGATGCGAAAGCAAAGCCGTGCGAATAGCGGAACCGATAGTCACACATGCCAGAATCCAACGATCTGCCGATCGAACCGCCAATTGTCGACCTGCCCATTGGAACGCATGACACTGGATTTTACGCTGGTTTCAGCCGCGCTGTAACCATTCCTTCCAAGATCATTGTTGCCCTGATTATCATGTGGGCGATTTTCTTTCCGGTGAATGCTAGCGAAAGCTTGGCGGTCGCCAATTCAACTATCATTTCAAACTTCAGCGGCTGGTACGTCTATTTGGTCGCCGCCTTGATGGTGGTGTGCATCGGATTGGCTATATGGCCCGAATCGGGCACCCTGCGGATCGGGGCACCCGGCGATACTAACGAATTTTCCCGCTTTTCATGGTTTGCCATGCTGTTTGGCGCGGGCATTGGGATCGGTTTGCTGACCTTTTCAATCGGTGAGCCGCTGGCCCATTTCGCCAATAATCCCGACATCATCCGGGGTACGATAGAGTCTCAATCAGCTGAGGCTGTGCGTCCCGCATTCATCTACACGTTCTTGCACTGGGGCTTTGGCGCATGGTGCACCTATGCCTTGGTGGGATTGGCGATTGGCTATGTTTCCTATCGGCGCGATCTGCCGCTGACAATCCGGTCCAGCCTGGCCCCGCTGTTCGGACAAAAAATGTCAGGTATGGCTGGGCATGTGGTTGACGTTGTGGCCGTGGTTGCGACCATTCTGGGCGTCTCTGTGACGATGGGATTGGGCGTCGAGCAATTTGTGGCTGGCCTTAATCGGGTTGGTTTTGGCGATTGGCTGATTGCATCTGACGGATCTTCCAGCACGGCCGCGATCGTAACCGCTTTGCTGGTGTTGGTTGGTGCCTCCACCGTCAGCGCTCTGTCTGGCGTAGGTCGCGGCATCAAATGGTTGTCCAACCTCAACATGGGATTGTCCTTTGCCTTACTCGCCCTGTTTCTGGTCGCGGGATCGGGCATGTATGGACTGTCGCTGCTGATCAGAGGCATTTGGGATTATTTCGTCACCCTGCCGGTAAACTCGCTCACCTTGTTCCAAGACGCAGGCGACGCAACCAGCGCCGCACTGGTCCAATGGCAGCTCGATTGGTCAGTGTTTTATTGGGCCTGGTGGATCGCCTTTGCTCCGTTTGTGGGCATGTTCATCGCACGCATTTCGCGCGGCCGCACCATTCGGGAATATATGTTCGGCGTCGCCTTGGTGCCGTCCTTGATGTGCTTTGCATGGATGACCATTGCAGGAGGGACCGCGATTGACCTTGAACTGAGCGGAACTGCGGGCGGCTCTATCATAGCGGCAGGCATATCGGACCAATTGTTCGCTACCATCGCCGTCTTGCTATCGCCTGATGTCGCGTGGATCGTATCTGCTTTGGTGGTGGTTTTGCTGATGACTTATCTGATTACCTCGGCGGACAGCGCGATCTTGATCATCAACACGATTAATGGCGCAGGCGATGACGAAGGTTCGCGCCGCTATCACATTCTGTTTTGGGGCGCAGCGCTGGCATTTATGGTCGGATCAATGCTGATATTGGGGGGCATTGATGCCATCCGGGTCACCATGATCATCGGCGCATTGCCGTTTTCTTTCGTAGTGGCGCTGATGGGAATTTCCATCATCAAGGCCATCACCTATGACCTGATCCGGAAAAAGCATGGTGTCCCCACCACCGCAGCCGCGTGCGAAAAGTGGGATGGAAAAGTATTGAAGCCAGAATAAAGTACACGCATACTAGGATATTGATAGAGTAAATATATGACCATTTGATGCGTCTTAAAAATACTTGAATAGTTATTCGGACTGTTAGTCGAATGGTTATGAATAAATTGGGATATACTAATAATATACCCATTTAAACTTGAGACAATTCGTACAGCACTCGGCCGTGTTGTTATTATGCAACATCGGGCTCCTCTATCCCGAAATCTGGGGCCCGCGCTGTGGCCGCTGCACGGCTAGCTTGTTACCGCGCGCATCAAAGCGGCGGGAATTCAATTTTCCGCCCACCCTTATTGAAATCCACTGACATGTGTTGTCGCGGATCGGGTCAATTGTCTCAGGGGACATTTTACATGATTAAGCTTGTAAGCAGCGCGTCTGCCAGCGCGCTGGCTATTGCAATTGCATCGCCTGCTCTTGCGCAAGACGCGCAAAGCACCCAGCCCGCTGAAGATGCGCAGGCCGGCGGCGTGCCAACCATTGTTGTGACCGCGCAAAAGCGCAGCCAGGATCTGCAAGACGTTCCTGTGTCGGTTTCGGCCATCGGCGAAGAAGCCCTCGACGAGCTGAACATTGCGACATTCGAAGATTATCTCGAGCAGCTGCCAACGGTAACCGCTGGCGGTAGTGGTCCTGGCCAAAGCACGATTTACATTCGTGGCCTAGCCTCCACCACGCCAAACCTGACCATAGCCGGTGTTGCAGGCCTTGCGCCAAACGTGGCGCTGTATCTGGACGAGCAGCCTTTGGCTCAGCCTGGCCGTAACCTTGACGTTTACGCAGCTGACATGGCGCGGATCGAAGTTCTGTCTGGCCCTCAGGGGACTCTGTTTGGAGCGAGCTCGCAAGCCGGTGTTGTGCGTCTGATTTCAAACAAGCCTGATCTGGGCGGTTTTGATGCTGCATTCAATGCAGGAGTGTCTTTCACCAAGAGCGGTGAAACCAGCTATAAAGCTGATGTGATGGTCAATGTGCCAGTCACCGATACCTTCGCATTGCGCGGTGTTGTCTATCTTGATGACCAAGGCGGCTATGTCGACAATGTCGCTGGCACCCGCAATCTGAGCGAAAGCGCACGCTTCCGTCCCGCGGGCACTGTCCGCAGCAATGGCGTTGCCGTCAGCCCCATGCGGGCCGGTTTCCAAGCCGGTGCCGACCTTACTAACGTAACCTTCCTGGACGCTGACAATGCCGGCATCGCGCAGAATGATTTCAACGACACACAATATGCTGGCTTCCGCGCCACCGCATTGTGGGAAATCACGCCTGACTGGAAAGTAACACTCGCCCACTCGCGCCAGAGCGTTGAGAGCGACGGCGTGTTCTTCGCCGATCCAGAATTGGGCGGTCTGGGTGATCTCGAGATCGAGCGTTTCGAACAAGATCGCCTCGAAGATGATTTCTCAAACACCAGCTGGACCGTCGAAGGACGTCTGGCCATGCTGGATGTGGTTTACACCGGTGCCTATACTGATCGTGAAACCGAACAGCGGGTCGATTATACCGACTATCTGTTTGTCGGTCAGTACCTGCCTTACTACATCTGCGATGGCAGCGTGAGCTATCCCGGTGCCAATGATCCCAGCGGCACTTGTCAGGCTCCTAACCTGTATGTGACATCGGCCAGCGAAACGACCGTGTTTACGCAAGAGCTGCGCTTCAACACTCCGGTTGAAAACCGCTGGCGTGTTACTGCTGGCGGCTTCTATTCCGACCTGGAATTGAAAGAGCGCAACGACTTTGCCTATCCGGGCAATGTTCTGGCACAGCCATTTGGCCCGTTCACACCAAACTTCCCGCAGGACGGCTTCACCACAATAGACGGCCCCTTCCCTGCCGAAACGATCTTCCGCAACGACATTCGTCGGACAGATAAGCAGTGGGGCATTTTTGGCGAAGCAAGCTTTGACATCGTCCCTGATCTGCTGACGCTCACACTGGGCGCGCGCTATTACGATATCGAAGTTGATTTCGAAGGCAGCGCCAACGGTTCGTTCTGTAACTCAGGCGCGGCGCAAGATGCCAATGCCTTTGGTACCGACATCAACGATCTGTACGATGGTGATGGTGAATTCACGTTCATTGGATCGTGCAACGCAGCTCTGCGTCAGACATTCGATCTGAACGACAGTCTGGCCGACATTCAGGCCGCTGGTCTGTCAGCAACGCAAGCACAGCAAGTGTTCAATGCCGTCCGCGCGCCGGACACGGCACATACCGATGGCTTTATCTATAAGGGCACGCTTACGCTGACCCCGAACGAAGACACATTGTTCTATGTCACCTATTCAGAAGGCTTCCGTCCCGGTCTGCTTAACCGTCCAGGTGGCGCGACAAATGGCGCTGGCTTTACAGTTCCGTTCGAGCTGGAAACCGATGAAGTGAAAAATTATGAACTGGGTTGGAAGCTTGACCTTGCCGATGGCCAGTTCCGCTTCAACGGCAGCGCGTTCTATGTGGACATCAGCAATCTGCAAACCACCATCTTTGATCCCAGCATCACCAATCTGTTCTTCTCGGCCAATGCTGCCGATGCAGAGATTAAGGGCGTTGAAGCCGACTTCACATTTGCTCCTTATTCTGCGCCGGGTCTGACCGTAGCGGGTGCCTTCTCGGTCCTCGATACACAGATTACCGAAGTGCTGATCCCTACCGCTGATGTGATCGCCGGTTCAGAGCTGGCCTTTGCACCTTCCTTCCAAGGAAATCTGCGGGTCCGTTACGAATGGGACCTGTCGGATACTCTGGAGGCATATATCCAGCCACAGATCAGCTATTCGGCATCCAAGGTCACCGACGTGATCGAAATCAACAAGCTTGAGCTTGATAGCTACACCATTGTTGACATGGCTGTGGGTGTTTCAAACGAGAATTGGCGCTTTGAACTGTTCGGCGACAATTTGTTTGATGAACGCGCTCAGATCTCGGGAAATTATGTGAATGACCGTCCGCGGATCACCACCAACCGTCCGATGACCATTGGTTTCAGGGTCGGCTACGACTACTGATCCACAGTCTTAAAAGCTTTAACGGTGGAGGCGGGCCTGCAATCGCGGGTTCACCTCCACCGTTTTGCTTTATAGGGACCCAATATGTCTGACCGCGAGCAAACTCTCAAAGCTGCCCAGCATGCCCTGCAATCCGGCAAATTTGCCGACGGGCGGGCGTTGGCTGACACTGTGCTGGATAGCGATGCCAATGACGGCGAAGCGCTGTATATCGCGGCTGTGGCTGCGCGTTATCAGCAGGATATTGCGGCCGCGCAAACCTATTTGCAGCGCCTGCACCAGCAAATGCCGGAATATGGGCGTGCATGGCAGGAACAAGGCCATTTGGCCCTAGCCCAGGGCGACAATCAACAAAGCTTGGCGGCCTTTAGCCGAGCGACCAAGTTCAACCCTGCTTTGGAGGCAAGCTGGCGCGAGCAGGCCCGCCTATTGGAGCTAAACGGCGCCACAGCCCAAGCGCAAGCGGCCAAAGCTCAACATCAGCGTTTGGCGCGCCTACCGCGTGAATTGCTGGCCGCTACCAACCATCTTGCCGAAGGTAGGCTGCTGCGCGCAGAGGAGATGTGCCGCCATTATCTGCGCAACAATCCTCGTGATGTCGAAGGGATGCGGCTGCTCGCCAAAATTGGCATTGAATTGGGCATCATGGATGATGCAGAATTCCTGCTGGAAAGCGCGGTTTCCTTTGCCCCTGATGATATCCAATTGAGGCTGGACTATATCGACGCGCTGCGGCGACGACAAAAATTTGCCGAGGCGTTAAAACAGGCCCAGCATTTGCACGCGCGCGATCCTGACAATCCGCTGTTCCAATCGCGTTTGGCAATCGAAAGCATCCAAAGCGGTGACTTCACCCGTGGGTTGGAACTGTTCGATGCGGTCTTGGCAAAGCTGCCCAATGATCCCGCCAATCTGACCAGCAAGGGCCATGCGCTGAAGACCACCGGCGCGCGCGATGATGCGATTGCCAGCTATCGCGCCGCAATTGCCGCCAAGCCTGATCACGGCGATGCTTGGTATGCCTTGGCCAATCTCAAGACCTATCGCTTTTGCGATAACGAAATCGCCGCCATGCGCGAACAAATCCAGCGCACCGACCTTGCCTTTATGGACTGCGTGCATTTGTCCTTTGCTCTTGGCAAAGCACTAGAGGATCGCAGTGATTTTGAAGACAGCATCGGCTTTTACAATGAGGGCAATGCGCTGAAACGCGCGCAAACCCGCTACAATGCGGACAGCATGAGCAAAGAGCTGGCCAAGCAGCGCGAACATTGCACTGCCGAGCTGTTTGAGCGGCACCAAGGGTCGGGCCATCTGGCGCCTGACCCTATCTTTATTCTTGGCCTCCCCCGTGCTGGTTCCACACTGATTGAACAGATTTTGGCCAGCCATTCGCAGATCGACGGCACGCTGGAATTGCCCAACATCCTCGCTTTGGCGCACCGATTGCGCGGCCGAAAGGCGGGCGCATCGCTCTATCCGCAAATCCTGCATGATCTGAGCGCAGAGCAGCTGGAAAAGTTTGGTGCCGATTTCATCGAGAACACCCGCATCCACCGTCATGATGCGCCGTTCTTCATCGACAAGATGCCGAACAACTTCCGTCATATCGGCCTGATCCAGCTGATCCTTCCCAATGCCAAAATCATTGATGCCCGCCGCGATCCAATGGATTGTTGCTTTTCCGGTTTCAAACAGCTGTTCGCCGAAGGGCAAGAATTTACCTATGGCTTGGATGAAGTGGGCCGATATTATGCGGACTATGTTACTTTAATGGATCATTGGGACACGGTCTTGCCAGGCAAAGTCTTGCGCGTCAGCCACGAGGATGTGCTGGATGATCTGGAAGGGCAAACCCGCCGCATGCTCGACTTTTTAGGCGTCCCTTTTGAGGAAGCATGTCTTGCCTTCCACAAAACCGACCGCGCCGTGCGCACCGCATCCAGCGAACAAGTCCGCGAACCGATCAACCGTAAGGGCCAAAATGCGTGGAAGCCATTTGAGCGATGGCTGGAACCGCTGAAAAATGCGCTGGGTGATCTGACCGACTGACGCGGGTTCAATGAGCCGTGGCCAACGAGCCGTGGCCAATGAACCGTGGCCAGAGAGTTGCGGCAAAGCTAAATCTTACCACCCTTCCATACCACCAAACCGATGATCTCAACTTCGCAGGCATCCACCTCAACCGTCGGATAGGCAATATTCTGGGACAACAGAGCCAAGCGGCCCTGCCCCACGGATGCCACCCGCTTGACCATCAGGCTATCCCCCAAACGCACCACATGCACCCCGTCGCGGAACGGTCGCTGGCTGCAGTCGACCAATATCTCGTCACCGTCGCGCAGCATGGGCTCCATGCTGTCCCCCTCAACCGAGATCGACGACAGTTGGGCATTCTCCAGCCCCTGTTCGCGCAGCCATCGCTTGGAGAAGCGAAAGCTATCAAACGGCTGTTCTGACCCGCTGATAGCCCCCGGCCCAGCCGAGGCACCAAGGTCCAATCGCGGCACTTCCAACCATTGGTTGTGCTGGCTTGCAGCCTCTGACGCGACTTTAGGAAGCTTTATCCTATCAAACCCATAGGAATTTTCCTCAGGCGCTCCTAGTTCCGATTCGGCCACTCCAAAATAGTCTGCCAGCGTCCGTCGATCCTGCTCCTCCAGCTTTCGTGGAGAGCCTTTTCGGATGAATTGCTGGAGGTAACTGGCATTTCTCCCAATGAAACTGGACAGACTCGCCAAGCTAACGCCGTGCTCATTGGACAATTCCAACAAGCGTGCACGGGCTCCAGACAGAGTCGGTTTCGGAGTTTTAATCATGCATCCTTCCTATACATAGGATTTTTCCTAGACAAGTAGGATTTCTTCTTAGACGAATCCAATTCACCGATTCGCTCACGCTAACAGCAAAGGAGAGCCGGATGCTGATCCGATCCATCGAAAAATTCCTCCGTA
>Ga0209121_10001371_pt1 | contig 25528 bp, 20 predicted proteins | sample Cruoilmetagenom3_FD_187292 | JGI IMG/M metagenome (GOLD analysis project Ga0209121, IMG submission 187292) | Oil polluted marine microbial communities from Coal Oil Point, Santa Barbara, California, USA - Sample 3 (SPAdes) (version 2) | ecosystem: Environmental > Aquatic > Marine > Oil seeps ... | reverse complement strand
GTGGGGAGGGCGCAAAATCTGACCTAGAGTCACGGGGAATTCTGGAGAACTTGAAGCAATATGGCGGCAGGCTTGAAGAGTTGATCGCTGAGGTTTAGGGAACCTCTAAAACACGATTGCGTAGGGTTGCTAGCCTACGCAATCGTGTTACCGCTAAACCGTAATACTAGAGGACTTTTCTACTGGTAGAGAGATTTTGGGGAGCCACTAAAGTTTAGTGATTTGCTCCATCACTGCAGCGGCCTCATCAAGCCTCCCTGCGCGAGTAAGCGCTTCGGAGTAATGCTGCAATATTTCTTTGGTCTTTGGTGCTGCTTCAGCTGCTTGCTGCAATATGGGGAGCCCCTTGCTTAACTGATTGTTTTTAATGAGGATCCATCCATAGGTGTCGGCGACGGCGGCACTTTTGGGAGCAATAGAATAAGCTTGTGCAGCGAGCTCCAGAGCTCTGGAGTCTTCTTCTTCAAAATAAAGATACGCAAGGTTATTTAAAATAAGAGGGTTGTCATTTTTTAAGTTCAAGGCCTTTTCATAAAGTTTGATGGCTTCCTTGTTGTGCTCGTTTTCTTGCTGAAGCATGGCGAAAGTTGTTAGTGCGGCAACATTCTCTGGTTCGTCCTCTGCCCAAATCCGGACATGCTGCATCGCCGTATCATTATCAGTGGTTTCTTTCTTTATGCGATATAGTGTTACAGCGACCTTATTATTTTTAACTGTCCTCCAGATTTCACTGTAGGCCGTTTCAGCTTTAGCGAACTGGGCAAGCTGCGCCCATATTTTTCCTTCAAGCTCGACGCCCACCAGTTTGGTTGTTTCCTTGCTCTGCAGGGTCTTCGCTACAGCAATGGCTTCGTCAGTTTGACCATCTTTGGCCAACAAGCCTGCTTTGAGAATATAGGGTTTTGGGTATAAAGGTTGACTGGCAATAGCGTGGTTGAGGTGATCAATGGCTGACTTATTGTCTTGTTTTTTTGCAGCCTCTACTGCCTTCATAAAGTGCAGATTGCTACTAAGGCCCTTTAGTAAGGGGTTGTTGGCATCGATAACCTCCGCCTCATCAATATACTTTTGGGTGAGGCGTAAATCTTTTTGTTGATAATGATAGGAAGCGAGAATAATGGGAGGAGCAATCAACTCAGGGCTCTTCTTCCTGAGCGCTTCTATGCCCGATACGCCCCACTTAGGGTCTCTATTTCGCATGGCAAATTGCATATAGCTCGCCAATACCTGAATGTTGTTGGGGGCTGTATTAATAATTTTTTTCATCTGTGCTTTGGCTTGTAATACCTTGCCCTGTTTTTCATATAGCTTGGTTAAGCCACTTAGAGCTGGTATGAATTCCTTTTGATACTGCAGCGCCTTTCTAAATGATGCCTCTGCTGGGGGGAGTTGCTCCGTTAAGAATAACAGATTGCCCTCAAGTGCATGATAAACAGGGTTTTCGGGTGACTCGGCAAGCCCAAGCTGGATGAGCGTTTCTGCCTTTTTGAACTGTTTAAGTTTTAAACGGGTAATGACCAAAGCGATACGCGTTTTTTCGGGAATATATTTTCCATCCAGGGCGTGACTAAGATGCTCTTCAGCCGCTTCAAGGTCCCCCTGTTTTAGCTTCATCATACCCATCACGTAATTGGAAGGTGCGTGGCTGGGTGCAAGCTTTAATGCCGCCTCAAGTTCATTTTGCGCTTTGGCGTAATCCTTGCCGGAAAGTGCCGTTAACGCCCCTTTATAACTAGATTTAAGTTGGCCCGGACGTGACTTGGATAATATTCCTGCGTAGGTGAGCGCTTGTTTGTGCTTGCCCTGGCGGTTAAGTGCGTTGATTAAACCGGCTAAGGTTGAATACTTATTCGGTGTCATCGTGTCATATTGTTGCTGGCTGGAAAGGGATGTAGTGAAAAACCGTTCGGCATCTATATTTCTATTTTCAGCTAGGGCCAGTCTTCCCCCTAGTAATAAGGCGTCTGTATATTCAGGGGAGGCTACTAAAGCCTTTTCTACGTGAGAGGCTGCTAGCCCAAGGTTTTCTCTAGATGCGGCAATTCTGGCCAGACCATAATGAGCTTCAGCGCTGTTTGCGTTCAGGGCTAAAGCTTGCTGGTAAAGGTTCTCTGCTTCAGCGTGGTTTTGGGGTTCGCCAAGTTGAATCAGCGCTGTAACCAAAAGCTTTTCAACTGTTAGCTCTTTACTTTCCACGGTGATATTTTCTATATTGACAAGCAGGTCATCGCTAGATGAAATACTGGACATTGCTCGGAGGCGCAGTAGCTTGAGAGCGTGCTCAGAAGTGGGGCTGTCAGTTAAACTGACGCCTCTCTCATATTGCAATACAGCTTCTTTGTAAGCGCCAAGCATGGTAAAAAGCTCAGCCAGCATAAAATGGCCATCGGCGCTGTCGGCATCCGCTTGAAGCGCATTTAGGAGCTCAATGCGGGCTGCTGATAGTTGTCCCTGCTCGATATAGGCTTTCGCCCTTGCGACATTCTCGTAACCGGGGCTAATGGCTTCCTCTTTTGTGCAGGATGCCAGCAACATGATACTGCTTAATGAGAAAGCAAGTAATCGTACAAACTGTGAATATTGTTTGTTGTAAAGCGGCATAAGAGGTAACGGGCGGTGTATTAGCATTTCTAGAATCCATCCTGAGTGTGTAAAATGGCAACCTAGTTAGTAGATCGCAAATAGCTATACTTTGTCTAGTTATCGCGTTTAAACAATAGTTTAGTATATGCGTTTAAACAATAGTTTAATATAACGGCTATACTTTTGATGTAAGAGTTCGCTTATTGATGCGAATTGTGGTGATAGCTAAGCGTCACCCATGGAGCCAACATCTCAATATAGGAGGTTTTTTTTGGAAGTCCCCCCCAGTGAACTGTTTAAATTCACCATCAGGCAGCTACTTGATTCAAAAAAGTTAAGTGCGTTGGTGTTCTTTGTTGTGTTGGTTGTTGTGTTGCTGGCGGGAAGCTTTCTACCCAAACATTACACGTCTTCTACTACCTTAAAGCTGCAAGATGAAGGTGTCATGCAGCCCTTGCTGAGAGAGCGGGCAGTTGTAGGTGGGACAAAAGAATGGGTGCAAGGCGCAAAGCAAATCGTATTTTCACACGAGGTGTTATCCAAGGTTGTTAAAAAAAGCGAGTGGGAGGGGGCTGATCTTAGCTCAGACAGGGTGGTCGCCCGCCTGCAAGGAAAGATCCGTGACAACGCCAGTATTGTCAGCTCAGGAAAATCATATATAAAGTTCACCTACACAGATAAAAACAGAAAAAGGGCTTTTGAAGTTGTACATAATTTGGCTAACGAATTTGTAATAAATTTACTTGATGAAAAGAGGAAAAAAAGCCAGGATGCCTTCGAATTTATCGGCACTCAAGTGAATACGTATAAAGAAAACTTAGTGATCTCTGAAGAAAACCTCAAACAATTCAAGCGCGATAATTTTGATGGCACCATTACGGGTGTACTTTCAAGGGTCTCCAGTCTTGAGCAACAAATCGAAGCAGTAGATATAGAGCTAAGTGGCTACCAGCTAAAGCTACAATCACTTGAAGGACAGGTGTCAAAAGAGCGGAAAATCAAAAAGGGCGCTGATGAAAATTTGGAAGTTAATAAACGCGTTGCCTTGATGAATAATGAGCTGGATCAAATGCGGCTTTCTTATCATGATAGTTACCCGGATGTAATTGCCCTAAAGGGTCGAATTGATGAACTAAAACGTAGCCTAAAGCCAAGTCAGGGCCTTTCCTTCGCCAGTCATAGCCATCAGAATAATCGATCCGGGCAGGACTTATTGGGGCAATTGCGTGCTGAAATCTCCAAAATTAAAGCGGAAATGGCAGCGATGAATGTTCGCAAGTCTAAACTAGAGATGTTGTTGGCAGAACAGAAAGAGAAATCCACACGATTGCACGGCGCTGAGGCTGAACTGGCAGAGCTGACACGTGATTACAACGTAAACAAAAATATCTACCAAGACCTACTTATGCGCAGAGAAAATGCCAGAGTTTCCATGAATATAGAGCTAGAAGAAAAGGGGGCTTCATTTCAGATTGTTCAGCCTGCTGTAATACCCTTAATACCAAAGGAGCCACCATTTTGGATGTTCTTTCTCGCTGCACCGTTTGCAGGACTGCTAGTGCCAATATTGCTTGCATTTGCAATAATTTTTCTCGACCAAAAAATTCGCCATCCTATGGCTATTCGAGAATTTGTTGATGTGCCAGTATTGCAAACCATCCCCCACTGGCAGGGTGATGGTGAACAAGTTGCCGCAAGGCGAGATGTACTAACAGTCATAGCTCTGTTGATAATAAGCGCATCGGTCTATACCGCTGTAGGCTATTACAGCTTTTTTAAAAGTGGTATATGGGCGACTCTATGAGCGGAAACGGTGATATTCATATTCTAAATAAACGTCTTGCACAGACGCCCTCCGTACAGATGAGGGATCTGTCACTATCAGGCAAAAATATAGCCCAAATGGCCGAAGTGGCTGAATTTTCACAGGCCGAAAAAGATAGAAAAAAAATCATATACCCTGAAATGAAAAATTCCAGACTGGTTAACAGCTTCAGAGATTTACGCAATAATCTGTTGGAAAAATCGAAAGGGCAGAATACAACCATTATGGTTACCTCCATGGTTGAAGGTAGCGGTGGTTCGTTTGTCGCTGCTAACCTAGCTGCTGCATTTGCATTTGATGGCAGTAAAACCTCCTTACTTGTTGATGCTAATTTATCGAACTCCAGTTTAGAAAATTATTTTGGAACAAACTACGGTGTGGGTATAACTGACTTTCTTGAAGATAAGGAAATGAAAATTGAGGAGGTTATCTATTCATCTGGGGTTAAACGGCTAAGATTAATCCCTGCGGGAAAACACTCGGAATACGCATCTGAGTATCTGAGTTCTGAGCGAATTAGCGTATTCGTGAATAAATTAAAACGTCGTTATAGCGACCGCTATATTATTTTTGATGCTCCGCCGCTTTCCGACCCAGCCAGTGCCAAGCAAGTTATGCACCTATGTGACTTGATCGTCGTCATCGCTCCATATGGCAGCGTTACCGGCGATGAGGTAGCCACGGCTGTTGCGGGTATTCCAAAAGAAAAGCTAGCCGGAGTGGTCATAAATAACGAGCCAGTCATTCGAAAAAGTCTATAACGGCACTGACTCCTTGTGGGTGGTTTATTTTGCAAGTGAGATCATGCGCATCGAGGCAGTTTTTACACGTGACGACACAAGTTTCGGAGTTAATGTTTTCCGAAGAAATCATCTGCAAGTCACGGATGGAAGAGCGTGTAGTATGTAGGTTGGGTAGAACGAAGTGAAACCCAACAACTTTTAAAGTCGCTTTGTCGCTTTAACTTTGGCGAGATAAGATAAGGTCCTTACCCTAGGCGCCCTTATTAAGGGAGTTGGGTTTTACTTCGCTCAATCCACCAACAGAATGTTTTCGGCTATATTGAACTCCGAAACTTAAGTTAATAACCTTCGCTTGCAGGCAGTGGCACAGCGAAAAAGAAGCTGCCGAGCAATTAAATCAGTTCTATTTTAATCCATCATCAAAATAAAAGGGCGCTTGTGTTTAGTTTATCAATACGTAAAACGCTACCTAGCCTATTGTGTTTATTCTTCAGTGGATCCGTTTTAAACCCTGTTTTAGCGGCGGAGCAAATTAACTACTACGTTAGCGCAACTGAAACCGTTAGCAATAATATTCTTAAGTCTTATCGTGAGGAGTCAGGCACAACTGAAATGCTAGCTCTCGGGGCTGCGGGGTCAAAATCTTTCAACTCCCTCAGTACGGGAGTAAATGGCCAGGTTAGCTATACTCGCAGAGACGAAACTTTATTCGATAATGCGCGTGATGATCGATTGGCAGGCAGTGCATTTCTTAACGTCAGGTTACTCCCCGACACGCTAAACTGGTCTAATACTGTCACCGCAAGCTCTGTATGGGTTGACCCTAGCGTGTCTAGCAACCGTGATAACGTTTCCGACACAACAACGGTAACAACCTCGCCTGAATTAAGTGTATCACTCGGCAAGGTTGATCAGCTTACAGCCAGTAGCGCTTATAGCTACTCAAACCAAAGCGCACTGTATGATAGCGAGCGCATGAAACACAGCCTTAATTGGCAGCATACTCTAAAGTACGGTCACCTTTCCCTGAATGGTCAATATCAGGAGGTGGATAACGAATTCGCAAGTTCTGACTACAATACAAAAGACATCTCAACGATATTTTTCCGCCAGTGGCGAACTGTTTCGCTGCGAACACAGCTTGGTATCACGAAAGTCGCTTACGGCGACTCTGAGTCGGAAACAACATCCGACATTATCGCCATCAAAACAAGCTGGGTCGTTAGCCCCATAACTGATATTAATGCGAGTTTTGATAGGAGTGCGGCAGATAGTCTGCAGGAGTTTTCTATTCCCCTTGCTGAGACATCAAATGTTACCGTAAGCGGTTACGCATCTGGCTTAACCGAGACTGACAACACTTCCTTATCATTACTACATCAAATCGGCCACAACAATGTGTTGCTGGATTTAAGCTATATTGCACGAACCTCATTGATAGGTAATAACACTCTCACTGCGTCTGATGAAAAAAAGGTGACACTTATGTTGGAGCGAGAACTATCAAAGCTAACAGGGCTCAAGTTTTTGCACAACTATCGTGAGGTCAAATTTGGTTCAGGTCTCGTTACCGAGAACAACTTAACGAAGCTGACGGTAACCAGGCAACTTAGACCACGCCTCTCGTTACGCACAGAAGTTCACTATGAGACACAAACGTCACAGTTCGCTTTGGCAAATTATGACGAACTGGCCGGTGTAATTAGCATTCGTTATTCAGGCTTCTTTTAAAACACATGAATAATATACAGCCAAAAATCAAAAATGCCCTAACCATCGACGTTGAAGACTATTATCACGTTGCCGCATTTAACAAGGTCATCGCTCCGAGTCAGTGGGAGGGTATCGAGCCACGCTTTCGAAGAAACACACAACAGCTATTAAAACTTTTTGAAAAACACGATGTAAAAGCGACATTCTTTGTATTGGGCTGGTGTGCTGAGAAAGATAAAAACCTGGTGAAAGAAATTCATCAACAAGGCCACGAAGTTGCCTGCCACGGCTATAGTCACCAGCTTATATATGCCCAAACACCCGAAGTATTCAAAGAAGAAACACTCAGGGCAAAAGATATACTTGAAGATATCATTGCTAACCCTGTTAAAGGGTACCGCGCCGCCAGTTACTCTATTACGAATAAATCCCTATGGGCATTAGATATTCTTGCCGAAGCAGGTTTTGAATATGACTCTAGTATATTCCCAGTCAAACATGATCGCTACGGTATTCCGGGTAGCCCTCGATGGCCTTATCGGAAGACCATCGCCAATGATAAAACAATTATAGAGTTTCCTATCTCTACATTTAATATTGCAAACTATAAGCTCCCCATTGCTGGTGGCGGGTATTTTAGATTGTTTCCCTATTGGTTTAGTAAATTTGGACTGCGCTCGATTAACCGAGCCAGTGAACCATTTGTATTTTATTTGCACCCATGGGAAGTTGACCCAGGCCAACCTAAAGTTGAAGCTAGTAAGTTATCAACGTTCAGGCATTATAATAATCTGGAGAAGTGTTTTTCCAGATTTGAAAAGTTGTTGAATGACTTTGAATTTACTACTGTGTCCAATGTGCTAGAAACAAAGGGGCTGCTGTAAATGGCCGCCCTAAGCGTGTTAGAAAATATTGAATCAAACGATATTTCTGCCATTAAAATACAGCTCAAAGCCTTAAAAGTCGGCAAGGGAGTGTTGTGCAAAGCAATTGGGTCGTTTAAGAAATATGGAGAGACAGCTACCGACGAAATCGAACAGCTCTCCTTAATTTCAACACAAAAAAACACACGTACCGATAAGCTCAAAAAAAACCTAAACCCACCCCTCTCTGATATTCAACAAGATAATAGCGACAGGCATACAAACGAAACTCAAACAAACGACAAAATAGAATTCCAACAAATAAGAAAAAGAAGGGTTGTAACTGTCATTCGCTATAACGAACAAAATATCATAAACCCACCGCCACATACTGATAAAGTAAGGTCTCCACTACCGCCCCTAAAGGGTGAAAACGAATTATGGAAAAGCTTTAAAGCTAAATTAGTAGCCCCGATTAAATGGTCTGCTCGTTTATCGCAGAAAGTGAAGTTTGGTAACAAAGAATTTTTAGATGATTTTTACCGAGTATCCACTCTCCAAATGAGGGGCTTAGGTACACCTGGTCATGGGAAAGAATGCTTCAGCAACGCACTGGATGCGCTTGGAGGTGCGGCAACGTTGGTCACTATTTACTTAGATGACAAAGCAGTCGCATGCGCTTTTTTGTTAGGGTTTAAGAGAACCTTTGAGACTCCGTCAGCATGAAGCAGAGGAATGGCTCGCTAAAGGCATTAGACCTGAATTCATTAGCCTCTTCGTTGAGAGAAGGGCATATTACCGGCTTTTTGGATAAAGCCTACAACAAGTGGACGATTGTCGACATCGTTAGACAGCAAGCACTGCTTTCCGGGGATGGAAAGGCGCTTATCGCTCATGACGGTACGCTTACTTATTCAGAGTTATTGTATCAAGCTAACGCCTGGGTGGAGCTACTTGCTACTGCAGGCGTTAAAAGAGGGGATAGGGTAGGTATTTGTTTAGAACGTAATGTCCGGTTGATGCCCGCACTGTTCGGTATCTTAATGTGTGGAGCTGCCTATGTTCCTGCAGACCCCTATTTTCCCGTGAAGCGCATAAAACTGATACTTTCTGATGCAGCAGCCTCTGTCGTTATTGCTGAGCGATCAACTCTGCATGTCATTGAGGGTAATAGCGGGATAAAGCACGTACTGCTGGCTGACGAGTTACCCACAAACACCAAAACACCAAACGTCCCAGATATAGCAACGCAATCACCGCGCGATACAGATGTAGCCTATATAATGTTTACTTCAGGCTCAACAGGGCGGCCAAAAGGTGTGCCTATTACACACCGCGCGATGACTAATTTTCTGTTGTCTATGGCGGTGTCGCCAGGAGCCAGCTCAACTGACAAAGTGTTGGCATTAACAACGCTTTCTTTTGATATGTCTGTATTGGAGCCTTTCCTTCCACTGCTCGTTGGCGGGGCAATTGTATTGGCTAACCGAGAGGATGCATTAGATCCTTTCCGCTTAGCGGAGCTAATTGAACAGCACCGGGTATCAATTATTCAGGCAACCCCCACTACTTGGAGAATGCTGCTTGAGTCTGGCTGGAAGCCTCAGAAGTACCAAAAAATACTTTGTGGAGGGGAGGCTTTCCCTAACGACTTGGTCGACGTACTCTATGAAAACTCCGCGCAGCTGTGGAACATGTACGGGCCAACGGAGGCAACAGTTTGGTCAAGCTGTCATCGCATATCAAAAAATGATGCCGAGCAGCTTACAGCGGCTCTCGGGGCAATGCCTATCGGCAAAACGTTAGCGAATGTACGTTACTTAATTATCAATAAAGCTGGGCTAATATCAAAACCCGGTGAACCCGGAGAGTTGTGGATAGGCGGAGAGTGCCTCAGTCCTGGGTATTTAGAAAGGCCAGAGCTAACCAAAAAGCAATTTATATATTCTGATTTAGATGGTAGTACACGCCGCTTTTATCGCACAGGAGACCTAGTTAAGCAGAATATTAATGGAAAGATATACTACCTGGAAAGAATTGATAGCCAGGTTAAAATTCGTGGATTTAGAATTGAATTGGGTGAAATAGAGTCTGTACTTAAAAAGCATGCATCAATTAAAGATGTTGTTATTGCAGCTCATACGCCTAAATCAGGAGATGGGTACCTTATTGGTTGTTTGAGAGTCAATGAAAACAGAGTGTCTTTTGATGAATTAGTGCGATATGCAGCACGTTATCTCCCTCAGTATATGATTCCTTCAAAGTGGATAGTTGTAGATGAGTTCCCATTAACTCCTAGTCAAAAGGTTGACCGAAAGAAATTATCTGAACAAGCTTTACTCAAAGGAGGTGATGCTGAAACTCCAAATTTTGAGCCTGGTACGCAGAACAAAAACATAGAGAATTTGGATGACGCATTCTTGTCTGAGTCGACTGCTGTTGATAAATGTCACCATGAAGAGAAGGGCAGTGAGGCAGATGTAGACTTGGAAGCTAAGCTTGTATTGATCTGGCAAGATGTGCTGGGTATTGAGAACATAGGTCTTGATGACAACTTTTTCCATATTGGTGGTCATTCCCTGAAAGCACTGAGAGTATTTACCAGGCTACAGAAAGACCTACAAATAAAGGCACCGTTATCCCTGCTTGTTCAATCCCCAACCATTAAGAAGCTAGCGAATTCTCTCCAAGCGTACCAACATGATGAATCAAGCTCAGCAGGTTCTATGGTACCCAAAACTGTAGGTTGGCAGCACCTAGTCCCATTTAATAGTACAGGAGCGAAAACACCACTTATTTGCATTCATGCGGTTGGTGGGAATATATTGTCGTACCGGGATATGCTTGATATGAACAGCATTGACCGTCCGGTTTATGGCATTCAGGCAAAGGGCCTGAATGGTATAGATCTACCTATTCCAACAATAGAAAAGATGGCGAAAGTTTACGTTGAAGAGCTATGTAAGAAGGTAGCATCTAATCAATTCATATTAATTGGCGGTTCCATGGGCGGAACTATCGCTATTGAGATGGCTAATCAGTTAGAAAAAAAAGGTAAGAAAGTTGAATGTGTTGTTATGCTTGATACTTTAGGCGCTAAAGCAAGCGGGAAGGTTGATAATAAAGCGGCAAAAATATCACTAACAAGAATTTATTCGAGCTTTACGGCAAGGGCTAAATATTATTTTCTGGTACTGCTTGAGAATACTTCTCGCCTATTAGAAAAACCTCTGCAGCAAGAAATGGCAATATTTTCTGTGGAGCGAACGAATAAAAAAGCGATGAACAATTACAAGGAGCCTAAGTATACTGGCAGAGTTTTGCTGCTTAGACAGCCAATTGAGGAGAGCGGTATATATTCACAGCCTTGGTTAGGGTGGGAAAATAGTTTAACGGGCGAGGTGGAAGTAGAATACATTGATGCGCCTCATGCCCAATTCATGGAGTCTCCAGAGACAAGTCGCATACTAAGCGATTTTTTTAGTAAGAACTAATAACAGAATATATGACCTAGTATTACTGGGTTTATGGCAAAAAATTTAACAAATATGAAAAAAAACGTATTACATATTATCGATACTACAGGTCCAGGTGGTGCAGAAACAGTTTTTATCAATCTAGTGACACAGTTGCCCGGTAACTATAACCCCATAGTTGTGTTGCGTGGCAAAGGTTGGGTTTACGACGAGCTTATTAAATTAGGAGTTATCCCCTTGATCATTGACTCAAAGGGTAGCTTTAATATTGCATATGCATGGTCTCTAGTTAAACTCATTAAAACACATAATGTACATTTAATTCATGGGCATTTAATGGGTTCGAATGTTTATGGGTCGCTAGTTTCGCTAATCACTCGTGTGCCTATGATAGCAACCTTTCATGGTGATGTTGATGTAGCATCTGGCGAGCGCTTTTTAAAACAAAAATTCCAACTGATTAACTTTGGTGCAAAATCGATTGTATGTGTTTCCCAGTCGCTTATAAAAGAATTAGGTGCTAGGTCAGAACTAAAGCAGTCGAAATTATCTTGTATCTATAATGGAGTAACAGTGCCTGGCGAGGTGACTACTCGTAACAATAAAACCACACCAACAGCTCTGAGAAATGAATATGCGTTAGGTGAGCAAGAAATATTAGTCACGTCAATTGGTAACATTAGACCGGCAAAGGGCTACCCCTATTTGATAGGCGCCGCTGCGAAGTTGGTCCAAAATAACCCTCTTTACCATTTCTTTATTGTCGGTGATCCGAAAGAACCACTTGCTAGCCAACTTGAAAAGCAAACAGAAGACCTTGGTATCGTTAAAAATATACATTTCCTTGGTTTCAGGGAAAACGTCAGAGAAATTCTCCAGCAATCAGATATATTTTTACTTTCTTCGGTATCGGAAGGTTTTTCAATTTCAACGATAGAAGCATTAAGTGAAATGATTCCTGTTATCGCAACACGTAGTGGTGGGCCGGAAGAAATTATAAGTGACGGGGAGACTGGGGTGTTAGTTGAAACAGCTAACCCAGATGCTATATGTTCTGCAGTAAAATATTTAACAGAGAATATAGAATATAAAGAGAAATTGGTGGCGAATGGAAGGGCACATGTGGCGGAAAAATTCAGTATAGAATCAATGATTAGCCAGTACACGGGGCTTTATGCGCGCTTACTAAAAACCTATTAATTTCCAAGTGATTTGAAATAATTGCGTAATTCAAACTTAAAAGGGCCTAAGTCATAGAGCCTGTTTATTTCATGTTTTGTTTGTAGGTGTGGCAAAAGAAACTTTATGATTTCAACAAGTTTTCTTCCTGGCGAATAGACTTTGTTAGGAGATTTTAAAACGATGTACAAACGGTCAACATCCCCCAGTAACCAGCGAAGCTTTTGACCAACTGAAAAATCAGTGATCTTTTCAACAGCTTCCTGATTATATATTTTGTATAGCAGATAAGGGAAGTCAACACCAGAATCAATAGCAAGTTGAAGAGAGCCCCAGAACCGAGTGTTGATTTCCATTAGGTAGGGAGTGCCATTATTGTCTACTTTGAACTCAACCATTGCAACTCCTTCCCAATTAACTTTAGAAAGTAGCTTGTCTGCAATTTCTTTCATTGTTGGGTCAATACTTTTTGATTCACTTAATACACTCACCCCCCCGCCTGGTGGTTTTTCTCTAAGCCTGCGATGAGAAAAATAACAAACAGGCTTGCCTTTTGAGTATAGCGCAAACAGCCCTTGGCCTTCCCCCTCTATATATGACTGAATCATAAAGGGATGCTCCCTGAAGGTATTATTCTCTAAGGCTGCTAGCGCATCAGTTTTACTATGAGCAATGACTACAGCTGTTGGGATAATCCGGTTACTAACTAATATTTTAGATTTATAAGGTTTGAGAACGAGAGGGAACTTGGTCGCTTTGTTGACGACTTCAATGCCATGATTTACATCCGAAATATAGTGAGTTTCAGGAGTTGGTAGGTTAAGTGTATCTGCAAGCTTGAATAGTTCGTTCTTGTTGGCGAGTTGCTCAACGGACTTGCCAGCAGGTAACGGCAGGATAACGCTGCTAGGAAGAGCTTGCCTGTTTTCTACTAACACATAGCTGCTTTCTTCAGTAGCTGGGATAACAAAATTGATGGCATGTTTTTCTATAATACTGAGAACGTCCGCAAAAAAAAATTCAGGGGACTCAATCGGCGAACGATAGATTGCAGTTTCCTGGCAAAACTTAGAGCTTCCTGCCAGTGTACTTTGAGTTGTATCTGCCGCTATTACCCAAAGGTTTTTGCTTCCAAGGGAGCGAGTAACAGCTAAAGAAGAGCGTTGATTAGCATCCAATACCAGTATTCTAGAAGACATTTACCGTGTCCTATGCTTTAGTTTAAATAGATCTGTAATTTTAGGAGGTTTTTACCGAAATAACTATGTCAAGTGTCATGGTATTTCATGAAACCTTATAGCCTTGCATGTTAATATGCGCGCAATCTTTACAGCGAGGAGCTATAGTCATATCTGGTGTGTTAAGAACTAAAAGAGCAGCGTATCTCTGTTGAAAAAAAGATCCTGGCTGGTGTTTACCAACAAAGAATACGCAGCATGAAAGATGACAATGTTGTTGTGCTTCATGCGACGGCTAAATATGCACTTTCTGAGATATCGAAGGCATGCGCTCAGAAGCTATTGAGGCAGAGACCGGTCTAGTCGGCGTCATCAGGAGGGCTTATCTTCCAGAGAGGAGGATACCAACAGGCTTGGGTTATACTGCTGTTAAAGTCGAAGAAATCGCAGAGGGGCAGAGGGAAGGGGGTCTAAATTTAACAGTAAGCCTACCTTCCTATTTAGAGCTGGCGCAGTCAATTGAATAGATGCTGCCATGGCAGCATCTCAAGGGGGCTCCATCAGCACCACAATCCACCTGAAGCGGTGCTGGGGCGACGATTACAACTAGTGGTGCAAGCGGGACTTGGCTAATCGACGTTTTGTATATGTCTGGGCCGATAGTGTCCGCTGCAATGTTAGTCAGGACCACAAGCTTTGCTTACTGGCTTTTATGCGCTCAGATAGCACGGCAATAAAGGGTATCACTGACTTAAGCGATGGCTGCCGAAAAACAGAAGCTCTTTGGTTCGAGTTATTGCGTAAGCTGGATGACCAGGGCTTTACTATTGGACTCGAGGTTGCTGTAGGCGTCGGTGCGTTTGTCATTTGGGCTGGATGCACGAAACCACATAACGCGTTATACAAATTGCTGAAGTCGTTAAACCAAAGGTAAAAGAAAGCAAGTACGATATATGGATGCTAAATTCGAGTTTTGACCGTGCCGCTAAGGAAAAGGATGGAAAATTGAAAAATAGGGCATTTATTCTCTTTGATTTTATTTTAATGCGTGTTGGTTATTTCAATAGTTATAAAAAAATAAATACTGAAGGTATTAAGCGCTTAGTCTTTGTCTGTAAGGGGAACGTTTGTCGCAGTGTTTACTGTGAGTTCTTTATAAAGCAAAGACTGATAAATAGTACCAATGACCTTGAAGTGGTTAGCTGTGGGCTAAGAACTAGTGGCGGAACAAAAGCTAATAATATGGCCACAAAAGTTGCAAAAATAAGAAATGTTAACTTGTCGCTGCACCGCAGCCGTAGAGCTACAGATATTGCGATAAACAACTCTGATCTTGTTATTATTATGGAGCCAGGAATGGCAATAGGGCTAAGGAGCAGGGGAATAAAGGTTGCCCGAAAAAACATCGTACTATTAGGAATGATTGGCAGTTCGCCACAGGTGCGTATAAACGACCCTTATGGTAAGTCTGAAAAAGCTTTTAATGTGATTTTCGATCAAGTTGAAGATAAAGTGAAATTTCTACTAAAGCATTTTATGTTATCACGGTGAAGTTGGATTTTTATATCCTCATTGGAAATAGTTTGTGGAAAAACTGTACGCACTAAATATTAAAGAGATATACCTGGCGGTAAAAGCTGAGGGGTGGCCCTTTATTTTTATATGTGGGTATTTATTTTTTGAGTATGTGAGGCCCCAGTCGATTTACACTTGGATTGATGTGGTCCCATGGCCTTCTGTTTTTATAATGCTGTCTGTCTTGGGGGTGTTGACTGAGAAGAAAAAGCTAGTCACTAGTAATATCTTGAATAAATTAATGATAGTTTACGGTTTGGTGGTCCTGCTTTCTTCAGCGTTATCCCAGTACAAATCGGTTTCATTTGCTTACTATTGGGTTTTTTTTAATTGGTTGCTGATCTATTTTTTGATCGTGACGTTAGTCAACAATGAAAAACGTTTTTTCATATTCTTCCTGTCTTTCCTTTTATACTCATTCAAAATGTCACAACATGCCTTTATTAGTTGGGCTAGTCGCGGGTTTGCTTTTACTGGTTGGGGAGTCACGGGAGCGCCGGGCTGGTTTCATAACTCAGGTGAAGTTGGGATTCAGATGTGTATATTCGTTCCGCTTTCATTGGCCTTTATCTTAGGCGTTAAAAAGTATGTAAATAAAAAATGGCTATGGTTTCTTTATACTTTGCCCTTTACTGGAGTTGCAACTATTATCGCCTCATCATCCAGAGGTGCCTTGGTTGGCGTGATTGCGTGCGCATTGGTTGCACTGACAAAAACGAAGTATTTTTTTAAAACAGTGTTCGGAGTTGTTATCATTGGCACTTTGTTATTCAATGTTGTGCCTGATGAGTCAAAAAAACGGTTTGAGTCATCAGGAGATGATAAAACATCCCTTCACCGACTAGAGCGTTGGGAAGATGGAGTGGAAACCGCATTTAAATACCCCGTTTTGGGGGTTGGGTTTTCCGCATGGGAAACCTATTATAATCAATATTATGAACCGGAAATCCATGGGAGTGCTTTAGTTCATAATGTTTTTGTTCAGTGTGTTACAGAATTAGGGTTTTTAGGGTTATTTGCATTTTTGTTTCTAATATTATTCTGTTTTATTACAGATTATCGAGTCAGAAAGTTATGCAGCAGCAGGGAGGACAAATATCTTGCCTGCCTCTCATACGGATTTGATCTAGCACTCGTTGGTTACCTTGTTAGTGGTTCTTTTGTAACAGTTTTATATTATCCATTTTTCTGGATTCACTGCACCTTAGTGTCAGTGATGTACAACGTGGCCAGATCGAAACACAAATCTAATTTGCTAATACTCAATGATTAATACATATGGAAGAACAAAAAGGGCCTAAAAAAACGGTGCTGATGGTTGATCAGGGCTTGTCATTTGGCGGTGCGTTGATTGTCCTGTTGAGTATTGCCCGAAACTTACCTGATGACTATAGACCGGTAGTTGTAAGTGCGATAAAGGGGGATCTTGACTCCTGGGTAGATACAAAAGGAATTGTCACACATTCCTGTATCCCATCTTTTACTTATATAGGGCGCTTTAAATGGAGTAAAAGAATATCAGCTATGCCATCTCGCTTTCTAAGGCGAGTACTTAATCTCTTTCTTTCAATGTTTGAAATCGTACTCAACATGGGGTACATCTTTAACATATATAAAATTATAAAAAGTCAAAACGTGGATGTTGTACATGCTAATAATAGCATTTATGCTTTGATAGCCGCCTCTATAGCAAGAAAACCCTGTGTCTGGCACATCCATGGTGTGGTTACGTCAAATCCATCTTTCCTTCACAAGTTACTTAGTTATAACGTGACAAAATATATTGCTATTTCAAGATTGGTAGCCGAATCTGCTATTGCGCATGACTATTCGCAGAAGAAGATAGATGTCCTACATAACCCCGTAGCTGACCAATTTCTATTAGATGGGCCTAGTTGTGAGCAGAAACTAAGAGCCCGGTTTGGAATTGTAAAGGGAGACTTTGTTATTGCTATTTTCGGTAGAGTAATAAAGTGGAAGGGTCAACGAGAGCTTGTTAAGGCATTTATACATGCGGGTTTTGATAAGAACGTGAAGCTGATGCTAGTTGGCGATTCTAGTGAAGGTTTTGCTGACACTTATCTAGATAACATTAAACAAATTGCTCAGGATCATGATGTCGGCGACCAACTATTGTATACAGGCTTTATTAAAAATGTCCATCAAATCTACGATATAGTAGATGTTGCAGTCCATGCTTCTATTGAACCCGAGCCCTTTGGTTTAGTGGTTATTGAGGCTATGGCTTCTGCTGTTCCGGTCATCGCCTCTAATCTAGGGGCGCCTTCCGAGGTAATAACTGATGGAGTTAACGGATTACTGGTTGACCCAAATGATAATGATGGGTTTGCTTTTGCTCTGAAAAGAGTAGTAACCAACCATCGATTAAGGTCTAGCCTTACAGAACAAGGGAGCCTTACAATTAGAGACAGATTTTTACCTTCAAATTATGCAAATAAGCTAGCTGAAATTTATCAAGAATCTATAGAGGCGTCGGTTAAGTGACTAGTGATGTGCTTAAAGATAAGAATGTAGTAAAAAAGTTATTTAGTGATTCTGTTTTATATGGAATTGCAATTATTGCGCGGTCGCTGGCAAGTATAGTTTTGTTGCCTATTTATACTCATTATCTGTCACCGGAAGGTTATGGGGTAATAGAGTTATTATCGATGCTGGTAGACTTTGCCGCTATCTTTTTTGGCGCAAGAATAGGGCAGTCGTTTCTGCGTTTCTATGGATTATCTGCAATCGCAGCAGAAAAGAATGCCATTTTCTCGACATCTTTTGGTATGGTAAGTGCAACTCACTTGGTGGGTGCTTCGTTATTGGTGCTGCTTTGTTACCCAGTTAGTAGAGCACTTTTTGGGAGTGAAGAGTATACCAATGTGTTATTCATTTACTCATTTACACTTTTCTTTGGCGGCGTAATAGAAATTCCTATGGCTTTTTTAAGAGCAAATGGTCGTGCAGGTAGCGTTCTCCTTTTTTCATTGCTTAAGTTAACACTACAAGTGTCTCTAAATCTGTATTTACTGGTTGTGCTAGAAAAAGGCGTTATGGGGGCGGCCATTGCGTCTGTGACTGCACAGGCTCTCGTTGCGTTAATTATTACACTTTTCTGCTTTTACAATATTAGATTTGTTTTTTCGAAAGATATAGGAAAACAACTTATCGGATTTAGTTTGCCCATTATTCTCGCTGCGGTAAGTATGTTTTTCATCACGTATGGAGATAGATTTTATATACGGACGTATCTATCCTTAGCGGATGTTGGTATCTATGCGCTGGCCTATAAGTTTGGGTTTATTTTGTTTTCATTAGCATGGCAGCCGTTTCAGTCGATGTGGGATGCTCAGCGTTACAATATCTTCAAAAACAAGGAGCTTCATCACTTGTTTGCAAAGGTCTTCAATTTTATATCAATAGTCCTTATATATATCGCTTTTGGTATCGTTGTATGGATAGAGCCTTTTTTGTCCATAATGTCTAGTGATGAATTCGCTTCAGCAGCTAATTATGTACCTTATATCATGTTGGGCTATGTATTTCTTGCATGGTCGGGTTTCTGTAATCTTGGGATTTTCACATCTGGAAAGACTAAGAGCTTTGGTATTATTTCAATGACGACTGCCGTTTTCTGTATGCTGGGCTACTGGATTTGCATACCTCGCTATGGATTATATGGTGCTGCTATGGTTACAGCCTTGGCGTTTTTGTTGCGGTTGGCAGCTATCCATACTATTGCCAAGAGGCATTTTGATATGGGGCTCAGTTGGTATACACCGGTAATGGCATTATGTTTTGCTGTAGCGTTAATTGTGGTGAAGGAGCTTCCTTATATTAAGGGTATTAATATTTGGGCCTCTGGCATATCACTATGTCTCTTGTTCCCCGTTAGTATGGTGGTATTTCGAGTGGTTAAAATATCAGACCTCGTAACTTTCTACACTACGTTTATTAAAAAGGGAGAGTGAACTTAATGGCTAGGGTGAATTTGTTTTTAATTGGTGCGATGAAGTCTGGGTCGACTACGCTACATGAGTACCTAACACAACATTCAGAAATATTTATGTCAGAGGAGAAAGAACCAGGGTTCTTTGTTCCTGAGCTCTGGAAAAATAGAGCAGTTGATGAGTACGAACAGTTATTTTCTGGTGCAGGGGAAGAGTCTTATATTGGGGAATCCAGTACTCATTATACAAAGCTTCCTCTATTTGATGGTGTTGTAGACCGTATCAAAGACTACAATGCGAATGCTAAATTTATCTATATTATGCGCCACCCTATAGAAAGAACGATAAGCCATTATTTTCATTCTATGAGAAATATGCAAGGTTTTGGAGAAACACGTGATATTCTGGCTGCAATTGCAAAAGAACCTATCTATACGGCTTATTCGGATTATGCATACCAATTAACGCCGTACTATAATGCCTTTGGGCGTGATAACATTTTTACATTGGTATTTGAAGAGTTTAAAGAGAACCCACAGAAGTCACTTAATGCGATTTACCAATGGCTTGAAGTTGCTCCTTTTATCCATGAGCACACAGGGCTACGTGCAAATACAACGCCTGAAGTGTATACGCGGGCTAGTGGAAAAGGTTGGTTAAATAAATTGAGGCACTCTGCATCGTGGGGGTCGATATCACCACTAATGCCTAGAAAAATTAAAAGTCTAGGAGTAGGTCTTGCCGAAGAGAAGACTGCTAAAAAATTAAGTCTAGAGGAGCGGGTTCAAGTTTATAGTACGCTCAATGAGGTATGTGCTGAGAAAATTGCAGCTCTTGAACTTTTAACAAAAAGAGACTATCAAATATGGAGGCTGGATAAACCAGCCCGATAAGCGATAAGTTTTTTTTGCATCGTACTCTTAGCCCATTATGTTTTTTTTCATTTTTGAAATAAATAGAATAAGCGGGTTTTTTGTCTTCATTAAGTATATGAACCAATAATTGAAGATAAGAAAAGGGTATATTAAGTGAGGTGATTTTTTTTTATTTTTTTTCTGGTCTTGCTTGTAAACTTCCGCAACGCGCGTTGAATTTAATAGAGATAAATTGTTTAGCTTTTTAAGAGAGCTATTGACTTCATCGAAGCTAATATCAGATATTCGATTCACTTCATTTGATAAGGTTTCCATTGTATCTAAGGTATCAATAGGGATAACTCGTTTGCTCGCGTTTAGCTCATCCATAACCCGACCGATCTTATCTGCATAATCAACAGCAATAAACTTGGTTCCTGCTAAGGCTGATAGTATTAAAGCATGGAGCCGCATAGATATTACCATATCCAGTTCAGAGAATATTTTGATGATTTCCTCTGGGTGCATAAGTGGTGGATGTTTCACCACGCACTCTTTTCTTTCGATAAGGTTGTATAGTTGATCCATGATGGCTTCATCTGAATAGGGAAGCCCAAACATAAAGTCGTTGTCAATATCCGATTTTTTTCCGTTAAGATCTGTAGCGTAGGGGATAAAGGGGAATAAATGAATCGAGGTATTTTTCTCTGAGATTAATGAATTTAAGTACTCTGCGAGAGTTTTGAGGCGCTCCTGAGTTAAGGCCCTATCTAAGCGCTGAGTGGATCTTAAGCATATCCCAATACCTGATTTGGCACTTTGATTTTGCTCATCTGGCATTAGAGAAAAAACAACATCAGCTGTAGTTTCTATTTTTTTTGATGGGACATTGAATGAGAGGATGATATCTTCTGCTTTTTGGTCTCTAACTAAGTATTTGTTAGCAAGGTTAAGTGTTTTGGCGGTGTAGAGCTTAGGCAGAAAAGATATTCTGTTAATATCAGCACCAACACCCAAGAATATAACGGGTACTGAGTATAGCTTTGCTAAAGGCAATAGCATAAGGTATTCAGGAGCTCCACAAATTAGCTCTCCGCCACCAATAACAATTAAATCACATTTCTTTATTGAATTTGTCAATGCTTTCCATTGAGATGGTCTGTATATTTTTGAAATCGGCAAATAACCTGTGACATTCTCTCCTGGTCTAGACCTGTTGTCCGAAGCTATACAGGTATAGCTAATGTCGTTGCTCGGAAAGGCTTGTTTCAGCAAGCGCTGTATAGCTATGACAATGGCATCATCACCAACATTTTCCCGCGATGCATGGGTATGAATAATATGTAATTTTGTTTCAAGCATCATATTACCTTACACAAATTGATATTGAGATCTGTCAAAGGATCGTCGATGAGTTCTGCTCTATGTTTTACTGCGGTACTATTTGTCATAGCGTATCCATTTCTCCGCCAACAAAAAAAATTAACGGGGCACGCTACCTTTCAAATCTCCTCAAACACCAGAAGTCACCATATCTCAGGCTGATTATCCTTGCGTCCATTTTCGGTTATCTGTGTAAGTGGTTTATAGGGATTATCTAGGGGTCGCCTAGATTTACAGTGTTTTAGGGGCTAGAGTCAGAAGGTTCCTTATTTCTTTTGTTGTAAGTTCATCCTTTATAAACATATACGAAGCTTCAGGGTTATTGACTTTATACTTCAATGTACTCCTATCTACGATAATGGATTCTTGGCTTTCTATTGTCTTAATTATTTTATCCAGGGTGACTTCTGGGGCTATATTCTTCATTGCCCAATCTCTAGGCTCAAACTGTGTCCAGCTGGAATGAATATACTCAAAAGCATTGGCTAGTTCTTTTTGCTTTACGACCATCCCGGAACTTTCGACAAAGTGATTCTTGTTAACACCCACATTGTTATCTAGAACAACTGCGGGTATGTTTGAAAACATACTCTCAAAAAGAGACCGGTTACTTCCTTCTCTTAGTGAAAGTAATACATTTGCTTTCGATTGAGTTAATATGTCATTTAACTCCTCATGACCTATGCTTTCGAATAGGTCAATACTTTCTAATAGCGAGTAAAGCTTGATTAGTTTCATTACATTTTTCTTTAAAGGCCCCCAGCTTGAACAAACTAAAGCAAATTTGGACTCTGGATATTTAGTGGTAAACTCTGCAATAGCTCTTAAATAAATATGAATTCGTTTTATTGGAGTAAAGTTAGCGACATAAACACTTTCGTAAATTTTATTAGTCTCTCTCGGGCTGAAAACCCGGTAGTCTACCCAGTCACCGGAGCCGCACCTAATAGGTATAAGGTTTGATTCTAAGCTTGATATAAAAAGATAGTCTTTTTCTTCGGCTGATTCTATATAAATATTCTCATTATAGTTACACCAAATTAATATATCTTCCAGAGGGTAGCCAGACCAGCTTGGTTCAATAATTAAAGTAAATTTTTTGAGTAACTCTTCAACATCTATAGCATTAATAAATGGAATAAAGCTTTCTGTGAACTTCAAAAGGAGAATGCCTTTTGAAGCTGTGGCACTACTATTATTGCCAGAGGGCTCCTTAATTATAATGATTCGTTTTAACGCTAACTCGATATCGGCCTCTGTAGTGATGCCTGGTTGTGATGCAATTGACTTTGAAATAGATTTTAGATTTTTTTTAATATTGTCAGCCGCTTTGCGATTAAAATTTGACCGGCATGACATTAGTAAAAACTTATATGCTATTTGTTTCTTCAATGGTAGTAACAATATGTGCGCGTAAAAGAGGGCTATAGGCAGCAAAGTGGTGGTAAACAGATATTTCACATCATAGAATATATACGGGAGTTCGTTGAGAAAAATAGATAGCCGCTTGGAAAGTGGGTTCATTGAAAGGGGTCTTGTTTGGTTTTAGGTTGTGTGTTAATTAATTGGGCGCGGGTGTAAATAAAGTTTATTAGAGGTCGCAATTTGCTGAAAGAGCCAACAAGCCCTAATCAACAAATTACGATGTCCAGCAGTATCCCACTTTACTGTTTGACAATTAGGAATGGAGCGAGAGGTTGAGAAGTTATTAAGTTTGTTTGCCAACCAATTAGTCCAATATATTGGGAGAAACCATCGGTTAGATTCCCAAATTCGTTTACGATGTTTGAACTGTTATCGCCTGTCAAATTACTGTCCTGAATAATTCTTTCGGGGGCATCACAAGATGTACATTTTACGTGATTGCTTGGGTCGTTAATAATTACATTTTTGCTTAGAAAAAATGGCCCTGTTCCGCTATTGACATAGTCAAAATTGACCTTTCCTACAAACGTATTCCTAAAAAAGTGAGAAGGAAGTTCTGCTGCAGCCCATTTATCATTCACTGTCAGAGGCGTATTACCTTCAACATAATTATAACTAACTTCCATATTACCGAATTCTTGTCCGTCTAGCTTTGACGCATAGTAGAGCCAAATCCCACTGTTCCCAATATTTTTTAGCACATTTTTTCTGATAAACCATTTGGTACAATCCACTTTCGGACCGATAGCGTGAGATGATCCTGTTCCTTCTGGGTCACTAGTATCATGGATATAATTGTTAGCTATTAATACGTTTTCTACTGTGTAGCCTAGAACGCCGTATGCATGTTGTAAATTGGCAAACTCATTGTTCACAATGGCCCAGTCTTTACCCCTGGAAGAAGAACTTGTCATCATAATCACGCTCTGATTATAACTCCCCGTTGAGGTGGCCAAATTGTTGAAGCTATTTCTTCTAAACGTGACATTAGATGAGTTGCCAGGGATTCTAAATGCAAAGTGATATTGTCCAGGTTGTGAAACAGATGAGATCTGTGTAATGTTAAACCCTTCAATGTAAAAATTATCTAACACCGTATCACCAAAAAAATAGGTGTTAGAGAAATCGAACCGTGGGTTTTCGCCCGGATAGGCCATTAACACTGCTGGGTGTCTATACGTCCATTGAACACCGGGCTTTCCGGCAGTAAAACCTTGCGGGATGTATGTATGACTGCTATCACTTGGGTCAGAGGGGCCGCGGAAGTAGACAAAGTTGTGCTGGTTGGTTATAGCGTTTTTAGCTGTATAGTCGAGTCCGCCATAAACGTCCTCAAATGTTTTCATTGGGTTTTCTAAAGTGCCTGGTGCTCCAATTGTACCGTTGACAGCATCAACAAATAGAAATTTTTCTTTGGTCACCTTAATTGTCCAGCTAACGTTTTGTTGCGTCCCTTCACTGTCAGTGACCTTAATTTGAACGGCGTATGCGTTGTTATTTTCTTCGGGGGCTGACCAAGAAACCTCCCCTGTGTCTGAATTTATAACCATACCGGTAGGCTTTTGAGTTAGCTCATACTTGTAAGGGTATCTTCCGCCAACCACGTTAATATCGACGTTGTATTCGATCCCAGGGTAAGCTCGGTAATAACGGTTGTTTTCATCTAGCGCCGGGCGAGGTTGGATTACTTCTAACTCAAACGGAGATAAATCTGCAGCATAAGCTGTGCTTGATAATAGAGCGATGATTAATGATAAAACCGATGACTGTATTAACGTTGAAGTTTTTTGTACTAAATCGTTCATTTTATTCTACTCCAGCCTAGTGCTGTTCTGTTGGGTTGTAAACTGTCCAATATTTATGCTTTAAGTATTACACATGAACTATAGCGCGTAGATCATTTCTTGGTTTATTTGCTAAAAATGTGGTGCTCTTATCAAAATATAAGGAACACCACCTAGGCTCTTCTCCGGGAGATATAGTGATTTCTGGTGTTTGAGGGGGTTTGAAAGGTAGCGTACCCTGTTAGCTTTTTTTTCTTGGCGGAAAAATGGATCAACAAGGGGATACGCTATGACGAATAGTACCGTAGTAACGCTGCAGCAACCAGAATTTATCGACGACCCACTGACAGATCTTTGTTCTGGTCAACAAAACCGGACACACTAATTTGCTAAATTCTCATACTGAATCTGTGATAAATCATTATTCGACGAATGAAGCCGGTCGAAGTTGTAATACTTAATATAAGCGCAGACATCCTTCGTCATATGCTCGCGGGCCGGCTGCTGCGCCTTGAGTATCCAGTCGTGCTTTAAGCTTCCGAAGAAACACTCTACCACAGCATTATCCCAGCAAGCCCCGACATCCCCCATAGACGGCTCGTATGCCATAATTGACCAACAGCTTACTGTAAGGCTTGCTGGTGTATTGTGAGCCTCTGTCGCTGTGAAAGACCAGGCCTTTGGGTGGCTGTCGAAGATTGTATGCCATGACCGTAGCTCGGCTGATTAAGTCGGTTGTCATGTGTTTATCCGTCGCCCAGCCGATGATGCGACGCGAGTAAAGGTCCATCACAATAGCCAGGTAGACCCAGCCTTCCGCTGTTTTTAAGTAGGTGATGTCACCCGCCCAAATTTGATCTTGCCCCATTGGGTTAAAATTTTGGTTCAATAGATTAGCCGCTACCGCGTCGCTGTGCTTACGTTTTGTTGTCACCTTGTAAGCCACACGCTGCTTGGCTTGTAGCTTTAATCTTGCCATTATTTTCATGGCCTG
>Ga0209121_10001370_pt1 | contig 25535 bp, 23 predicted proteins | sample Cruoilmetagenom3_FD_187292 | JGI IMG/M metagenome (GOLD analysis project Ga0209121, IMG submission 187292) | Oil polluted marine microbial communities from Coal Oil Point, Santa Barbara, California, USA - Sample 3 (SPAdes) (version 2) | ecosystem: Environmental > Aquatic > Marine > Oil seeps ... | reverse complement strand
AACACGGATAGTGTTGATACGAATACCTGCTTCAGGTGCCTGGCTACCTTCACCAAAACGCTTACCGTAGTCTGTGGAGAACTGATCAAGAATGTTCATCACATCCATAGCAGACTCAAGCGAGTGCTTAGGAACAACAACTGTTGTTTGTACCAACTGGTTACCGTAGCGCATATCCAGCTCAAGAGAGTGCTTGATATCATCGGCGTTAGAACCCTGTCTCAACAGGTCGTTCTGACCACGCTGGCTCAACTCAGCAACGATATCGTTAAACCGCTGGTAGTTATCAAAAACCTTGCGAGAGTTGGAATCGTACAAAACCATAAACAACGATGATTCATGGATATGCATCTGGTGCATATTACCGGCACCTACCGCTGAGAAAACTGAACTCATTGGCGTGGCGAGAATCTTGTCAATGTTCAGATTAGAAGCGATACCACAACAGTGCAGTGGGCCATTGCCACCGTAAGCCAACATGGTGAAGTCTTCAGGATCATAACCACGTACACGTAGTTCGGTATTAACACCGTTGGCCATGCTGGCGTCCACTTTCTCTTTGATAAGTAGCGCAGCTTCAATGACTTCAACATCTAGGTCGTCACACAGTGCTTCTTCAATGGCAAACAGGGAACGCTTAGGGTTTAACGGGATACTACCGCCAGCATAATTTTCGGCATCCAGGTAACCCAAGGCCAGGTCGGCATCGGTAACTGTTGGGTTCATACCACCGCGATCATAACAAGCAGGGCCAGGATCTGAGCCCGCACTCTTAGGGCCAACCGCAACAGCGTTGTACATGCGATCGAAAGAAGCTATAGAACCACCACCTGCACCCAACGTTACCAAGTGAACCATCGGCACAGAAACCAACCAACGGTCGATAACAGGGTTGAAGTCATAGTGCTTGATACCGCCTTCAACAACGATACCGATGTCGTAGCTAGTACCGCCCATATCCGTAGCAATTACACTGCCAAGATCAGCTTCTTTAGCCAAGTGCTCTGCCGCACTGATACCAGAAACAGGGCCAGAGTGAATGGTCTGCAACGCATCAGTTGAATTCAACTGAGCCATACCGCCGGAGTTGTGGATAACCAGCATAGGCTTTGAATAGGCGTGTGAACGCAGGTTCTGCTCCAACTGGCTCATTGCGTGGTACATAGTGGAGTGCAAATAACCATCTACGATCGCTGAAGTAGCACGTACGTACTCCCCTTTACGACCAGCTACGCGGTGAGACAGAATTGTTGGAATCGACCCCAACAGGTGCGTTGGATACTCATCCAAGATAATTTGCTCTACCTGCTTTTCGTGCGCAGGATTAACAACAGAGTTAACAAGACAAACCACAATTACCTGGGCGCCCTTATCAATCAGTTTTCTGACCTTTTCGCGAACATCGGCTTCGTCCAAAGGCATAACCAACTCACCTTCGAAACCTAAGCGTTCACGCACGCCTTCAATCATGTGCGGCAAAACCAGTGGCTCTGGACGCTGTGCATCAGGTAAGTTCTGCTTGCCCAGCTCGTCCAAACCTTCACCGTAGCCACGACCACGGCTGAGGGGAACCATAGCTTCGTAACCGGCCGTTACCAACATACCGATACGAGGGCCATTGTGTTCAATAAGTGCATTGGTACCCAACGTTGTTGCATAACGAACGGAGTCAACCCCATCAAGGATCTCTTCCATCGAGATGTCTAGCTCGGTGTATGCTTTTTCAACTGCCTCATTAAAACCTAGAGCGAGGTTGTGGTGAGTAGTCAGCGCTTTTGTTTCAATATATTTGCCGTCCCACACCACAAAACAGTCGGTAAAAGTACCGCCAATATCTACTGATATACGTTTCATAATTTTATTTCCTAAAACTCTATAACTATTAAGTTATTCACTTGCCAAACCAGCGGCCGTACTGCCTCGATGGCTACCACTGTTGATGACAATAGTTATCAATGATTGTGACCGTGAGTTCTATCCACCAAAACATTAGGGCCAGTAACCGGCTCCAATATTTCTTCGCGATGACTCCACTGCTCCTTCAGGGCATCCACATCTACTTCCATATCGAAGAGTGGCTCGTGCCCAGGGAAGGTGTACTCAACTTCCATCTGGGTACCGCATGACGGACAATAAAATTCATAAATACTGACCCAATCTTTGTCAGGACAGAACGTAAACTTGTACTTATCAGGATCGATAATTGAAGGGTGGATATCCGCTGGGTCACGCTTATAAGCCAGCAGGCCCTCTTTGTAGTTACCACGCGCCGAACCGACTACATGCTCACATACACGACACTCCCAATTCTCTGTATCCAGATCGATGCGGAGATATTCAGTCATCAAAACTTTCATTACACAGCCCCCTTGGTCAAACAAATATCACCCAATTCAGTTACAACAAACTCCCAGCCATCTCTCACCAAACAGGTAAAGAACTCTTCTTCAATAACCGCTGGGCCTGTACCAAAGTCACCAGGCTCCATATAGTTCACATCGTAGACAGGCACGTCCTGCCATTCTTTGTTTTCACCGAAAATTGAACGGGTTTTTGAAGACTTGGCGGGGTTCGCCTTTTTCACTTCAGCATGCTTGTCACTTTCAATTCTCAGACGCTTACGCGCTGAAACTTCCAAAGTAACGGCATCAGCATTGGCCAGCTCCTGAGGAACAGCAACAGCGCCATCCAAGACATGGACAGACTCGGTGCCATCTTTTTCACCCACTAACTGAGCGCTGATTTCGTATTCGCCCTTGGCAAAGCCCTCGGCAAACATATCTCTTTCTGCACGCTCCAAGAGTTTTTCGTAGGCTTTAACCAATGTGTCCTGCTTATAATCAGCAAGAACCACTGCATAGCTTTGGCCAATATCACAAGAACCAATACCATAAGCACTGAACACGGCAGCAGTTTTTGGCACATATACCGTTTTGATTCCGCATTTATCAGCAGCGCCACAGGCATTCATTGGACCAGCACCACCGAAAGCCAACAGTACTGTATCGTCAGAAATTTCAGCGAAGCCACTCAATTCATGAGCAATTTTCTGCTCGTAAGCATCGCGAAGCTGTAACAAGGCATCATCAACTGAAATACCCAGAGGATCAGCAACGTTTTCAGCAAGGGCTGCGCGCGCGCGCTCTATATCCAATGCCAAGCCACCACCAAAAAAGGTAGAAGGGTCTAACAAACCCATCAGCAGGTTTACGTCAGTAATCGTGGAATTTTTACCGCCTCGGCCGAAACTGGCCGGACCAGGTACCGCTCCCACACTTTCAGGACCTACCTGAATAGCCCCATCCTTAACAGCAAGAATAGAACTACCACCAACACCGGGGCTAGCAATTTCACACAGAGCAAACGAGACAGGTACACCCTCTACCTTTCCGCGCCGATCTTCGTCAACAGTGTTTCTTACTACGTGTCCAATATCAGTTGTAGTGCCACCAACATCCATTGAAAGCACATTAGGAAGGTTATATTCCTTACTAAATGCCTTCACACCTTCCATACCACCACGAGGACCAGAGCTGTAGGTCTTCAACGCAATAGTTTTAGCCACCCGAGAGGCATCGCCATCATTACGGAAAATCAACAGTGGATTTTTGGTACGGAATTCACGCAGACGATTTTCTGCGTTGAAAAGAAAGTTCTCCATGGCCGGATGCAAGAAGGAGTTAACCAGCGCAGTCCAAGCACGACGCTCACCAGACACATCATCAGCCAGCTCACTAGCAAACAACATTGGCACAGCACCAAGCAGGTGACGGGGATAGCTATCAAATGCCACCTTCTTAAACTGCGACTCATACTCATGAGCATCATCAACATCAAAACAGACAACCACTCGATTAGCACCAGAAGAGGTTAAACGTGTAATCGATGTTGCAGTATCAATTGCTTTTTGAGGGTCGGACAAGTCGGCGAGGTCAATTTCCTCAACCCTGTCGCCAATAAGGAAATCATACAGGTCTGGATCATGCTCACGCATACGTGCGGGCAGATGAGCGTTATCTTTATTGATAACCAGGCCTAGCTTAGGCCCTTTACGCTCCACAATTGCATTGGTGCCCTGGGTGGTCGAATAACGAATATGATCCACCTCGGCTAATAATCTGGCTACATCCTCATCGCCATAAATCACCCCAGAAACGGCTTTTAAGCCCTCGAAAAAACATTTACTCAAATCATAAGGCGTTGTTAACGTTTTTGTTTTATAAAAATTGTTATCTTTAATCACACAGATATCTGTGAGAGTCCCGCCATTATCGATATTAATCAGCATTCCCATATCGAGTTACCTTAGTTCCTAGCTTACGAGATTAATTAGAGTTCTACTTGTCACATGGTTTCATCAAAAATTAATTCCATGGACATCCCCTCTAACAGCAATCTCCGTGCCAGCAGGAACTAAAAACGGGGAGAAACACCTAACACCATGAATTTAAAGTAGATTATCTTTTTCTAGCAAGAAGAAAACCGCAACAAGAACTGTACGGAAATCAAACACCTGTTTCACTTCACTACACTTTTGTCTACAAACTACACCGACCGCGGGGGTCTAATTACTGTTCGGCAATCTTTGGATTACGTTCAATAGATGGGCGCCACCATTTAAAAGCCGATGACTTACTTTATAGCATCCTCTAGAGGGCTGATTAGCAGGTACAATCCTGCATACCACGAAATAGTCCTACAGCCCCCCAAGGATCATATGACCTGATAAAACTCGACATAAAACTCGACATCGCCCATCGCAGGCTTGATTTCATGTTTAACGCCGGGTTTAACAACGCCACACAAATGTTCGTCCAACACAAATCCAATAGAAGGGTCAGAGAGAATTAAAAACTGTAACAAACCTTTTTTGACGACTATTTTTGCCCACACACCATCCTCAGTGGTATACCCTGAACCGAACTGTTCTGGTATGGCTCCCTTTTGATACACCGGTGATGTTTCCGTTAGCTTCAAATCATCTGGTAACTCTGGCATATCACAGCTCACACACTCCTGAAGATCACCAATATGTTCTTGCCGGCCTTTTGCAGAGCCGACCCAGGAACAATTCTGATAGGGCGGGTTATGCCGCATGGTTACCTCGTGTCCACATTCCAAATCAGCCACCCACTCCTGATATCGGTCAAGATGGAAATTTGTTATCGCTCTTTTCACTGAAACACCTCTCGAGAACCAATACTCACTTTTCTCATTCAACAATTGGTTGAGCCAAGATCCATAAACTAACCATTGTATAACCCACCATCAAGACTAGCATGGGGATTTGGCTCATGATTACTTGCCTCTGGTATTCGAACACCCTTTGCGCCATTACGTGTGACAAGAACACCGCAATGATATGTCCGGTCACAATCACTATGACTGATGAAATCCAGACAAACCTGGCATTCACAATACCGATATCCACAAAGTAATGTTTTGTACCAAAGAGATTCCAGCCAAAACCGAAGGGGTCTGACACCAGAGGAATCATATATTGTCCCACTATCAACAAGAATGACATGTAGTGCGCCAAGTGATAAGCCAGCGCAATCGGTATAAGGGTCATCACAAAATATCCGGCCATATCCATCCTGGAAGGCGAACTTAATGGCCCAGCCAAAAACCTCATGAGGGAGCAACACAGTAAGAAAATCCCACAAAATAGTACCGGAAATGCTAAAAAACCCAGTGTTGTGATCACCGCGACAGCATCGCCAAACACTGACTGCAACATGAGTAGCGCCGGCCTCATACTATCAGCGTAAATCGCCCAGCCCACCAGGTCGACCCAAAAGGGGGTCGCCATAAAACCGTCAAATGTCACTACAGACAACATAAACAAAACAAAGGCAACGAGCGACTTGGAAACAGGGCTCTCCACCAACAGCCCCAAACCAAAGGGCCTTAGGTACCACCGCTGATCTTTCCCATCCTTTTCTGTCAAAGAAAACCGAGAAAGCAGCCCAAACACCCAGGTAAAAGCCTCTCCACTTTGCAGCCATTGGCGTGATCCAAAAAGCACCATCCCGGTCCAGGTCAACAACGAGTATGTCAGCACAAGCATTGCAATAGCAGAAGGCTCATCACTGCGGGCCCAAACCAACTCCACCCAGGTGAAAATAGAAAAAAATATCAATGCGGGCCAGACTCCTACCCACCGGGGTAGCGCCACGTAAAATGATATTGAATCTACACCCAAACACTTTCTGAACAGCCATTCAAACAGGAGGAAGCTGTTTTTCCATGGGTTCAACAATGACCATAAATCGCCCAGCAACCCGGAACAATAGGCGAACCCTACCCACCAAATCACCCAAACCAGCGTGGGTACAATATTTTTAAAGGGTGACTGAACGCCCCACCAACCAGCCACCAAAGTCAGGATCAGCACAAAAATTGACACTGACCGCCAGAGAAAGAACCAGCTCTTCTTCAGCGTCAAACTAACTGCGAATAGGCGAGGCAGCTTCCATCGCGGATAGTGGTACAACACCACCCCGTGTCTAACAAACAAGGTAATGACTAAAAATGATACGGCTACAGTAATAGCGGCACCTGTCAGATACAAAGACAATGGCACAGGCAAGTCGTAACGCTGTGCAAAACCGTGGGCACAAGCGGCGCCAGGCAGCCAAAACAAGCCTAAAAAGAAGCCTAAAAAGAAGCCTAAAAAGAAGCCTTTCAACCCATCAATTCGGATGTACTTCAAGATAAAAAAGGGCGCCATGATGATGCTTTTTGCCCCCTCCCTGCTGTTCGCCAAAGCCATGCGATGTGATTGAGAATCGTCCCGTGGCATAAGCCTTAAACATCATCTCTCCCGGCTCGTTAGCTGTGATACTCCGCTGTATGTCATAGCCGTGCAAATGAATGTCTACATCCTCATCAGAATGCCATACTAACTTCACCCACTGTCCCTGACTCACAACAATTCTGCTTAGATCGGGCTTCACCTCACGTTGCTCGATATAAATATCAAACTGCTTTATGTCCTCCCCCACAGAGGGCTGGTCATTGCCTACCGACAACAAGGGGAAGAGACAAAGTGACATTAGCGCCATCCCCAAAACAAATCGGATACCCGTTGCCATTGATCATCTCCACATATCTCTATCCTCATAATTATAGACAGCCATTCTTTGCCCCCGCTTATAACTCAAAATTACTGACTCCCCACTCAGCTTTACTAGACTTAACTTAACCTTGAAAACCTTCTCACACAGGAGGAGACAATGAAAATCCGCCACTCCCTACTTGGATTAATATTATCTACATTGTTCATCACACCCATTACCACTCAAGGTGAGATATTGGCGATGTTGAATTACGAGTCCAAGCCTGCCGACAAACTGAAAGACTTAAAATTACCCTTCAACAACACCGTTCGCCAAGAGGGTATCGCCATTATTGATGTCGACCCCAAGTCTCAAAACTATGGCACGATTTTGATGGAAATCCCCCTGCCGCCGGACTTAGTAGCCCACCACATTTTCTACAACAGAGACTCAACAAAAGCCTATGTCACAGCCCTGGGAAAGCCAGAGCTCAGGGTTATTGACATGACAAGCAACCCCTTCCGCATGAAAGTCATCAGCATTCCCGACTGCCAAGTAGGAGAAGATACTATTTTTTCTGAGGACAACCGAACTTGGTACACCACCTGCATGGGGTCAAGCAAAGTAGTTGTTGGCGATGCAATAACAGATAAAGTACTTAAAACGATCGACATGCCCAAGCTCTACCCTCACGGGATTACTATCAACCACAGCATCGACCGTATCTTGGTCACAAGTACTGTCCGTGCAAGCGACTTAGGTGACCCAGGTGAAACCATTACTGTTCTGGAAGCCAGTACGGGAAAAGTACTAAACCATCATAAACTCTCAGAAAAGCCATCACCCTCTGGAGAAGCGCCCGTCGAAGTGCTGTTTATGCCTGATAGCAATCCGCCCACGGCCTACATCACGAATATGTTTGGGAACACCCTGTGGACAGCCACATGGAATCGTACGACAAAAGACTTTGACGTAGCACAGGCCTACGACTTTGCCGAGACGGGATCGAGTGTTCCACTTGAGGTTTACTTTAGGGATAACAATACTCGGATGTACATTACCACGGCCAACCCAGGACACTTCCACATCTTTGACATCAGTGGACAGTACTTAAAACAACCTCGACTGATCAAAACATTAAATGCCAATGAGGGCGCACACCATGTTGCCTTTAGCAAAGATAATCAGTACGCCTTCGTACAAAACGCCTTTGTTAACTTACCCGGAATGAATGACGGATCAATCACGGTCATCGACCTAAAGAATCAGCAGGTTATGGACACCATTAACACCTTTAAGGACAACAACTTAAATCCAAACTGCATCGTGCTCTTACCCGAGTGGAATGATCCAGCAGGGCATTAATGTCTCGAAAGATCACAAACAAAACCAGAGGGGACGCCTGGCAACCCGGAAAGGGAGTTGATGCCGACGTCCACAAGGGTACGAAGCGCTTACATAAAACTCATACGATCAATCTTCAAAATTGGTCACCAACCACTCTCTGGCAGTCTCCGTTATCGACGCCACAGCAGGATGTGGCGTTTTGCGTTCAACGGAAATCGCATAGAATTGCTCACGCACTTCATCTGTTTCCCCGATAATTTTCACCCCGTAATGCTCTTTTATTTCATCGGCAATCGCTGTTGGGGCAATGAACACACCAACACCGGCCTGACCAAAGGCTTTCATTAATGCACCGTCGTCAAATTCACCAATAATTCGGGGGTGAATATGCTGACGGTCTAACCACCGAACAAGGTGCCCCCTCACCATCGTCATCTCACCAGGCAACAATAAAGGCATGTCACTGAGATTATTCGGAAAGTTGCTACCCAACCTGTCAGCCAGCTCAGGCGTTGCAAAGAAAGTGATACCAGAGTCACCCAGCGGACGGCTAAACCCTGCCACACTCATGCCAGGAGGTATTGGACCATCTGCGAGCACCAAATCAATGCGGTGTGCAGCCAAGTCATCCAATAGCGAATTAATGGAGCCCTCTTTACAAACAATCCGGATAGGTTCTAGCAGCTCAAGTACCGGAGCCAATAAACGATACGCAATTGATTTTGGGACTACATCTGTCACCCCCACCTTAAATATCAGTGGCCGTTCATCAGGCAGGTTACGTAGCATTTCTTTGAGCTCGCTACCCAATGAAAAAATATCTTCGGCATAGCTCAGCACCAGTCGCCCAACCTCAGTCAACTCGAGATTGCGCCCCACACGAGAAAATAGCGTTTCACCGAGATGCTCTTCCAAAAGAGTCAGCTGACCACTAATAGTCTGAGGCGTCAGGTGCAGGCGCTCACTGGCGCGAGTAACTCCACCCGTTTTAGCCACCACCCAGAAATAATAAAGGTGTTTATAGTTCATCATCACGCGCACCAATAGTTCGGTTAATACGAAGTATATGGAAATTATATTCGACTTTTCCTGATCTTTAAATCGCCCTAGCCTACTTTCCTGATACTGACTAGATCAAAACTGGGAGACCATAATGCAAATTGAATTTCAAACAGACAATGTCACGCTTACGAAAGACCTGGAAGACTACATAAAACTTCATCTAGGCTTTGATGAAAGTGGACAGTATGACCAGGTAAAATACGTACTGGTGAAATTATCAGAAGTAGAAGACGAGAAGGGAAACAAACGACAAAACTGCTATGTAACAGTGGAGCTCGAAGGAATTCCCACACACATAGATGTTCAAAATACAGAGGAAGACATTCACTATGCTATCGATCTTGCCGCCAAGCGTGCCCGCAAAACAGCCCTGCTTTGGCTGAGACGCTACGGCGCTAAATCGGCATAACCATAAGATTCTTGGTTATTACGGCACAGTAAGAAACATAGAATCTTTGGTCGAAGTAGAGGCAGACAATAGCCTCGCTGAAGCCAATAAAAAACCCGGCATAAGCCGGGTTTTTTATTAATGGCGGTGAGGGAGGGATTCGAACCCTCGATAGGGGATAAGCCTATACTCCCTTAGCAGGGGAGCGCCTTCAGCCGCTCGGCCACCTCACCAAATTTCTAATCTACTGACATATTTCAGACAACTGCAATACACCGCCTAAAATTGAGGCGGCATAATAACAATACCATCTAAAAAATCAAAGCAGATTGGGCTATTCCTGCCCTTCTTTCTCCTGTTGGATCCTTTGATAGATTTCTTCTCGGTGAACGGAGACATCTTTTGGCGCATTCACGCCCAAACGAACCTGGTTACCTTTGACACCTAGTACGGTAACACTAACATCGTCACCAATAATAAGCGTTTCCCCAACACGACGTGTGAGAATTAACATGATTGAACTCCTATATACTGCCAAATTTCAGTGATAACACTGATTCCTATTTTCCCTGGCTTTATTATTTTAGTATAACCAGTTCTACATGCCTCACCAGCTTCCACCAATGAGTTCTGCTGGCGAACTATACCAATCATTCCGCATTGAGGTAAACCGCTGAGCTTATGCCTCTTCCGTATCTTCTTGATCTAGCTCAAAAGCGCTGTGCAGCGCCCTCACCGCCAGCTCCAGATAACGCTCGTCAATCACAACCGTAATTTTTATCTCTGACGTACTAATCATCTGAATGTTGATATTGTCCTTAGCTAAGGCTTCAAACATGGTTGCAGCCACACCCGCATGAGAACGCATTCCCACGCCGACCAGCGCTAATTTTGCAATATCGGCATCTGCTTCAATGGTGGTCGCACCCAGCTCTTTGGCGACGCTTTCCAGCACATCTTTAGCCTTGGACAGATCATTACGGTGCACTGTAAATGTCAACGAGGCGGTATTATCCTGAGCAACGTTCTGAACAATAACGTCTACCTCAATATTTGCCCTACCGACAGCACCCAATACGCTAGATGCAATACCAGGTACATCGGGAATTCCACGAATGGTCAGCTTGGCCTCATCACGATTAAAGGCGATACCAGAAACAACCGGTTTTTCCATATCGTCGTCATCCTCTAGTGTAATCAATGTACCGGGGCCATCTTCAAAACTGGATAGCACCCGCAATGGAACCTTGTATTTTCCTGCGAATTCAACGGCACGTATTTGTAACACCTTTGAACCCTGACTGGCCATTTCAAGCATTTCCTCAAAGGTAATGCGATCCAGGCGTCTCGCGCCCTGCACCATTCGCGGGTCTGTGGTGTAGACGCCATCTACATCTGTGTATATCTGACATTCATCGGCTTTTAATGCGGCAGCCAACGCGACCGCTGTTGTATCAGAACCACCCCGACCAAGGGTAGTAATATTGCCGTCCTCATCAGCGCCCTGAAAACCAGCGACAACCACCACCCTACCAGCTGCCAAATCAGACTGCATACGGTGTGCGTCGATAGCCTGGATACGCGCTTTAGAATGTGAGTTATCGGTCAGAATCCGTACTTGGCTCCCCGTATAGGAGCGAGCGTCACAACCTCTTTTATGTAGTGCCATACACAACAGGGAAATGGTCACCTGCTCACCAGTAGATACCAGCACATCCATTTCACGGGCACTGGGATCTGAGTGGATATCAGCCGCCAAAGCGATAAGCCGATTGGTTTCTCCACTCATGGCAGAGACCACCACTACCAGATCATCACCACGGTCTCGAAAACTGACAATTTTTTCGGCTACAGCTTCGATCCGCTCAGTGGTTCCAACCGAAGTACCACCGTATTTTTGAACTATTAAACTCATGGGCGCTGCTACGCTAAGAAAGGGTTATTAAACGACCTATCCCTAAGGAAAGGCGGGCAATTAAACACCAAATCAAGACTAAAGTTAAGGGCAACAATGTAACCAAAATCAAACAATCAGCTTTTTCTCAACCCAGGCAAACACTGAATCGATGGCTTTTGGTAATGCGGCAACATCACTCCCACCACCTTGGGCCATATCGGGACGACCGCCGCCCTTGCCGCCCAACTGGCTGGCCACAAACTGCATCAGCTCACCCGCCTTAACACGATCAGTCACATCCTTTGTCACTCCAGCGACCAAGGCAACCTTGTCATCTCCTGATGCGGCCAATATCACCACCCCTGATCCCAACTTATTTTTTAATTGATCTACGGTATCGCGAAGCGCTTTTGGGTCAATGCCGTCAAGACTGGCCGACAGTACCTTAACACCATTTATTTCTCGGGCTTGGCTCGCCAAATCACTACCAGCAGAACTGGCTAACTTACCTTTTAATTGAGCATTCTGCTTTTCGAGCTCTTTCGACTCAGCACAGAGCGCTAGCACTTTTTTCGCCACTTTATCGCGGCTCGCTTTAACTGCACGCCCAATCTCATCAAGCTGCTGCTCCAGAGCATCCATATAGCTTAGTGCCTGACTACCAGTTACGGCTTCAATTCGGCGTACGCCTGCAGCAATACCAGACTCACTGGTAATTCGCATTAAACCAATATCGCCAGTGCGAGAGACATGGGTGCCACCACACAGCTCTACTGAAAAACCCTCGCCCATAGTAAGAACCCGCACCTCTTCACCATACTTCTCGCCAAAGAGTGCCATCGCACCTTTCTTCTGGGCAGACTCCATATCACACAGATCTGTATCTACTGAAGAGTTACGCCGAATCTCCTCATTAACTCGCTGCTCTATCGCCTTAAGTTGCGCCGGTGTCACGGCTTCAAAATGACTAAAGTCAAAGCGAAGACGCTTGCTATCAACCAATGAGCCCTTCTGGGTGACATGCTCACCAAGAACTTCTCTGAGCGCCGCATGTAACAAGTGAGTAGCGGAGTGATTGAGCTCCGTTGCCCGACGGGCCTCAGCATTAACCTCGGCTTCCAATTGCTGCCCAACGCGGAGGTTTCCTGACGTCACTACGCCAACATGCAGGTAATGATTCCCCTGTTTTTGGCAATCACGCACATCAAACTCAGCACCGGCTGTGTGAAGGTAACCGCTATCACCGACTTGACCACCGGACTCAGCATAAAAAGGTGTTTGGTCCAAAACCACAACAGCTTCATCACCTTCAGATAACGAATCTACAACGTCGCCAGACTTAACCAGTGCAATAACGCAACCCAGGCCTGTCGTACCCTCATAACCAGTAAAACCGGTATTGCCTTCCAGTTGTAATTGCTGGGTATAGTCCACTTTGAAAGCACCCGCAGCGCGTGCACGCTGACGCTGCGCGTTCATAGCCTCCTCATAACCAGACATATCCAGAGACAAACCCCTTTCACGGGCAATATCATTAGTTAAATCAACGGGGAAACCATAGGTATCGTAAAGCGTAAAAACCACCTCACCGGGAATTATGTCATCCTGCAATCCAGCCAACGCTGTATCGAGAACCCCCATCCCCTTATCGAGAGTTTTTTCAAATTGCTGCTCTTCTGCCAGCAACACTTTTTCAACCTGAGCCTGGGCCTTGGTCAACTCGGGGTAGGCCTCACCCATTTCAGCGACCAGTGATGCCACCAGTGTGTGAAAGAAGGCCTTGGTTTGCCCCAGCTTGTTTCCATGCCGAATAGCGCGGCGAATAATCCGCCGTAGTACATAACCGCGCCCTTCATTGGAAGGTAATACACCGTCCACAATCAAAAAACTGCAAGAGCGTATATGGTCGGCAATAACTCTCAGTGACTTATTTTCTAAATCACTGGTACCTGTCGCTTTTGCTGCTGCTTTCAGCAGAGCCTGAAACAGGTCAATTTCGTAATTACTATGAACGCCTTGCATCACTGCCGCGATACGCTCAAGCCCCATACCCGTATCAATCGAAGGCTTAGGTAACGGCGCCATAGAGCCATCTGCACTACGCTCATACTGCATAAAAACCAGGTTCCAGATCTCAATATAGCGATCGAGATCATCGTTTTCACTACCGGGAGGGCCTCCCGGTACATCTTCACCATGGTCATAGAATATTTCGGAACAAGGGCCGCAGGGGCCGGTATCACCCATTTGCCAAAAGTTGTCCTCATCCAGCCTGGAAAAACGTTCCGCGCTGACGCCCAACTCTTTTAACCAGATATCTGCCGCCTCATCATCTGACACATGAACGGTCACCCAAAGACGCTCTTCGGGAAGCCCTAGCACTTCTGTCAGGAACTGCCAGGCATACCTAATAGCATCGCGCTTAAAATAATCACCAAAACTAAAGTTGCCAAGCATTTCAAAAAAAGTGTGGTGACGTGCCGTGTAGCCAACATTCTCCAGATCATTGTGCTTACCACCGGCACGGACGCAACGCTGAGATGAAGTGGCCCGTTTGTAGTTCCGCTTTTCACTACCCAGAAATACATCCTTGAACTGGACCATACCGGCATTGGTAAATAACAGCGTCGGATCATTACCCGGCACTAGGCTACTACTCGCCACTATGGTGTGTTCCTGCCCTTCAAAATATTTCAGAAATGCATCGCGTATTTCAGCACTTTTCATAAACAATCAACTTCCACGGCTTGGATACAAGCCTCACTTTAAAATTTCATTCCGGTGATCAAATGTCGACCCAATGAATGACCAATCAGAAACCTAAACTATCTTCCGAGTATTTTTTATTGCCAAGAATATGCAGGTGTAGATGGAATACTGTCTGACCAACACCAGCACCATTATTGATGATCACCCGAAACGCCTCATCAACACCGGCTTGTTTAGCAATCTCACCCACAGCAAGCATTATGTGCCCCAGTAATGCTTTATCCTCTGGCGAGGCATCTACCAATCTTGGGATTGGTTTGCGAGGGATCACCAATAAATGGGTCGGCGCTTTCGGTGCAATATCTCTGATTGCGAAGCAATATTCATCCTCGTAGACAATCTCGGCAGGAATATCGCCATTGATAATTTTAGTAAATAGAGTTTCTTCTGACATAATCTGACTCTTGACCAATGACTAATTAATGATCATCTCCGAGCTTTTCATCAGTGGTTAACTGGCGCGCCTCACTTTCCAGCATCACGGGAATACCATCACGAATCGGATAGGCCAACCCACTGGCTCGACACACAAGCTCGTCTTTTTCTGCATCGTACTCCAGTGGTGCCTTACTAACCGGACACACCAAAATACTCAGTAACTTCTTATCAATCATCACGCCTCCTAATCGAGGAGATTCCAAAGGCGCAAGTTTAAGGGAAAGGAGGTGCTAAAACCACGTTTGGCCGTGTACCTCGAGGTTTTAGCCCAGATTTTTGTCTTACGCCTATTTATTATCGGCTTTTAAGGTCAGGAGAGTTAGCTGATAAACCTAACGCGCCAGTTACTGAAGGGAAACTCTCTAACACCAATGCAGGGTCTAACCTGACGTCAAACCAATTGATACGCCAGTCCAAATGAGGCCCCGTCGCCCGACCCGTTGAACCAACGCGGGCAATCAGGTCTCCAGCTTCGACCCGCTGGCCAGGCTCCGCGATTACTTCACTGAGGTGGATAAATGATGAACTGACACCATGACCATGATCGACAATCAGAGTACCGCCAGAGTAAAACATATCATCGTGAACCAGCTTCACCACGCCAGGTGCTGGCGCATAGACTTCGGTACCAGTAGGTGCGGCAATATCCAAGCCAAAATGTGGCCTACCCGGTTTACCGTTATATACTCTGCGGCTGCCATAAACACCGGTAATAGGCCCTTCTAACGGCATAGCGAAGCCTGAAAGGAAATCTAAACTCCGACTGTCATCGCCCCTGGCATTTTTAACCAAGACAGCCTCACGGCGTATACGCTCCAGAACTTCTGGCGGCGGCGTTACCGTTTTTTGGGGAACCCCATTAACCCGCTGCTCATTGTATTCGCGCTGAGTTACCGCCAACCGATGAGACTCAGTTTCACCATGGCTATTTCTAGTGACTAGCTCAATGCTCGGGGGCGTATCGCGACCCAAACCAAACACAAACAGGCCATCCTTTCCAACCCTAACCGAACGCTGCATCAGCTCAACTTCTGTGTCTGGAGCCACCCGCCCAATTAACAGCCCCCCCTGAGTCAGCACCCCGGTTAACTCAAGCGCAGCGGCACCTGAGGAAATTAACCAAATGATCCCAATAATTAGATAACGATACAAACCCCACCCCATATAGTCACAGACTTCATTTCTCGCCATCAACACTTGGCGACCCAGCCCCAAGATAGGGCTTCAGAGACTCTACCTCGCAGTGGACTCCCGTCTCCATCACTCGCACCGAGTGGTTTTTCATGCAAAGAAGATTGTTTTTGGTGGTATAAACAAAGCCATACTGCCTAATTCCCCTGCACCGCCCCATAAATTGCATAACCACCTTTTTACCATCCACAAGTTCGATGATCGCAGCATTGACACCCATCACCTTAATAGCACGAATACGGTTGTTACTAATACAACCATTGTAGATACCCCAATCCGTAGGATCGACAACTTCGCTAATATCACCACTTCCGTCCAGAGGCTCATTGTCAGAAACTGAATCCGCAGCATAGAGTAAAGGCACCTGAAGGAACCAACCCAGCACCAGAAAAATTACAAAATAAACACTCACTCGCTTCAACGGAATAGTTCCTAAATGAATCTGTGCCTGTTTAGATTGCGTTGTTGTTCTTCTGTTCCTTAATCAAGACAGATAAGTTGGTATATGCATCATTGCTGGTCTCTGACTTAACCTATACCTCAGATAGTTTTACCTAGAACTAATGCTCTCAAGTCTCGACCCATATAGATTGACGACAAATAGTTAGTCATCGCCAAAACAGCTCCCAATCTGCTCGGTATTAAATCCTCGGTACTGGAGAAACTTGCTACGCTTTGCGCGCTCTTTAAAGTCGAAGCAAGGTGTATCTCCGTACTTTTTCACCAACACCTCTGTCGCCAGACTGAACCAATCAATCCCGGCATCCCTTACAGCCCGTTCGGCCAGAGATGTTTCAACCCCTCTTTGCTGAAGCTCCCTACGAATACGCTGTGGCCCCTGCCCCCTTCGTATTCGAGATGCCACAAATGCCTCGGCAAAACGCTCGTCAGACTGAAGGTTATCCTGTTGCAATGTCGCTATAATTGCTTCCAACAGATCACAGTACTCGGGAAACTTGTCTGACAATTTCCGGTGTAGTTCGAGACCAGAATGTTCCCTGCGAGCCAGTAAAGCCATAGCGCGGTACCGTATAGCAATCTTTGGATCCTGCTGACCCACAGGGTATTTATTATTCTCGGTTTTCACCTGGAACGACTCTATTTCTCAATGGGGTTAACGGGTACCGTTGCCACGGACTCAGGCTTTTTATCTACAATGCCCAACCACTCACCCAGCTTGGAAAAGATCACTTTTAACAACCGCCAGAGTTTGGGCAATAGCCATATCACCAGCAATATAAACAGGATCATTAAACCAACAAACAACCAAGGATGGTTAAACATCGCCCACATGCCGCCAAGCACTAACACATCTTCGGAAATAGATGCGACCCAGTTAGAAAGAGGCTCAGGCGAAGTGTTAATAAGAGCTCTAGTAGAGAATTTAGTTAAATGGCTCGCGCCAGCCATAGTGCCGCCCATTAACCCTGCGGCTATTTCCAGTGCCGGCGTTACATCGCCTACGGCACCAGCCGCCAACATAGCTCCAGCAGGTATTCGGATAAACGTATGTAACGCATCCCATCCTGTATCGACACCCGGCACTTTGTCGGCAACAAATTCAACAAAATACATCACACCAGCGGCCATGATGACCATTGGATGCTGCACCACTGCCAATTCAGGAGGTAAATTTATATTTCCCGTCGCGCCGGCAAGCCCAAGCACCAATACTGCCGCATATAAATTAATACCACTTGCCCAGCCTACGCCCATCGTAAGCGCGATAATACTTATAAGCTCTTGGTAATTGTCCATATCCACTGCCTTTCTTGCCTAACTATGTTAACCACTCACACAACACAACTATAATAAAACCACATGTTACTGCTATATATTGTCCATTTTGACCGTGCTATATCAGCTTAGTGCCCACACCCTGCACATCTTTGTCCATAGCGATATGGCTTTGCTAACCCCTTCTGAAAGGTGAGGTCACCAACTCAAGAAACCTCATATCAGCACAGCCTTTCAAGCCTATTTCCATATCACTGGTACGCTGACTCTTTGAACGACTACCAAACAAACGATCCCAGAAACTGAACAGTGCTCCATAATTGCTATCAGTGTCGCTCTGAACAACATGGTGATGAACCCAATGTATCGATGGAGTCACAATCACTCTGGATAGCACTTCTTCAATTCTTTTCGGTATCTTTACGTTTGAGTGATGGAACCCTGTATTCACCAGCACCAGCGCTTCAAAAATTATCACGGATATAATTGGTATCCCCAGACAGGAAATCACTACCGCTCTAACTAGCGCTGATAATACCAACTCACCAAAGTGAAACCTTACGGAAGATGTAACATCTAGCCACTGGTCTAAATGATGCACTCGGTGGAAACGCCACAAAAAGGCTATTCGATGGTTAGCTCTGTGCCACCAATAAATCCAGAGATCCAGTATTAATAAGTCGAACAAAATAAACACCCAGTTTTCCTGGTGGTCACTCCGCCAACCTATCCCATAACTTACACCATAGTGAACGGCATAAAATGTTATCGGCAATATGATGACGGGAGAAGCTAGGCTATTGATGATCCACAGCGAAAGGTTTTTTACTATTCGGCCTCGAAGCATTCCAGTATTTGGTACGTTAACGGCTGGCAGATAATGCTCCGCCACAAACAGTCCGGTCAAAACCAGTGCAACCAGAATACTTTTGTAACCCACCAATTCCGACATCGACAATTCTCGTGTTTACCTGATTAATTAAAACACGTGGACAACTCAAGCGCTGGAAATACTTGGATACAAAAAAGCCGTATTCCTTATGAAATACGGCTTTTATAGAATGCTTGACCCCGCGGGACTCGTTAGCCTTTCAAGGCCTCGATCTCGTCCCGGCTCGACGTGTCACTACCTGCAACCTCTCTCTTTTTGGGTGCCGGCATTAGCTCCGTACGAATCTTTTGTTCGATTTCATCCGCGATAGCAGGATTTTCTCTGAGGTACTCACAAGCATTAGCCTTCCCCTGACCAATCTTATTGCCATTATAGGCATACCAAGCACCGGACTTATCAACAAACCCACATTTCACGCCCAGGTCAACAATTTCACCCAGGTGGTTGATACCCTGCCCATAGAGTATCTGGAACTCACATTGTTTAAATGGCGGGGATACCTTGTTCTTCACCACTTTCACACGGGTTTCATTACCCACCACTTCGTCGCCATCTTTCACCGCGCCAATACGACGAATATCCAATCGAACTGACGAATAAAACTTCAACGCATTACCACCCGTAGTCGTTTCCGGGTTGCCAAACATCACACCAATCTTCATACGAATCTGATTAATAAAGATCACCAGACAATTGGCTTGCTTGATATTGCCCGTCAGTTTTCGCAGGGCTTGAGACATCAATCTGGCCTGTAAACCCACATGATGATCGCCCATTTCACCTTCAATTTCAGCCCTGGGCGTCAGTGCGGCAACAGAATCTACGACTAACACATCAATGGCACCAGAGCGCACTAACATATCGGTCACCTCCAACGCCTGCTCACCCGTATCAGGCTGAGAAACCATCAAATCGTCAACATTGACACCTAATTTTTCTGCATAGATGGGGTCCAGCGCATGCTCGGCATCAACAAAAGCACAAGTGCCGCCAGCCTTTTGAGCTTCAGCAATAACCTGAAGTGTCAACGTTGTTTTACCGGAGGACTCGGGACCATAAATTTCGACAACTCGTCCTTTTGGCAAGCCGCCAATACCTAGAGCAACGTCCAAACCCAGCGAACCCGTTGAGATGGATGGCATCACTATATGTTCCCTGTCACCCATGCGCATGACAGTTCCCTTACCAAATTGACGCTCAATTTGACCAAGCGCAGCCTGAAGGGCCTTCTCTTTATTAGGATCCATTATTGATGCCTCTTAACTTTTGTGCTGATTTTCTGAATTGCCAGCGGTTCGTTATTCCGCTTGATTTTACAAAGCTTAACTTAATTTTTTTATACTGTATAGCTATACAGTAATATAATTTTCAACCTGCTCAATCAATCCCTTGAGCGCCACCTCTACAGCAGCCTTGCGTATTGCCAACCGGTTCCCTTTTAACTGAACACAACGCGTTATCGTCCTACTACGATTGACTTGTTTACCTCTTGTACACCAGCAAAACCATACTGTACCCACTGGCTTATCCGCAGTGCCGCCATCAGGCCCGGCTATACCACTTACCGCTACGGCAAGGTCAGCACTTGTGTTTTTCAGTGCGCCTTTCGCCATCTGCTCTACAACAGCCTCACTAACAGCCCCCTGAGTACTTAATGTCTCGGGAAAAACGTCCAGATATCGCTCTTTTGCATCGTTAGAGTACGTCACAAAACCGGCATGAAACCACTGCGAACTCCCCGGGGTATCAGTAATCGCACTGGCAATGCCTCCCCCTGTACAGGACTCTGCACAGGTCACCGTTAACTGGTGGGCAAGCATTAACTGCCCAAATCGTTTGGAAAGGATCGTTATGTCACCATTCACGTTGAATACCTATAAACACCCACAGCAAGAACTTAAGTGACCGATTACATTACTGCAAGTGCAGTTGCGCTTCCTGCCGGGCAATCACAGCATTTCATCCCGCAGGTTACTTAAAGCTCACCGAGACCAATGTCTCGTAATGGTAGGTACCGGGGAACAGGTCTATCAGGCTAACCGTCTCTATAGCGTACTTACCCGTCAACTGCTGCAGATCTCTTACCATCGTTGCAGCATTGCAGCTAACATAGATCAGTTTTTTGGGCTTCATCGCCTTTACCCAAAGTGCTAAATCAGCAAAGCCTTTCCGTGGGGGATCAACTAAAACCACATCAAACTGCTTGTGCTCACAGCGTGCTTTAAAGGTGCGCAAAGCCGTCTCTGAGAACAAATCCAAATGGATAAAACTTAGGGCCTCTTGCTTAACTCTTTCTGGTGCATAATCCACCATCACCCGGTCTATTTCGTCGCTATCTCGAACCACAAGGTCTGACAAATTCCCCTCGCCAGAAAATAAATCTAACAAGGTTTTGCATTCTTCACCCTTAAGCTCATCAAGTACTGCCGTCTTGAGGACTTCATTCATTGCCTCATTAACTTGACTAAATCCACCGTGGGCATAGGGCTTGTTCCATTCAACACCAACGCCGTCATCACTCAGGTAAAGCTCACAATGTCCATCACCCTCGTGCTCCTTAACCCAGCTTTTATCGCTATAGAGTTGATCAAATGCCACCCTCAAACGATCGTCTATGGCCTGACACTCAGGGATTTCGACTACGTTGTTGGTCACACCATCAATCATGCCGATATACTTATGCCGGTAGTGCAATTGGATTCGATTACGATAACCAAGACGCTGTTCAGCAGGCAGTAGTTTAACTTCCGGAAGAGGGGCGGTAAGCCGCTTCAGGTGGTTCTGCAGTGCCTGCTGTTTATAGCGCAACTCGCTTTGGTAATCCGTGTGCAAATAATGACAACCAGGACAGCTGGAAAAATGCTTACACTCCGGTTCTTGCCGATTTTCAGCACTAATGTCCAAGACATCCAGTCTCGCAAACATTACGCCTTTACTGGCTTTCGTTAGGTTTGCACTCCCCGCCTCACCCGGTAATGTTTTAGGAATAAAACAAGGCTTGTTATCAATCTTTGCCACACCCTGCCCTAATGAATCCATATTTTCGATGGCAAATTCAAGGGAGCGCTCAACCAGTTTACGCTTGGGTTTTATGTGGCGTCTTCTCTGTTTCAAAGTAATACCTTTTTATGTTGGCAAGGGCGGTGCTCTTGTCTGGTCATCTTAACACCTCAAGCCGTTATCTTGGTTAGCAGCACATCTCGAAATTCGCTCTATTTGAAACTGAATAAATTTCAAACCTGCGCGAACGGCTCATCAAAATGAAAACTCAAACTGACCATCCAATTATTAACTATGTTATATTTTGCCCGCTCTGGAAAAGAGCAAACAGCATCGGGTAGATGGAGCAGCCCCTTTAATCTTTAATTTTCTTGCTTCAGGCTCGATAGTAATCATGAAGAAAGCCACCAAACTTTGCGTTATACCATTTTTTATCTTTTCAGTATCACTTCTCATTGGCCTTCTGATTATCAACAATTACCACAACTTGCGAGAGAACGAACAACGCCACCTCATCTCGGATATTGTCGCGGCCCAAGCCGCCACCATCGAACGACATCTTTCCCGCACGCTGTCAGCCACCTATTTTTTGAAATCCCTGCTTGAAATTAACCCCGAGGAGATGACTCATTTTGATAATTACGCAGCCAATATCATTGAGTCGCTAGGTGGTATTACTAATCTTCAATTGGCCCCCAATGGAATTATCAGCAACATATATCCCCTTAAGGGGCATGAGAAGGCGCTGGGGCACAACCTCCTTGTAGACGACAAACACAAGGAAGATGCAAAGCTGGCTCTTTCCTCCAAGCAACTTACTTTGTCAGGGCCTTTTGAGCTTATACAGGGTGGCATGGCCATTGTTGGCCGGAACCCGGTATTTCTAAAAGGAGAAGATAATGCCGAACAGTTCTGGGGGTTTGCTTCCGTAGTTATTTATCTGAATGACCTATTGACCACAACGGGTTTAGATCAGCTCAAAGACAAGGGGTATTACTACCAATTATCTTTCAATGATAACTATTCAAAGAGCAATTATGACCTTAGTGAGAGCCACAGGAACACAGAACCATTGAGCTCCATGATTAAACAGGCCATAAAAGTCCCTAATGGCGAATGGCTCTTATCCATGAAGCCAGTGGTTCAAACCGGTCAACAAGTGGCCATTACCATTCAAGTATTGCTCGCATTATCCATCAGTGCGCTCATGGCTTACTTCAGCTATGTCCTGCTCAAGCAACCTTTAATCCTAAAACGACTCGTCATCAAGAAGACCGAGGAGCTTAATAAACTTGCATTCTACGATCCTCTGACAGACCTATGTAATCGTCGACTTTTTAACGACCTGCTAAAGCGAATGGTTACCAGAATTCAACGCGATGGTAATCAATTTGCATTACTCTATCTGGACATCGATGAGTTCAAGCGCATTAACGATACCCTTGGACACGAAGCAGGCGACGAACTGCTCAAAGTTGTAGGCCTAAGACTGTCCAATGCCCTGCGAAAATCAGATACGGTTGCACGATTAGGTGGCGATGAGTTCTGCATTATTTTGCCCGACATAAACACCAGCACAAACGCCGCCCGTGTTGCAGAGAAAATAAAAGAGGCTATTCGGCCACCAGTAAAGCTCGGCGAACACGAGGTCCGGATAACCATCAGTATCGGGATTACCCTGGCACCCGGTGATGGGCTCGATGCCACTGAACTGCTAAAAAATGCTGATCTTGCGATGTACAGTGCCAAAGAAAAGAACCGGGACTGCTACCAATTTTTCTCACCGGCCCTTAACGCGGACATGCTTGAGCAAATAGTGCTTGAACAAGACCTCCGGCAAGCGCTTGAGCGCAATGAATTCACCCTACATTTTCAGCCACAAATCTGCCTCTTCACAGGGGAGATATCCGGCATTGAAGCGCTGGTTCGCTGGCACCATCCAGACAAAGGGTTGCTTTACCCCGGGGGCTTTATTCAACAAGCTGAAGATTCTGGACTTATCCTTCCCTTGGGCGCCTGGGTACTCAAACAAGCCTGCCGCCAACTGGATCAATTGAATCGTCCGGAATTAACTTTATCTGTCAATCTGTCAACCCGCCAACTGGCCGACCCAAATCTTTTGCAGACGATTCAGTTCGCCTTAACAGACAGCGGCATTGAACCCCATAGACTGGAACTGGAAATTACAGAAACAGCTTTAATGGAAAAGATGGAACAAGCCATAGAAATTCTTAATAAAATAAAAATGCTGGGTGTGACAATTGCGATTGATGACTTCGGCACTGGCTATTCATCACTCAGTCAATTAAAAAACTTGCCGGTGGACATCCTGAAAATTGACCGGGAATTTATACAGGACATAACCACCCGCGCTGACAATGCGGTTATCACCGATGTCATTATTAGTGTGGGGCACAAACTTGGCCTTACTGTTGTAGCAGAGGGCATTGAAACAAAAGAGCAAGCTGCATATTTAACTGCCATGGGGTGTGATATGGCACAGGGCTACTTTTTTAACCGCCCAATGGACATGGCTGCGCTACAAAACCTACTAAAAATACAATCGGAAGAAACAGCCCCCTCAACATCCGTTGTTGATGGTTGATATTTATAAGCCCGGATAAAAATTGTACGATCACCTCGTAACGTTATTGAGCATTACTAATGGCACCACACCTACCACCCTTAACTGAATTACTGTCTGTTTCTGGCGCGTCTTTCATTCTGATATTTCTGGCTGAGTTTGGAGATAAAAGCCAGCTGGTTTGCATGACACTGGCGGCCAAACACCGCCCCTGGCCAGTATTACTCGGTGCAACGGTTGCCTTTGCCATACTCAATTTGTTAGCCGTATTATTCGGCGCAGTCGTTTCCGCCTGGATTCCCGAGTTCTGGTTAGCATTATGCGTGGCCGTGTTATTCGGCTTTTTCGGCGTGCAGTCACTATTGTTTGATGATGGCGACAACGAAGAAGACGCACCGCTTCGCACTAGTCACGGACTGTTTATTACCGCATTGATGATGATCTTTCTCGCAGAATTTGGGGACAAAACCCAATTGGCCGTTGCAGGATTGGCATCGACCTATCATGGCCTTCCTGTTTGGCTTGGCTCAACATTGGCGCTACTGGCAACCACGGCAATGGGAGTCATCGTGGGCCAGCGACTGTTACAGCGCATACCACTCGGGTTGATCCATAAATTCAGCGGAATCTTGTTTCTATTGCTGTCAGCACTGGCGCTTTATCAGGCATTTTTCTAAAAATACCGGCCTTATTTGAACTCGAAAACCAATCAATATGGTGCCCATCCCCTATAACACGGGGCTTACTCCATCCGCTAAATCAAGCCTTTGATTAACATCATCGACAGAGCCCCTGTTAATCGATACCATCCACGAAATGGTTAATAAATAAACAGACAATAATTCAGGACATTACGTTGACAAACAAAACCGCACACCAAGAATTTGCTGTTAGCGTAATGGAACATTTGGTAACGGCCACATTTGTTCTCGATAAGGATGGCAAGGTAATTATTTGGAATCACGCCTGTGAAGTATTAACGGGGATGCGTTCCGATGACGTCGTCGGAACGCAAGATCACTGGAAAGCATTTTATTCAAGAAAAAGAGCCTGTCTCGCGGATGTCATCGTTCAAGGCCGTACCGATGAACTCCACAAGTTTTATACAAAACACGTCCAACCCTCCGCCAATGGAAATGGTTACAAGGCTGAAAACTGGTGTTTCATGC
>Ga0209121_10001369_pt1 | contig 25538 bp, 23 predicted proteins | sample Cruoilmetagenom3_FD_187292 | JGI IMG/M metagenome (GOLD analysis project Ga0209121, IMG submission 187292) | Oil polluted marine microbial communities from Coal Oil Point, Santa Barbara, California, USA - Sample 3 (SPAdes) (version 2) | ecosystem: Environmental > Aquatic > Marine > Oil seeps ... | reverse complement strand
ACAACTGTTAAAAGAACATGTGGTAAGAATCACTATAATAAGGTTTATAATGATAGCTTTTTTAAATAACTTCATTTTTATCACCTTTTTGGTAGGGAATTAATTTCAATTATTGATAATGCCAATTCCGTTTGTTGTTCCTTCGTTTCAATCAGGGCTTGTAATGACTCTGAGTGTAATATCATATCCTTGAATGGGGTGAAGGAAAAATTAAGTGACTAAATATAAACGTATTACCTTGTCATCCCCTCGCGTTGCTCGGGACAGAATCCGAGCATGGTGAAGAATCCCTTAATCAATAAGAACAAATTTCTATTTTGAAAAAATCTAATTATTAAAAATGTTACTGTTAATATTTTGCTCACAAGGATACTTACTATTATTGAGGTTGTTAGTGGAAAATAGAATATGAAATTTTTCTTCTTTATATGGATATCTCCAGGAAGTTTACCTGAATATGGTATTTTTGGCATGAAATTAATAAATATTCCCACAAAAACTATAACAATCCCTAATATTATAAGTAATTTTCCAATTTCACTATATCCTGACATTTTTGTCTAATATTTTATATTGTTGTCAAAATAAATCTATAATTCCAATTGCGGTATAAATTGTTGTAATAACCTACTGCTAATTAAAGTAGGTATAATTGCAATTACAAAGCCTGATACATAGACTATTAACACTGTTGATATTGCTTTCCAGACCTTCACTTTGCAGGAAATAACTATACCTAAAATTAAAAGAATCAGGCTCCATAAGATGAATATATCTATTTTTGAAAGAACTATATATATTGGATTTACAGCATCAGAAAGAATATTACCGGTTGCCACAAGACCGCTTAAACCGGTGTGAATTATTATTTTTCCTGTAAACAGTGTATAGAACAGATTTACAAGAGTAGAAATTAATATAGGAACTGCAGATATTACAACTACTGTAAGAATCTTACTGTATTCTGTTTTGTTCCTGAATATATAAACAAGTCCCCAATATATAAGTGCTATAAAAAGCCAGCTTATAATTTGTACTGAAGGAGATACTAATATTGAGATAAGTTGCATTATATTTCCAGAAGAACCAATATTAGAAAATTGCTTTAGTTGACCCATTACCTGTTTTTGTATATTTCTTATTCCTCCCGGACGAGCTTCTTTTCTTTTTACAACTTGTGAATCCTGTGTATCATCAGAAAATATTATTGCTCTGGGTGTAGCTGTAAAAGAGTAAATTACTATAGTTAGCAAAATGAGTAGCGCAGTAAACCAGTATATTTTTAATCCCCATTTTTTCTTTACTATCCTAAATGCTTTGAAAGGATTAATAATTGATAAAATAAAAACTTTTAGAGCTTCCAACTATTCCACCATTTTTACATTTCTCTTTATTATTTATACTTATTTGTATCTTTGTTAGAATTTTTGTAATTTATTTTTTTTCCGTTTTAATATATCTTATATCTTTTTTCTAAATATGATAAAAACTCATTTTATTTCTATTGAATTTTAAAGGATGAGTTTTAACGCTTTCTATGCTTTCAATTATTCATAGCGTAGTGCGTCAATGGGATCAAGTCTTGCAGCTCTTCTCGCTGGATAAACCCCTGCAATAATTCCAATTAAAATAGCAAATACTATAGCTCCGAAAAATAACCATAATGGAACTTCAAATAGATTTAAGTCAGAGAAAGAAGTAAGTCCATCTGGGGTGGATGTCTGTATAAAATAAGATACTATGGCATTAAGTGCTTTGCCAAATATATATCCAGTAATTACTCCAAGCACTCCACCCATAAAACCAATGGCTCCCGCTTCATAAAGAAATATTTTATTAATATCACTATTTGATGCTCCAACGGCTTTCATTATCCCTATTTCTCTAAATCTCTCATAAATGGACATAACTAATGTATTAACTATTCCTATTGCAGCTACAAAGAGTGCAATCGCTCCTAATGCACCCAATACTCCCTTTAATATGGTAAATATTGTAGATAAAACCCCTAAAATTTGCTTCATAGCCATAGCATTAAGTCCCATCTCGTTTATCTTTTCAGTAATTTTGTCAACTTTTTCCACAGATTCTGCAAATACTAATAACTGCATATACTCCCCTTTTTTTGCAGCAAATGACGCCCCGCCCGCCATTTTTTCCAGTCTCTTTGCAAGTTCAAATGGTATATATATACGCAAATCATCATCAGGGCTCGATTCCTTTAGAATTCCAACTATCTTTACTGGAAATTTAGTAACTGAAGTTACACCCTCTTTACTACATTTTTCAGCTATTATTTTCCCTTTTTCTCCTAAAAGTTCTATCTCAGAAATACTTTCTCCAGTATTTACATTAAAGAAAGTTTTGTTTACCTGGTTTCCCACATTTATCGCTCTTAGATCTTTTTCTTTTAGCTTCTCTCCTGACTCCATATCATACCAATCTTGTTTTATCATGTCGTCATTTGCACTCATAAAGCTTACTTGTGAAATGTAATTACCAATCTGTAATTTCGCATTTGTTAATAATAATACAGGACTTACACCTTCAACACCTTCGATTTTTCTAATCTTCTCAATAGCTTTATCATCCAAAACCATTTCTTCATGTTTAATCTCTGTAGCTGGACTCATTGCAAACACTCTAGCCATTTTTTCTTGAAATACTGCTATGGTCTTTACTGCTCCTATTTCTTCAAACTGATCTGTAATGCTTTTTTGAAAGCCAGTTCCAATACCAACCAATGTAATTATTGCTGCAGTACCAACAATTACACCTATAACTGTAAGAGCTGTTCTTGTCTTCATCCTTTTTAGATTTCTTATTACTATTTTAATTAAGTCTGAGAATTTCATATCTATCTAATGTTTTATAAGTTAATGTTTTATATTTATATTTACTATAAGCTATATTATTTAAAGAATCATTTATTGATAATTTAAGGTTCTTATTTAAATCTTTACCTTTATGCTGTTACTTTCTCAATTTTATCTATCTTCCCATCACTTAGATATACTCTTCTGTCAGTATAGTGTGATATATAGATATCATGTGTTACAACTATTAGTGTTCTTTTCATCTCTTCGCTTATCTTTCTTAATATCTCCATTATCTCTTTACCTGTCTTTGAATCTAAGTTACCTGTTGGTTCATCAGCTAAAATTATTTCAGGTTCATTTATGATTGCCCTTGCTATAGATACTCTTTGTTGCTCTCCACCAGATAATTCTGTTGGATTATGTTTTAATCTATCACCTAAACCTACTTTATTAAGAATATCTTCTGACTTTTTTAGTCTCTCTTTTCTTGGTACAGCTCTAAATATCATTGGGTATTCAACATTCTCAATAGCTGTCAATGTAGGGATAAGATTAAATGATTGAAAGACAAATCCAACCATATTCTTTCTGTAGTTTGCCATCTCATTATCTGAATAGTTCGATATATCATAGTTATCTACTATAATCTTTCCAATTGTTGGTTTTAATAATCCGCCAATTATGTTTAACAGAGTTGATTTTCCAGAACCTGAGGTTCCGATAACAGATAGAAATTCGCCTTTTTTAATCTTTAGATTTATATCATCTAAGGCTTTTATGATAGCATGACCCATTTTGAAATGTTTGCCTATGTTTTCAAGTTCAACAATATATTCTTTGTTATCTTTTTTTGAGTTATTCTTATTATTTGACTTTTCTAAACTCATGATCTTTTTATAAAATATTATTTATGAATTTTTAAACATTATTCTTTTTAAAAAACTACAATTTTCACTTTCTCATTAATTAATTTACTCAGTTTTCTTTATTATCACTTCATCTCCCTCTTTTAAGCCTGAAACTATCTCTGTATTTACTTCATCAGAATAAGCAGTTTCAATCTCAATTTCTTTTCTTTCTTCTCCAATTACTTGTGTAACGAATTTTTTATTGTCTTTTTCTGTTATTGTATTGTTTGGTAAAATTAAAACATTCTTTCTTCCTTCAATTTCAATATCTATTGTTGTACTCATTAGTGTTCTGATTTCAAGTCCTTTGTTATCTTTAATATCAAATCTAACTTCATATGTTATAGCACCTGTTGATTCATCACCCATCTGAGATATATAGTATATATTTCCAATTAGTTCTTCGTCGGGATATGTATCAAGCACTATTAGAGCTTTCTGCACCTCTTTAATCTTTCCAATATCAATCTCGTCAATATCTGCCTCTATATGAATTTTTGATAAATCCGTAATTGTTACTTGAGTTGTTGTTTGAGCCTCTATTTCATGTCCTACTTTTATATCTAAATAGGTTATTACTCCATTAATAGGAGATGTTAAGATTAAATCTTCTAATTCTCTTTTTGCTTCTGATACCATTCTTTCAAGATTTTCAAGCTCAATTGTTGAATTTATTTTTATAGTATTTAAATTATTGACTGCATTCCAGTATGCATCATGAGCCTGTTCCAGGCTAATTTTGTCTGTTTGCGCACTTACTGAATCTTGATATCTGTCAGTTGTTTTTTCTTCTCCTGTTGCACCTTTGGGGGGTTTCTGTTGATTATAGAGCTGAGTTTTCTTCTGATTTAATATCCAGGCATTATGACTTGCTTGATCTGCTTGGTTTACCGCATCTTGGGCCATTTTTATTTCCTGAGCTATTCTGTTTCTGGCATTTACTAAATCTTTTTCGTAATTCTTTAGAGCTATTTCTAAATCATCATTTTTAAGAGTAGCTATAATATCTCCCTTTTTTACAACATCACCTTCATTCATGTTAACAGATTCAACTGTTCCAATAGTTTCAAAACTAATTTCCATTTCATTTTCTGGTACAACCTTCCCTATAATCGAAATTGTTTCGCCAATGTCTCCCCTTTCAACTACCACAGTTTCTTCTTGGCTTTCTTTAGTCCCAAAAAGCGGAGCACATCCTATATTTGTTACCCCTGTTACCCCATTGACTATAAAGAGGATCAGGAGTAATATAATAGCTTTTATTTTTGTATTTTTACCTAATTTGTTATTAATGATTGGGTTATTTGATTGTTTTATGTTCCCTTCCATTATCATTTTTACTCCTTATAAAATTATTGATTTTAATATTTTTTATTTTCATAATTTTATATTAACACATACATATAATTAACATTCTATTTACCTTTTTGTTGTTCTATATATTTTTTAATTGTTTATTTTTTTTTAAAAAATATTTAGTAAATTCATCCCCGATGCAAGCTGATGATGTTTTCTTGGCAGTTCTTTTATAACAAAAAAATGTTTTTTAACTATAATATTTTAAATATTACACTTATTTTTAATATTATGAAGGTTTATTATATTATATTAATTTATCATGTCAATAAAAATTCCAAATTTTTTATTAAAATAACAAAATATCATAAATAATTACTAAAGCAAAATGTTGAATTATCATACTCTATTTAAGATTATTTTAAAAATAATTTTATTAATGAGATTGCAGAGTCTGTTACGAGTGCTACAAAGAGGCTCACTCCTTGCAATTACACAGTGTAAAAGTATGTTTTTGTCATTGCGAGCGTTAGCGAAGCAATCTCAATTATGATAAACTACTTAATCTTAATACTTTGAGATTGCTTCGTCGCTTTCGCTCCTCGCAATGACAGATGATTAAATTTAACATTTACATGCAGTAAAAATTTGACATTTTGATATATATAATTTGGTCAAATGCCTTATATCTCAATATATAAATATAGGGGCTTAATAGCATTTTTTGGTAAATAAAAAATCCCAGATCTCTCTGGGATTTTTTTACTATTATTTTATTTTTATAAGTTTCTATTTCTTTGTCTTACTTTTTAACAATTCTGAACATCTTTGTCCCACAAACTGGGCATGTTCCTTTTACTGCTGGTCTTCCATTTTTCATAACTACTCTTTCTTCGTTACTCATTTCTCTTTTTTCTCTGCACTTTACACAATATCCTTGCACTTCCTACCTCCTTTCGCTAATAAAAATTATTGAGATTTTATCATCTTTAGCTTTGATAGTCAAACGGAAACTAACTATCTCTAACTATCGCAAGGGGACTTCTCAACTATTGAGTTAAAAATTAAAAGTAAAAACATTCTACAAATCTTATGTTTAGAAGTAGATACCAAAATTAGTTTACGTGATCCTGACTGGCATTATTAGATATAGATAATCATCCTTTTCTTTGGGTTTTATGATACCAGGTTTTAGTGAATCTACAAAACATAATTGACTCTCATCTTCGTCAATTACTGAAATTCCATCCAATAAAAATTTGGGATTAAAAGCAATATCCATGGGTGGTTTTGTTATTTTCATTTTTATTTTCTCCTCAGCATCTCCCACTTCTCTTGTGCTGGCGGAAACATGTAATCCATTTTTATTGATTGATAATTTTACTGGTGAATCTTCCTTTGCAAGTGTTGATACACGTCTTATTGTATCTTCAAATTCCTGGGTATTTATTATGAAATCCGTTTTAAAATCCTTAATTAATAATTGCTCATAATCAGGAAAATTCCCGGCTATTAATCTAGATATAACCTTCGCTGCTTTAGTTTCAAATGATATAAGATTCTCTCCCAGCACTATTTTAATGTCCTCATCATCATTTATTGGCAATCTAATTATTTCTGATAAAACCTTTGCTGGAACAAGTGCTTCTATTTTTTCCTTTGGGCCACCTTCTATCTTTATTTCCTTAATTGCTAATCGATAACTGTCAGTCGTCACCATCTTCAAGAAATCCTTTCCAATACTTATCAATAAACCTGTTAATATTGGTCTGGTTTCATCAGTTGAAGCAGCTTTTATTACAGAATTTATTGTTTCTTTAAAGATGCTAAATTTAAGACTACATTTATTCTTCTCTAATATTGATGGTGGAGTAGGAAAATCGTTTGCTGGAAGTGTATTTAGATTAAATATTGAGTTTTGACACTTGATTACTACTCTACTCTCATCGGGAATGAATTCCAACTCTACAGCTGCCTCAGGTAGATTTCTCAATATATCAAATATTAATCTTGATGGAATAACTGTTTCCCCTTTTTTCTCTACTTTAGCATTAATTTTTGTAATTATTGTTGTCTCTAAATCGGTTGCGCAAAGGTTTAAAACTTTATCTGATTTTACAAGTATTCCACTTAGAATGGGTAATAAACTTCTTTGAGAAATTGCTCTGTTTGCTATCTGGACTCCTTCTAAAAATATAGTCCTTTCAATTCTTGCTTTCATGATATGAACCTTTCTTTTTTTGATAATTAAAATATTTATATTAATTTCTGAAAATTAAGACTATTTTACATTTAATTATAGATAATTTTCAATAATTAAATAAGGAAATTATAAATTTAAAGATTTAAAGATAATTCTTATTATTTATTTTATTTAAAATTTAGTAGTAGTATTAATAATAATTGTTAATATGTTAAAAATACAAATAGTATGTGATAAGAAAGAATAATAATATGTTAGCAAACTGTGAGGAAAAAAGTTAATAAAATAAACTTTTAAACATTTTTTAAAACATTTTTTTTATATACAGATTTTTCCACAGAATCTTCTTGGGTTATTAACACATTTATTAGCTATAATTTCTTTATCCTATTTGTTATTTCCTTTACCTGATTATAGATATCCCTATCATGATTTAAGAGTTCACTAATTTTAGAGAATGCATATAAAACTGTGGTATGATCCCTATTTCCAAAACTCTTCCCAATCTTTGGAAGAGAGGAATCCGTAAGCTCTCTGCATAAATACATTGCTATTTGTCTGGGAAGAGCAATTTCCTTGGTCCTCTCCTTACTGATGAATCTTTTTAATGGAATGGAGAAATATTTACAAGCCTCTTTTTGAATTGTATTTATTGTAATAATGTGAGACGAATTTTCTGGAAAGATGTCCTTCAAAACCTCTTCGCTCAGATTAATGTCAATCGGGATTCTATTTAAAGATGCATAAGCAGCAACTCTGATAAGAGCTCCCTCAAGCTCCCTTATATTAGACTTAATTCTGTCAGCGATATATTCCATAACACCATCAGGAATCTGATATCCTTCCCTCATTGAAAATTTTCTTAAAATAGCTATCCTGGTTTCAAGAGCGGGTGGTTGGATATCTGTTATTAAGCCCCATTCAAAACGGGATATCAGTCTTTCTTCCAATTCAGGTATGTCCTTAGGTGGACGATCACTTGAAATTACTATCTGTTTATTAGAGTTATAAAGGTCATTAAATGTGTGAAAGAACTCAATCTGAGTCCTCGTTTTATCACCCAAAAATTGAATGTCATCAATTAATAAAACATCATTATTTCTATATTTCTTCTGGAATAAATTAGCCTTATCATCCCTGATAGAATTTATGAATTCGTTTAAGAATTTCTCACTGGTAACATACTTAACTAAGATATTTGGATACTGACTTCTAAGATAATGACCGATTGCATTAAGCAGATGAGTCTTTCCCAGACCTACACCACCATAAATAAATAGTGGATTGTATGATTTAGCTGGAGACTCAGCTACAGCTAAAGCTGCAGCATGAGCAAACCTATTACTCTCTCCTATAACAAATGTTTCAAAGGTATATTTTGGATAAAGGTCTCCGTATTTTTTAATCTTAGGTTTACTGAATTTAGAAAAGAAAGGTATTTTTTTATTAGGTTTAGAATTGGAATCAACTAAGGAGTTTTTATCTACAACAATTTCAACAGAGCAAGAATCATTCATAACTCTTTTTATTGAGTTATTTATTAAAGATAGATATCTAGATTCTAACCACTCCTTGGCAAACTGATTGGGAACGGAAACTATGAGAGTGGAATTGCCAACAGAAACAGGTCTTGTGTTTTCAAACCATGTTTTAAAAGTCGGGATATTTAACTCAGCTTTTATTAAATCTAATACCTTATTCCAAACTAAATCTTCCTGTTTTTTCATCCTTATACCTTAAATGTTGAAAAGAAATTTTCTAAAAATTCTAAACCTCTTTTAGTAAGAGATCTTTTTCCTCCTTTATCAGATTTTATAAACCCGATATCTTCAAGAAAAACAAGTTCTCTATATGCGGTTGAAAGACTAATATTGAGCTCCGACGCGACTTTTGAGGGACCAGCTTTGCTTAATTCAGTAATTAGAAAAAGTACTTTGCTTTGCCTTTTGGATAAGCTAATTTGTTGGGATGATTTTAAACCTACTTTTTTTGGGCCAACCTCTTTATATCCATATGTTGGGAGAGATAATGTTATTACTGTACCCGAGGAGAGATTATCATCAATATTCATACTGCCTCCGGATAGTTCTATACTTTCTTTGGCGATAGGAAGTCCAGAACCAACACCTCTTATATATCTTTTCATATCCTCTTTAGCTGTGGTAAAACCTGGAAGGATAGCCTTTTTCTTATCAGTTATTCCTGGCCCCTGATCAGATATTCTTATAACACTCCCATCTTTATAGATACTCACAACCACCTCATTAAAATTAGCATGAATTAGATTTTCAACTATCTCTTTTATAACCACATAAGGTATCTTACCTCCACGATCATGAGAATGTTGATATGTCTTTTGACTAAGCAAATCCATAAACTCTCTAACTTCACTCTCCTTTAGTTCAATAATTTGTGGAGTAGACGCAAAAGAATCATATAAGGCTATTCTAACCCTTTTACCAGTAGGACTAAGTTCACTTTCATAGACCTTTTCATCTATTTTTTCCTTACCTTTTTTAAGAGTTCTCTCTTCTATAACTTGTCTTAAAAAGTCTCTCATATAGGTCTCCAGATAATATAAAAAAATTAAAAACTCTTTTGATATACGATAATAACACAGGTGTAACATTTTTCAAAATTTTTTGAAAAATTAATCTTTTTAAGATACTTATTAACAGTAATTTTTTAAGATATTAACACATAAATAATAAGAAAGAAAAAAAGTATGAAAAACACAATACAATAATGGAACTGGTATTTTATAAAGATATCCACAGGAATTTCCACAGTTGTTAATAAATTTCCAATATTTTTTAATATTAGGAAATAAATAAAACAAATAAATTTTAAAAGCTATTAGTGTAATCACATCCCCCCGTGGTAGGGGATTTTAGGGGAGGGGAAAATTTAAATATAAAAAAAAGATTTTTAGAATAAAAAATAAAAAAAATAATAAAAAAATACGGTAAAATTTTGTAATAAAATTATTACTAAATAATCAAATTAATATTTTGCTTGCACAAATAAACAAGTATAGTTATAATACAATCTATAAATTTACGAGAAAAATATCAATTAGAGAGGAGAAGAGCTCTAATACCCAAATTTTTAAAAGGGGTATATGAGCTTTATATTTAAGATGAAAAGAACTTATCAACCAAAGAAAAGGAAGAGAAAAAGTACTCACGGTTTTAGAAATAGAATGAAAAGTCCTGGTGGTAGAAGGGTTATAAAGAATAGAAGAAAGAAAGGAAGAAAGAAATTAACTGTTTAAAAAAAATAGGCAATATTAATGATAGGAAGATTAAAATCAAAAAAGGACTTTCTTTTAATTTTCAGAGAAGGAGAACGGGTTACGGGTGAAATAATTACAATATATTACAGAAAAAGGGATGAAGACAAAAAAAACAGGTTGGGAATAAGCATTAGCTCTAAGGTGGGGAAAGCTGTATTTAGAAACAAAATAAAGAGGTGGATAAGAGAATCATTGAGAAGTATAGAGAAAAGTTATAATAAGATATTTTATGGTTATGATATCGTAGTTTCTGTGAAAAATGTTGAAATAAAACATGATTTTTATAATATTAAGGAATCTTTGATAAAGTCTTTAAAAAATGCAAAAATCATAATTGAAGACGAACCCAATTAAGTTTATTATCATTGAATTAGTCGCCCAAGAACTCTTCCTTCAGGTAGGGGATACAGGCGATTGAAGTTTTTCTGACAAATTACTCTAAATTGAATATAATAAATATTAAGGTATGTAATATTAAGGATAGAAAATGGAAGTTCAGAAGACAATTCAGTATAAAATAATTCAACCCAATAAGAATAAGGAGTTGAAGTTAAACACAACTATGCATCAGCATAGAAGGTGCATAAATTTCTATCTTTATGAAACTTCCAAGAATGAAGAAATTAAGAATGTATATTATAAAGTAAAAGAAATATTCAAACTTCCAACAGCTTTAATTCAAACAGCAAGAGATATAGCAAAAGAACAATACAAAAGTTTAAAAATAATAATTATAAGAAATATGTCATTAGATAAAAAGAAAAATAAAAAAATTAATATAATCTCAAATGCAGGAAAGAAATTATTAATTTTCATTTTGAGAATGTATAAGAGACATACATCAAGAATCCTCCCACCTTCATGTAGATTTTATCCAACATGTAGTATGTATGCCATTGAAGCCATAGAAAAATATGGAATTTTTAAAGGTGGACTTAAGGCCATATTGAGAATTTTAAGGTGTAATCCGTTTTCAAGGGGAGGATATGATCCTGTAAGATAATATTTTTGTTAATTTTCATATTTTAATGAATTTTATCTCAAATAGATAGAGATATATTTAAATAATCATAATTACTGGTTAAATTATATATAAATAAGAAAAAAGATTTTAAAAATATTTTAATAAATAAAAGAAAGGACGAAACTAAATTGACAATTTTAAATCCATTAGTAGAAATTTTAAAAAATATACTTATATTTTTTCATGATCATGTTTATCCGAATTACGGTGTTGACATAATATTACTAACTATTGTTGTGAGAACAGCAATGATGCCACTAACATTAAAGCAGATAAAAGCGCAGACACAGATGCAAAAAATACAACCGCAAATAAACAAGATAAAGCAAGAGCATAAGAATGATAGAGAAAAAATAAATATTGAGACCATGAAAATATATCGTGAAAACAAAATTAACCCCTTATCGGGATGTCTACCATTACTACTACAACTTCCCATACTATTTGCTTTGTTTATGCTGTTACAGAGCTATACTCCAATTAACGAGGAATCTTTTTTATGGTTAGGCAAATTAGGGCAACCGGATCCTTACTTTATATTAGTAATAATTTTTGTTATTACATCATTTCTTACGCAACATATGATGGTAACAGATCCAAGTCAGAAAGCGATAAAATACATCATGCCAATAGCAATGGGTTTTATTTTTTATAAATTCGCTGCAGCGCTTTTCGTATATTTTAATACATCAAATATTTGGCAATTGGGTGAAAGATATTTAATATCAAGATTCTTTGTTCCTAAAGAGAGCGAAGAAACTACCCATAAGAAGTAAAAAGGAAAAAGAAAAAAATGATTAATGAACATATTGAAGAAGCCGGAAAAGATATAGAAGAAGCTACAAAAAGGGCATTAGAGAGAATGAATGCAACACGTGATCAAGTTTTAATTGAAATAATAGATGACAAAACAAAAGAGAACGAAAATGACAAAGTAAGAATAAGAGTTACCCCTGTTGATTCAAGGAAAAAGAATGCCGAGGAATTCATAAATAGGATAATGGAAAGTTTTAAGATTAAAGCAGAAATTGTTTGGGAAGAAAAAGATGATATACCAATAATGAGATTGTACGGAGACGAGATGGGAATAATTATAGGAAATAGAGGAAAAACTTTAGAGGCAATACAAATTTTAATGAGCATAATAGCAAATAAAAATTCATTGGTAAAAGGAACAATAATTTTAGATATTGAGGATTATAAAAAAAGGAAAGTAAAAACTTTAGAGCAACTTTCAGAAAATATGGCTGAGAGAGCTGTAGAAACCGGAGAAGATGTTATTTTAGAACCGATGACCGCAAGTGAAAGAAAAGTAATTCATAATTTTTTGTCTAAAAATGACGAAGTTATCACTATGAGCATGGGAGAAGAACCTGAAAGGAAGATTGCTATAATCCCTGTTAGGAAGTACGATAAATAAATTAAACAAAAAGCATAAGCTTGATAATCTACTTGTCTTAGGTACTGGGAGTTATTAAAATTAATACTTATAAAAAACTTACCTTCCTATAGATTTCAAACCAAAGTAAGACAAAATAGCAATTATAACAACAATAAAGAAAAGAATTGAGATTAATAAAATTAAAGAATCTGTTCTCACCTCTTCTGACAAGGCTTTTATTTGAAAGACATCATAAAAGTTAACCTTCCAGACTGGTTTATCCCCTTCAAGATTAAAGCTAACTGGTTCTGTAAGATAAATAAATTTTCCAGGAAGAGAAGCCTTAACTTCAATATCAATAAGTTCGGAAAGATCTGATAAATTATTAATAGATGAATTATCAATTTCTAAAAGGCTTAAATCAATGTTAGAAGTATTAAGGTATGCGTTTAATAAATAGGTATTTTTAAAAATACCATTAATTTTATCAACAGACAGAGAGAGCCCATGTCTTTTAATTTCATTTGAAAGTTTTGTTAATTCATCTAAATCAGAAAAACTATATGTAAAAATGATAAGATGTTTATCAGCCTTATCTAATTCCTCAAATGAAATATTTTTACTGGTAAACGAACCTTTAATATCTTTTAAGAAATCGTCTTCAGATAAATTATCATAGAATTCCTTATCAACAGCTATACTGTAATTAATGTAGCCTGATTCATCTGGGTTCAAATTTATAAAAATATCAACATCCACGCAACTCGATAAAAATATAACATTTATTACAAATAGTAATATTAATATGAATATTTTTTTCAGATTCATTTTTATAAACACCTAGAAGTAAAAAATAGAATTAATTTATTATTATATGTTAAAAAATAAAATAAATAAATATTATTTTAAATTTAATTAATAATTTTATCTCTGAATTGGTGCTCAAAACTTCTTCCTTCAGATAGAGGTAGCTCAAAATAATGTTACACGTGAAACAATTGTATCATTATTAGCAGAAAGATTCATTAATTTGTACTTAGCAAAAGCTTAAGACTTCACTCAGAATAGGTAATGCAATATATTTCTAATAAATAATGAAAGAAAAGACTTGCTGACACCTGGAAAAAGCCATAAAATATTGTCAACAAAAATTAACAATTTAAAGAGTAAAACAATCAACTATAACACAATAATTACTAATAATATTCACCTTTTTTCTTAGTAATATATTTAAAATCCAATAAATCTCCCCACTATTTTTTTAATGTTTATTTAAAACACTGTTGAGGATTTTGACGACCACTCAAATTTCGAAAAACAATTTTAAAGAAAATATTAAATAGTTTCAACACCATTTTATTTAAGATTCATCAAAAAATTATAAAAATTTAATGAATTTATATTTAAATTTCTAACATATTCATATAGCAAAAATTTAACATTTTTACATAGTAGTAACAGAAATTGTTACACGTGTAACAATGAAGGTAGTATCATTTTAATTATTTATAACATAAAAAAGAATTCATTTTGAACTTAACATCTTTTAATTGTATGTCTTTTCTCACATAATAACTTTTAGTGAATTACTAAAGATGTTAAAATTTATATTTTAATATAGTAAAAAATTGTGATGATAACTTAGAAAAATATAAAAATATATTTACTTTCAAAAATTTTTATATATTTTTATTAAAATAAATGTTAATATATTTAATACTATAGTAATATATATAGCTTCGGTTAAGTAGAGATACTGGTAAGAATCCTCAAATTTTAGCTCTTGCGAGGTTCAAAAGATAATAGTTTTTATATTTAACTTAAGAAATTTAATCCTTTTTAAGTTATAATGAAAAATATCTATAAATATTTATATAAAATTAATAAAATTTAATTATAGGGGAAACTATGGTTTTTAAGCGTATAATTAATTTTTTTAGAAGTAAAAAGAAAGAAGAAAAAGTGGGAATTAAAGAAGTAATTGATGATATAGAAAGAGAGAAGGTAAAAGAAGAAATTGAAAAAAGACCTGTTGAGGAAGTTAATAAATACAAGGAAGAAGAAGAAATCAAAAGAGTTATTGCAATTACAAATCAGAAAGGCGGAGTTGGTAAGAGCACAACAGCCATAAACATGTCAGCATCTATGGCAAATATGGGAAAAAAAGTGATTCTAATTGATATCGACCCACAAGCAAATGCAACCAGCGGCTTAGGAATTAGCAAATATGAAGTGAACACGAGTATTTATGATGCAATAATAGAAAAAGTGGACATAAATGAATTGATTAAAGAAACAAAAATTGACGGTCTATTCATAATACCATCAAATATTCATTTAGCGGGAGCTGAGGTAGAAATGACAAATATGATGATGAGGGAACAGAAATTGAGAAGAATTATAGAACCAGTAAGAGAAAAGTATGATTTTATAATAATCGATTGCCCACCAGCTTTAGGAATATTAACATTAAATGCTTTGGTTGCAGCAGATGAGATCCTAATACCAATTCAGTGTGAATATTATGCTTTAGAAGGGCTGGGCCAGCTACTTAAAACAATTGAGTTAGTTAAAAATAATTTAAATAAGGATTTAAGAATTTGCGGATTTGTTATGACCATGTATGATTCAAGATTAAAATTGTCAAATGAGGTTGTTGAAGAAGTTAGAAGGTATTTTGGTGATAAAGTATATAAAACGATAATTCCAAGAAATGTCAGAGTAAGTGAAGCACCAAGTTATGGATTACCTGTAAATTTATATGATCCAGATTGTAAGGGTGCCATAGCTTATGAAAATTTTACAAAGGAAGTGATAAATTATGGTAAAAAGAGGCTTGGGGAAAGGACTTAGTGCATTAATTCCCACGAGGGAAAAGTTAGAGGGCTTGGTTAAAGAAATATCAATAAATAGAATATTACCTAATCCATATCAACCAAGAAAAGATTTTGATTTGCAAAGCTTGGATGAAATGGCTACATCAATGAGATCTGTTGGTGTAATTCAACCAATAGTTGTAAGGCCCAAAGGGGAGAATTTTGAGTTAGTTGTGGGAGAAAGAAGATTAAGGGGGGCAAAAATAGCTGAATTTACTACTGTACCGTGTGTAGTTAAAGATATAACTGATGAGGAAGTTATACAAATTTCTCTAATAGAAAATTTACAGCGTGAGGACTTAAATTCAATAGAAAGAGCAAGCTCATATAAAAAATTGGTTGATGAATTTAATATGACTCATGAGGATTTATCCCGGGTTCTTGGAGTAAGCAGGGTATCAGTTACTAACACATTGAGATTATTAACTCTATCGGAAGAAATTAAAGAAATGTTAATAAGGGAGAATATAACAGCAGGACACGCTATGGCTCTTTTGTCAATACCTGAAGATAAGGACAGAATTGCTGTTGCACAAAAAATAATAAAAAATAGTTTAAACGTTAGACAAACAGAAAATCTGGTAAAAAGGATGAGTGATAAAGGAAGGGTAGCAGATATCCCGACTAAGTTCAAAGCACTTATACCAACAAAACTTCCTATAATAATAGACAAACTCTCAGAACATTTGGGTACAGAAGTTAATATAAAGATTGGAAAGCGAAAGGGTAAGGTTGAAATATATTTTGAATCAATAGGAGATCTTGAAAGGATATATTATCTTATAACCGGATTGGACATGGAATATTCAGAGTAGGCTAATTACCCCTACCTGCAGGAATGGGCTTATCTCGTGAAAGATGAGGGTAACCAGTTGTTCAAGAGGGGGTATTCCTGCCTAAAAAAATATAGGTAAAATCTTATTAATAAAGAGATTATAATCTTAACATAAATAGAGGTCAAGATATTAGTTAGAGTTATATTATTTAGTTGGTTTATTCTAACCATACTTAAATTTGTTAAGTTATTATACTAAAAATGGGATTTTTACTAATGAGAGGATTTCCCATACAACAAAAGAGGTAGGATTATTGTTAAAAGAGATAAAGGTTGAAAATATAGCTTTAATTGATAAAGCAAACATCAAATTTTCCCCGGGACTTACAATTTTATCAGGTGAAACAGGAGCAGGCAAAACATTAATAGTTGAAGCGTTAAAACTACTTGTTGGTGAAAAAGCAGACAAAGATTTAATAAGATCTGGTAAAAAAAATGCTTATGTTGAAGGGTATATAGAATTAAATAAATGGCCCAAATTACTAAAGAATCTTATAAAGTTAAAGTATGTTGATGAAGACTGCGAATATTTAATTTTAGGAAGAAAACTCGATAGAGATGGAAAAAATCAATGCTATTTAAATGGAAGAAGCACTACTTTGAAAACCTTAAAAAAAATAGGAAACTTACTTATAGATCTACATGGTCAACACGAGCACCAATCTCTGTTTAATGTTTCGAATCATTTAGAAGTTTTGGATAATTTTGGTAAAGAAGAGATAGTAAATTTGAGAAAATCTTATAAAAGATTATTTTTAAAGAGAAAAAAGCTTATACAGAATTATTTGAAATTAGAAAGCACAGAGAGGGAGAGATTAATAGATAGATTAGAGTTTGAGAAGAAAGAAATTGAAAGAGCAGAGCTAAAAACAGATGAAGAAAAGAAATTAAAAGCAGAAAGAGAAGTATTAAGAAATTATGAAAACATTTATTCATTATCTAAAAATATATACGGTTTATTACAGGGTGATAACAATGAAGAAGAAGGAATTATTCAAAAAATTGCTAAACTATTAAATAGTGCTGATAAATTATCATCGATGGATACAAGATTAAAGACTCAGTCTCAAGAATTAAAATCAATTTATTACAGTCTTTCAGACATTTCCTCAGTTATTAGAAAATATATTAGTGATATTACATATAATCCAAAAAGACTTGAGCAGATTGAAAATAGGATTGCACTGATATCTAATTTAAAAAGAAAATATGGAAATACAATAGAGGAGGTATTAAGATATCTCAGCTCGATTAAAAATAGATTAGTAGGTTTAAAAAATCATGAAAAAAATGTAGAAAATATTAAAAAAGAACTAAAAGAATATGATAATACCTTATCAAATATAGCGTCAAAACTTTCTAAAAAAAGAAAAAAGGTAGCAAAGGAATTATCTGAAGTTATATCCAAAGAGTTGGAAGAATTAGAATTAAAAAATTGTAAATTTGAAGTTAGTTTAAAAAGAGTTAAAAATAAAGAGGGTATATTTGTTGATGGCGATTTCGTTAAACCACTTATAAATGGAGCAGATAAAGTCGAATTTCTAATTTCTCCAAATCCAGGAGAACCTTTAATGCCATTAGCTAAGATTGCATCGGGTGGGGAGATTTCAAGAATAATGTTAGCAATTAAAATATGTTTAGATGAAGCTGATGAGATTCCAATTCTAGTGTTTGATGAAATTGATGTGGGTGTTGGTGGAACTGCTGCTCCATCTGTTGCTGCTAAATTATTAAAATTATCACTACTTCATCAAATTTTCTGTATCACACATCTTGCACCAATAGGGTCAATGGCAGATACCCACTTCTTGATAGAGAAAGAGTTAAGAAAAAATAGAACCATTACAAAAGTAAAAAAAATAAAAAACGATGAAAGAATTGAAGAGATAAATAGAATGCTAATAGGTGAAAAATCAACAAAGTTATCTTATAATCATGCGAAGGAGATTTTAGAAAAAGCAAGATCTTTTAAAATGAAATTTAAAAAAACAATTAGTCTAAAAAAAGAATGCTGATTAGATAAGATATAATCATTTTCCCATTCCCAATAAAAAATCTTGGTATAAAGGCAAAATAATTGTAAAGAAGTTTATCCACACTCTTTTTTCCACCCATTGCAGGATTTATAGCTCAAATGTTCTCTAGAGGTCTTAAATAGATTCGAGTAAAAATTGGTTATATAAGAAGGATATTGAAAAATTCGTTATTAAAGAATATCAATAGACTTTCCTGCATATCTTATATAATATCCTAATAAATTATATTTTTTAGCATTATAAAAGGAGGGGCTATGCTAACGCGAAAAAAGCAGTATATATCTGCTGATGATTTATATAGATTTAAATTGATTATTGACTGCCAAATCTCTCCATCTGGTAAACATGTAGTTTTTTGTATACAGAGAGTAGATAGAAAGAGTGAAAAGAAATATTCAAATCTATGGATTGTACCAACTGAAAAGGGAAGAGCCTGGCAATTTACATATGGAAATCAAGTAGATAGTCAACCAAAATGGTCACCAGATGGAAAATATATTGCTTTCATTTCAAATAGAGATGATGAAAAACAATCACAGATTTATGTAATACCCTTTCATGGTGGAGAAGCAAGAAGGCTGACAAACCTAAAAGGCACTATAAGTATATTTGAGTGGTCTCCTGATGGTAAAAGGCTTGTTTGCCAGTTTCGTAAAAAGGATGAGGATGAAATAGAAAGGGGAAAGGATGAGCAGAAGAAAAAACTTGGTATTGTATCACGCCAAATTAAGCGTATTTTCTATAAATTAGATGCAACGGGACCTTTACCCAAAGAAAGATGGCATATATGGACAATAGATATTCATACTGGTAAAGCTAAACAATTGACTGAAAGTGATATCTATGATGAGTTAGAGCCACAATGGTCTACTGATGGTAAAGAAATAGTCCTCTGTTCCAATCGCAGTAAAGATCCCGATCTTGATCCAGACGCTTTAGATTTATTCATAATTTCAGCAGATGGAGGAGAACTCCATAAAATAAAAACACCCATAGGACCAAAAGCCAAACCAACTTTTTCTCCAGATAGAAAATTGATTGCTTACTTTGGCCAAGAAGGTAAAGGGAAGTGGTGGAAAAACACTTGCTTATGGATTGTACCAGTAGATAATAGTGAGAAAGCAAAGAACCTAACAGAGAAGTTTGATTTTGATATATCAAGCACTACTATAAATGACATATCTGAGCTTCTTCCTTTAATGCCACCAATATGGTCTAATAATGGAAATAAAATATATTTTCAAGTTTCACAACATGGGAATACTATTCTCAAATCAATTTCATTAAGTGGAAAAAAGCAAAGCTTGCAAACAGTAATTGGAGGTAAGGGAGTTGTTGATTTTTATAGTTTTGACAAAGAACAATTAAAACTGTCTTATTTTAATGCAAATATTAGTGACATAGGACAGGTTTGGATTAAAGATTTAAATACTAAACATTCTAAAAAATTAACACGTATTAATGAAAACTTATTGCGATATAGAGATCTTGGTGAAATAGAAGAAGTATGGTTCAAAGGTGCTGTAAATAATGACCTACAAGGTTGGATTATCAAACCACCCAATTTTGATGAATCAAAAAAATACCCTTCAATTTTAGAAATTCATGGAGGACCCAGAGTCCAGTACGGTAACTTCTTTATGCACGAGTTCTACTTATTAGCTGCGCAAGGATATGTTGTTTATTTCTGCAACCCCAGAGGAAGCCAAGGATATGGTGAAGAACACTCAAAAGCAATCTGGAACAATTGGGGAACAGCAGATTATGATGATTTAATGAAATGGGTTGATTTTATTGAAAAGAAATCATACATAGACGCCAAAAGAATGGGTGTGACAGGTGGAAGTTACGGTGGATACATGACTAACTGGATTATTAGTCACACCGATCGCTTTAAAGCTGCAGTTACACAAAGAAGTGTAAGCAATCTTATAAGTATGTATGGTTCTAGTGACTATAATTGGGCATTTCAATACGAGCTTGGTAATGAACCACCCTGGGAGAATATGGAAAATTATTGGCGTCAATCACCTATGAAATATATAGGTGATGTTAAAACACCTACATTAGTAATCCATAGTGAGCAGGATCTGCGTTGTGTAATTGAGCAAGGTGAACAAATATTTGTTGCCTTAAAAAAGTTAGGTGTAGATACTGAAATGGTAAGTTTTCCTGAAGAACCTCATGGACTTTCTCGTAGTGGAAGAACTGATAGGCGCGTTGAAAGACTAAAATATATTGTGGGTTGGCTTGATAGATATTTAAAAGAGAATAATAAATAAAAACTAAAAAAGAAATTACGTTTCTGTTGTTAGAAAATTTCTAAAGGGAAAATGAGTTATGGATTAAAGAGGTAAAAAAAATGTTTCTAAACCTTATTGGGAAGAAATATTTAGTTGGGAAATTTAAGGTTATTGAGAAGGGAAGTGAATTAATATGATCGAAGAAAAAGATTTAATAGCATGCTGCGGTCTCTACTGTGGTGACTGTATAGGATACAGACAAAAAGCTTCTGATTTATCAAGAGACCTAAGAAAAGAATTAAGAAAAACAAAATTTGACAAAACAGCAGAATATCTCTCAACAATTCCATATTTTGCAGCATACAAGAACTACAAACAGTGTTATGAAGTGCTAGGAGCTTTGGTAAAGATGCGGTGTAAAAAAGCATGCAGGGGTGGCGGAGGACCACCTTTTTGTAAAATGAGGAAATGTTGTCAAAAGAAAGGACTTAGAGGCTGTTGGGAGTGTGAAGAGTTTGAGACATGCGAGAAACTTGACTTCTTAAAACCAAATCATGGAGATGCTCACATAAAAAATTTACGAATAATTAAGAGAAAAGGAACTGATGAGTTCATTAAGGGGAAGAAATACTGGTATTCTAAAATAAAACAAAGCAATTTATAAGAGAGTGGGTTAGATGAAGGAAAAATTGATAATTAAAGGATTTAATCAATTTGGCGGGAAACATTGTCAGACAGCTGCATTGAAAAATGTTTTGGATTATCACGGACTCCATTTATCAGAAGAAATGCTACTGGGTTTAGGAGGAGGTATTGGATTTATATATTGGTATGTAAAAGTGATGCCCTCTCCTTTTATAGGTACTCGATATGGAAAAGGTGCGGAATTTTTAATGAATATCTGTAATAGGATTGGTGCTGAAGCAACGATGTTTCAAACAACGAGCATTAGAAAAGGGCATGAACAACTAAAAAATATGCTCCGCGAGGGTGAACCAGTATATATATTTGTAGATATGCCCCATCTTCCCTATTTAGCTCTTCCCGAAATAGCACATTTTGGTGGACATACTATTGTTGTATTTGGCATAGATGAAGAAGAAAATAAAGTCTATATATCAGATCGTGGTAAAAATTATGTAACTTCTAGTATAGAAGATTTAAAGGAGGCTCGTAGTTCAAAATTCCCCCCATTTCCTGCAAAGAATAAAATATTGAAAATAAAATATCCTTCAAAAATAGGAAATCTAAAAAAGGGAATCAAAGAGAGCATCAGGGATTGTTGTTTGAATATGTTAGAACCACCCATAAGAAATATTGGACTTGCTGGAATCCAAAAATGGGCTAATATTGTACCGAAATGGTCAGAACAGTTTGAGGGATTAAATTTATTTGGTTGCCTTTTTAATACATTTATTTATATCGAAATTGGTGGCACTGGTGGCAGTGCCTTCCGACCAATGTATGCTCAATTCCTTAAAGAATCCAGCAGCATATTGAATAATCCTAAATTAAATGAAGTTGCTAAAATGTTTGAGGATTCTGGTAAAGCATGGAGTAAGATTGCAGAAGTGGCTCTTCCCGATTCATGGTCTCCATTAAGAAGAATAAGAGAACTTTCCTTTAAAAAAAATAAAATCTTTGAGGAACAAAAACGAGGAGCTTTGGAAAACATGATTGAAATTAACAGAGAAGTAGATAAATTAGTAAAAAAAGCAGAAGAAGATTTAAAGAAAAAGGATCTTAAAGCATTATTAGCTAACTTACAACAAAAGATTTTGAATTGTTATGAACTGGAAGAAAAGGCATTTCAAAAGCTAAATTATCTAATTAAATAAATATTACCTATTACTATAAAATATATCTAAAATAATGAGAGGGATAAAATATGTCTCTTTTAACATTTCTTTTTGAAGCAGTGCTTATTTCCTTATCTGGTGTTTTAGCACCTGGTCCCATAACTGCTGTAACAATAGGAAAAGGGAAGGAATCTCCCCATGCCGGAGTATTTGTTGCAATAGGTCATGGAATAGTTGAGTTTCCCCTGATTATATCTATATTTTATGGTTTTGGATATTTATTAAAGCTAGACTATGTGAAAGAAGTAATTGCTTTTGTGGGAGGATTATTTCTCTTATTTATGGGGATCAGCATATTTCGTGGCATTAAACAAATTGATATTAATTCTAAAAAATCCACTCACCTTCCTATAATAGATGGAATACTTTTAAGTTTAGGGAATCCTTATTTTCTTATTTGGTGGGCTACTGTGGGAGCTACACTAATTTTTCGATCTATTAATTTTGGTATGTTAGGCTTTTTGTTTTTTATGTTATTTCACTGGTTGTGTGATTTTTTCTGGTGCTATTTTCTCTCTATCTTATCATTCAGGGGTGGACGGTACTTTGGAAAAAAATTCCAGAAGATTGTTTCTACCATATGTGGTGTGTTTCTTTTATTTTTTGGTGGAAAATTTATTTATTATTCTATAAAAATATTTTTCAGATAGTGAAAAGTTATTAGAATTTTATCCCCAGTTAATAGTAAAAAAAGGATAAACACAACAATACTTTTAAAATATGAAAAGTAAAAAGAAAAAATATCATTAAAATTAAGAAAGTGAGGTCCCAAATGAAAACAGCAGTTATTTACAAAAGTTTTTTAGGTACGACAGAAAAATATGCCAAATGGTTAAGCGAAGAAATTAATGCAGCTTTATTTAAATTTGGTCAAATAAAAAGAGATCAATTTGATAATTATGATATCTTAATTGTCTCTTCAGGAACTTATGCTAGTTGGATGCCTCTAACAGGATATTTAAAAAGGATTTGGCAATATATAAAAAACAAGAAGGTAGTTGTTGCAGCTGTTGGAGCAGTACCAGAGGATGATGAATGGAGTAAAAAATCATATGAAAAAATAACAATTGCCATTAGGTCTAAAATCAAATATTTTAAAATTCCAGGAAAACTTGGTAAACAAACCGATAAAGATATTAAAAAAGAAAATTTAGAGCCAATTATCAAATATATTAGAAGTTTATAAAATGATTAATTTGTCAATCATTGAGTTTCAAATGTGAAGTTCTGGTTAACCATTCTAAAGATTCAATTAATATTAAGACGATTAGTAAAGCTAATGTTGACAAAAAAAGGTAATGAAATTGCAATATCTCATCAAAAGCGAAAAATTGAGATAGTCAAGCAGCTATTAGAACTATTGTCTTCAAAAGATCAGGAAAGTCTCATTTCAATCTTAGAAGAACTCTCAAAAAAGATATGAGGATAAAAGTAGAAGCAATTAAAAGAAATTAAAAGTTTAGAAAATATTTCTTATTAACATTATTTTTAAAAAGAGTAAAAATAAAAAAATGGGAAAGACCAGATATACTCTAAGAAAGCAAAAAGACTTTATATGAAACAGAATAATAAAGAAAAATTCAATATTTTAAGGAAAGAAATGGATATACTAACAGAAATTAAGAAGCGTGTAAGTGTCCGTAGTTACAGTGGAAATATTGTAGATTCAACCAAAATTGAGCAACTGATTAATTTCGCAAAAAATACCAAACATTTAACAATAGTACCACCGCGAATTGAACTGGTAAATGGTGTTGATAAGACAAATCATATTTTAACTTCAATAATTGGCTTATATGATCTTGTGAGAAATGCACCTCACTTATTAATTGGAATAATACCAGAGGAAAGTGACATTGCCAGAATTGATCTTGGATACGTATTAGAGCAGGTGGTGTTAGAAGCTACAAAGTTAGGATTAGGTACTTGTTGGATAAGTGGTTCTTATAACCCAAAAATTGCTGGTGATGAAGTAGATTTAAAATCTGGGGAGATAGTGGAAGTGGTCTGTGCTTTAGGTTATACCGCTAAAGAAATATTAGAACGGTTCCATAGCAGAACTATCAGAAGAATAGCTGGCGGTCATCATAGAAAGCAATTAAAGGAAATAGTCTTTTATAAGCATTGGGGTAAATCCTGGTCACCAGAGGAGGAAGATCCAGAATTATTGACAATACTTGAACATGCTCGTTTAGCTCCATCAGGTGCAAATCGACAGCCATGGCGTTTCATCATTAGACCAGAGAACATAGTTCTTGCACTTGTATTAACAAAACCCTTAGAGACCGGTATTGCAAATAAACTATCTCAAATTGTTGGTGTTGTGAAAAGAAATGTACTTGCAAAAGCACAATACATTGATGTTGGAATAGTTATGTCACACTTCACATTAGTATCTAAAGCAATTGGACGGAAAGGTAAGTGGGAATTGCGGTTGGGAGATAAAACCTTAGCTCGAGAATGCCAATTACCAAAAGGTATCATCCCGGTGGCAATTTTCAATTAAATATCTTAATAGAATTTATATGGTTCATATTATGGGAGGATAAAAGAATGAAAATTCGTTGGCTTGGTCATTTATGTATTGAAATAATTGGGAAGAACCATAATATACTTACTATATGTTAGATAAACATAAATTAAGAATTTTTTAAGGAACTTAGAGGTTATAAATATGAAAAAGATTTCAGAGAAGATACTATTTGAAGGAAACTGGCTTTTATTTAAGGAAAGTACTTTCTTAAGTCATGATGGAAAAGAGAT
>Ga0209121_10001368_pt1 | contig 25542 bp, 26 predicted proteins | sample Cruoilmetagenom3_FD_187292 | JGI IMG/M metagenome (GOLD analysis project Ga0209121, IMG submission 187292) | Oil polluted marine microbial communities from Coal Oil Point, Santa Barbara, California, USA - Sample 3 (SPAdes) (version 2) | ecosystem: Environmental > Aquatic > Marine > Oil seeps ... | reverse complement strand
TCGCCACTGAGGCACAGAGGGCACGGGGATTCTTAAGGTGTCTCTCAAGAAATCAATGTTCTTTGCGTTTGCTGCTGAACAACTTTGAGGCGCACCTTGATTTCTCCTCTGTGTACTCTGTGTCTCCGTGGCTGAATGACCTTTTTTCAGGGGAGTCGTTTTACTCTGCCTGCCTATCTCACCGCAGGGTCTGATGCCTCTATCTACAGATCCAAGACACACTGCAGGACATGCTGCCCCTTCTCATCCACGACGTACTCCAGCCCTCCGTAGGTCGCGGCCTTGACCTCGGTTTTCGGCTGGTGCCGCTCGATGTCCATGGGCTCGCCGCGGGCTATCCCCTTCAGCCAGTAGCCATCGTCGCTCTGCTCCAGGTCGGTGATCTCGAAATCGCCGAAGAACAGTCCCTCAATATCGCGCTGTGCCAGCAGTTCGTTGAGCAGCTCCACAAACAACGCGGCCGGATCGCCTGCCGCGCACTGGATGGGCACCTCCTGCCGCGGCACGATTCGCTCTAGATCCACCATGAGAGCAAACAGGCCGAGTGCGCCGTGTGTCAGCGCCTCGGCCAGTGTCTGCCCACGGCTTCGCAGTCCCACATCGGCCGTGTGGTCAAGGTATTCGTAAGACATAGGTTTGCTCCGTCTCTTTTGCCATCCAAGCGTTTGCGGGAGCTCACCTACGAACCCGCCTACCTTCGCCAGAACCGCCACCCCCTTTCTCCCTTGTCCTCCTCCGACCAGCCATGCTCACCGATCAGCGGCACGAAGGCCACCGGAGCCAGGTGCTGGGTGGTCGTGCGCTTGCCCTTCTTGCGCACGCGGATCAGATTCTGGAAGCCTGCAGGGCCAACCGGGGCCACCAACCGACCGCCGTCGGCCAGTTGATCCAGGAGCGGCTGAGGCACCTCGGGAGCGGCTGCGGTGATGATAATAGCCTCGAAGGGAGCAGCCTCCGGCCAGCCGGCTGTGCCATCGCCCACGTGCACGTGCACATTGTGGCAGCCGAGCTCAATCAGCAACTTCTCCGCCCGCTCGGCCAGCACTGCGTGTCTCTCGATGGTGTGGACCCTCTCGACCAGCCTGCTGAGGATGGCCGCCTGGTAGCCACAGCCGGTGCCGATCTCCAAGGCGCGCTCGTGCCCTGCTAGTTCCAGTGCCTCGGTCATCAAGGCCACGATGTAGGGCTGGGAGATCGTCTGCCCTTCGCCTATGGGCAGCGCACAGTCAGCGTAGGCCGAAGGGAGCACGCTTTGAGGGACGAAGCGATGGCGAGGCACGCTGCGCATGACCTCCAGCACCCGTGGATCGGCGATGCCCCTCCGGGCGATCTGTCTCTCCACCATCTGCTCTCGCAGCCGTTGGTACTGAGGCGACGAGGTCTCCACTATGGGTGCCTCCAGATGCTGGGCAGTCTTCCAACGTGCCAACTAGTCGAGGAAATCACGCAACTGGCGGCTGCGGCTGGGGTGACGCAGCCGATTGAGCGCGTGGGCTTCAATCTGACGGATGCGCTCTCGGGTGAGGCCAAACTTCTGACCTACCTCCTCCAGTGTGTAGTTGCGGCCATCCTGCAGGCCAAAGCGCAGTCGCAGAATCCGCGCCTCCCGCGGTTGTAGAGTCTCCAGGATGCCTTCCAGCCTCTCTCGAAGGATGGCGTTGTCTGCCATCGAAGGTGGAGGCGGGGCCTCGTCGTCGGCGATGAAGCTGCCCAGCATCGTCTCCTCCTGTTCCCCCACGGGTTGCTCCAGCGAGAGCGGACGGCGGGAGAGGCGCAGCAGTCGCCGCACCCGATCGGTAGCCACGGTCAGCGTGCCGGCGATCTCCTCCGGTGATGCCGGACGCCCCTGATCCTGCTCCAACTCCCTCGAGGCGCGATGAAGCAAGCGCAGCTTGTCACCGATGTGCACGGGCAGGCGAATGGTGCGCCCCTGATCGGACACCGCGCGGCTGACCGCCTGGCGAATCCACCAGGTGGCATAGGTACTGAACTTGAAGCCCCGCGTGTAGTCAAACTTGTCCACAGCCTTCATCAGCCCCAGGTTCCCCTCTTGCACCAGGTCGAGGAAGGGCACCCCCTGACCAACGTAGCGCTTGGCCACGCTGATGACCAGGCGGGTGTTGGCCCTGATGAGCCGCCTGCGGGCCGCCTCTCCTTCGTCCGTTGCCTTTTCCAGCCTGGTGATCGTCTTCGGGGAGAGATGGCGACCTTTGGACAGACGTTCTTCAGCCTCGACCCCCCTAAGCACAGCTTTGGCCAACGTCACCTCTTCCTCGGCGGTCAACAGGGGCTCCCGTCCCATCTCTCGGAAGTAGAGATCGGTGGGATCGCTGATAGGAACATCGCTTAGGTCGGCTGCCTCAGACACAGCTCGCTTCTTCGAAGCTTGTTTCTCCTGGGGTCTCTCGTCCCAAACCTCAATGTTACGTTCGTGCAGTTGTGCAAACAGCTCCTCCAGCAGATCAAGCTGCTCCTCCGCGTTGGGCATATACTCCAGGATATCATCGTAAGTGATGTACCGCTGATCTTCTGCCAGGTTCAGCAACTCTTCGGGGATCGTTGGAGGCGATTCCGCCTCTGTCAGTTGTTCTAGCACTCGTTGTTCGTCGTGGGTCACGTTTTCTGCCCTCTAGTCTCGTGTTGGCTCGTTGCCAGTGACAACATGAAGATTCGACATAATCCCGCGAGTGTGTCCGAATCTCCCCCCTGAATCGGAACACCCTCCGCTCAGCATACCACCATCTATGTCAAACGCATATGATGTGGAACATACGTTAACCATGACGGCAAACGTCAAGATTAGTTCCGAAACCCGTCGCTCACCATGTCCAGCCCGCACACGCGCCCGCGTCGGTCCAGCGGTAGGCGGTCAGGCTGCATGAGGTTCCAGGTTCGAGGGCTACCGTAGCCCAGAAGCTCTGCCCCATTATAGCATACTCTTGGCACAAGTCAAGGGTTTTTTCGGTAGGAGTTTTGTGTTTCTTCAGTGCGAAAGATGGCGGAGGCGCGCTGATACGGGTTTTGGGAAGCCGTTTCAGAGGCGTCGGCGAATGCTGGGCGAGCAATGCAGGGAAGTGGAGTGGGCATTCTAGCAAACATGCGCCATACTTGATGGAGGGTCACCATCTGTTGTTCAGGTTCGGATTTGACAAGAGACAACACGCGTGCTGAAATACGGTTACTTTAGAATGATTATAAGTTGAGCAGCATCAATAGAGGCGAGCCATGCGGTCGACCGAGGAGTTGTGCCAGAGATTTCGAGCGATGGGGTACAAAGTGACCCCCCAGCGACGCTGCATCTTCCAGGTGCTGGAAGGAAACACCGATCATCTGTCTGCTGAGGAGGTACAGAGGCGAGCGAGCGCCTATCTTCCTGACATCTCTCTGGCCACCGTGTACAATACACTGCGGGGGTTAGTGAGTTTGGGCGAGATCCGCGAACTGGTCTTGGGTGAAGGCAAGAGTCGCTACGATCCCGACACCAGCAGTCACCAACATCTCATCTGCGTACGCTGCCACAACGTGGCTGACGTAGCGTGCGATGTCAGATGCCTTGAACTGGCACCGGAGCAGCGCCAGGGGTATCATGTTTTGGGCGCTGATGTGACCTTCTACGGTCTCTGCCCTGCATGCCAGGGACAACATCAGGAGAACGGGCCGGGGCAACTCTCGCGTGTGTGGGGTGTAACCCCCATTGCCTGAAGTCGCATAAGAACTGAATCGAAAGGAAGGATTATTCAATGGCAGCAAGGGACTTCGACTACATGAGCGGAGAACAGTACCTGGAGGAGATCCTCCGCCAGGCGATCCGCTTTGAAGAGGAATCATATGCCCTCTACACCGGCGCGGCCGCAACGACCAAGATAGCGGATGCTCGCGCCATGCTGGAAGATCTGGCCAAGCAGGAACTTGGACACAAGAAGAAACTGCAGCGGTTGCAGGAGCAAGGTGTGGCCGACTTGACTCCCGTGGTGAACACATCGGAAGCACAAGATCTCAGGCTGGCCGAATACCTGCGGATACCGTCAAAGCTGGACGCAAAGGCCGACTTGCAGGATGTTCTGTTGCTGGCCATGCAGCGAGAGAAATCCACCCGGGAGTTCTATGTGAAGCTGAGCGAACTCACCGACGAAGGGCCGGTGAAAGCTCTGTTTGCCCTGTTGGCTGAGGAGGAACTGAAGCACAAGAATTGGGTCGAGTCGCTCTATGAGCGCCTGGTTTATCAGGAGTTCTGAGGCTCTGCAGGAAAACCCAACCGAAAACAGAAGCCTAGCAACAGACTGCTGTTTCCTAGCTGACAGCATCTGTCGGTATACTGACAAATGACAAGGAGAACACCCCATGAAGAAGTACGAATGTTTGGCTTGTGGCTACATCAGCTTTCTCCTTATGGAGGCCCTGTCAGCGGAAAAGCGGAAGGAACGGAGTTCATGTCAACTGTGCAATGTTAGCATTCCTGCGTGTAGCAGAGGCGCATGGTCTTGGGATGCGAGGCGCGCACCTCGTCCAGGCGGCCCAGCGGCGTGGTGTGCGGCGCATTGTGCAAGAGTTCTGGATCCTCTCGTGCCTCCTCGGCGATCTTCAGCAGCGCTTCGGCAAACGCGTCCAAGGTCTCCTTGCTCTCCGTCTCCGTGGGCTCTATCATCAGCGCCTCGGGGACGATGAGGGGGAAGTAGTTGGTCGGTGGGTGGAAGCCGTAGTCCATCAGCCGCTTGGAGATGTCCAACGCCCGCACGTCCGGCGCGCCTTCGATGCGTCCTTCCACTACGAATTCATGCATGCAGGTGCGGTCGTAGGGCAGCGGGTAGACGCCGCGGATGCGGCTAAGCAGGTAATTGGCGTTGAGCACGGCGTTCTCGGCGACCCGCCGCAGCCCCTCGGCTCCCAGCATGCGGATGTAGGTGTAGGCGCGCACCAGCACGCCGAAGTTGCCGTAGAAGCTCTTCACGGGGCCGATGCTCTTCTCCGGCACGTGCCAGGTTAGGAAGGGGCTTTCTTCATCCTCCTGCTCGACCACGATGGGCCCTGGCAGAAACGTGGCCAGCTCAGCAGTAACGCCGACGGGGCCAGCGCCCGGCCCGCCGCCACCGTGTGGCGTGCCGAAGGTCTTGTGCAGGTTGAAATGCATCACATCGAAGCCCAGGTCGGCCGGCTTGCAGATGCCCAGCATGGCATTGAGGTTGGCGCCATCGCCGTAGACCAACCCGCCTGCCTCATGCACCAGCCGCGTCACCTCCAGCACCTGCTCATCAAAGAGGCCCAGCGTGTTGGGATTAGTGAGCATCAACCCTACGACCTGGTCGCTTAGGTGAACTCTCAGCGCGTCCAGGTCAACATTGCCGGCGGCGTCTGAGGCAATCTGCACCACCTTCAGCCCCGACATGGTGGTGGTAGCGGGATTGGTGCCGTGGGCGGAATCGGGCACCAAGATCACGTTCCGCTGCGTCTCGCCGCGGTCGTAGAGCGCCTTGCGCATGATGAGCACGCCGGTCATCTCGCCGTGAGCGCCGGCCGCTGGCTGCAAACTGATGCCAGGGAAGCCGCTGATCTCCCCCAGGAACTCCTGCAGTTCGTACAAAAGCACCAGCGCACCCTGAACGGTGTCAGGAGGCTGGAGTGGGTGCAGTTGGGTGAACCCCGGCAGGTGGCTTATGGCCTCGTTCACCCTGGGATTGTACTTCATCGTACACGAGCCCAGGGGATAGAAACCGGTGTCCACAGCGTGGTTGAGCTGCGAGAGGTGCACATAGTGGCGCACCAAGTCCATCTCGCTCACCTCGGGCAGCGGCAGGTCGTCTCGCAGGAACCCTGCGGGCAATTCCTCCCGCTGCACATCCGGCTGCGGCAGCCGGCACCCGCGGCGGCCCGGGCTGCTGATCTCGTAAAGCAAAGGTTCAGTCATTTCGCTGCCTCCTCACCTAAGCAGTCTGGGGCATCTGAAGCCTCGAAAGGGACATCGCTTTCAGGCTTGTACTGCAGGTAGTTCAGTGCGTGGTAGTAGTGACGTTCATCACGGATGTAGCGGTCGTGGTTACGATACCTCCCCTCCCTGCCTTGGTCCTCCCAACTCCGCCAACGCTTCCACCAACTCATCAATCTTCTCCCTGCTGTTCATCTCCGTCACGCAGACCAGCAGGCCATCGTCCAGTTCGGGATAGTCCCGGCCCAACTCGTAGCCGCCCAGGATGGCCCAGTCATCCAGAAGATAACGCAGCATCTTGTCTACCGGTTGCGGGCAGCGCACTACGAATTCCTTGAAGAACGGCCTGTCGCCCATGATCTCGTAGCCCGGCAGCTTGGCGATCTCGGCTGCCGCGTAGTGAGCCTTGTGGTAGCAGAGCTCGGCCACCTGGCGCAGGCCCCGCTTGCCCATGGCCGCCAGATAGACGCCCGCGGCCAGCGCGCACAGCGCCTGGTTGGTGCAAATGTTGGAGCTGGCCTTCTCGCGGCGGATGTGCTGCTCCCGTGTGCTCAGGGCCAGGACGAAGCCACGCCGCCCCTGTGTGTCCACCGTCTCCCCCACGATGCGGCCAGCCACGCTGCGCACATACCGCTTGCGGCAGGCGAAGAAGCCCAGGTACGGCCCGCCGAAGCTGATGGGGTTGCCCAGTGGCTGTCCCTCGCCCACGACGATGTCGGCTCCATAGTCACCCGGCGGGGCGAAGAGCCCCAGACTGATGGGATCTGCGGCCACGACCAGCAGCGCGCCGCAGCCATGCACAGCGTCGGCCAGCGTCTGCATTTCCGCCGGGCTGTAGAGTTGTCCCAGGAAATCGGGGTTCTGGACGATAACGCAGGCGGTGTCGCCATCACACAGCGCCGCCAGCGCGTCCACCCCGTTGCTCAGATCGTCGTCGCCGATGAGGGTCAGGCCCATGCCCTGGGTGTAGGTGCGGGCCACGGCCCGGTACTGCGGATGGAGCATCGGCGAGAGGATGGCTTTCTTGCGCTTGCGGCGGCCGACATTAAACGCTGTGATCACCGCCTCGGCCACGGCGGTCGCGCCGTCATAGTGGGAGGCGTTGGCCGCCTCCATACCCGTGAGGGCACAGATCATGGACTGGTACTCGAAGATGGCCTGCAGCGTGCCTTGGCTGATCTCTGGCTGGTAGGGGGTGTAGGCGGTGTAGAACTCGCCGCGGCTGATGAGCTGATCCACCACACTGGGGATGAAGTGGCGGTAGGCTCCCGCGCCCAGGAAGCAGGCCGTGTGGTTCAGGTCGATGCTGACTTCGCTGAGCATCAGCAATTCTTGTTGGATCTCCAGTTCGGACAGCGGATCTGGCAGCTCCAGCATCGGAAAGCGCACTTCCTCCGGCACGTCGTGAAAGAGGTCCTCGATCCGCTCCACGCCGATGGCAGCCAGCATCGCCGCCCGATCGGCGTCAGTGTTAGGGATGTAGGGCATACTCGCCTCCCAATGGTCAGCGGACAAGCGGAATGAGCGGAGTGTTTCTTTCTTTTCCGCTGGTTCCGCTGACTGCTTCTACTCCTTGGTCAGCCGATGAAGCCGATGCAACCGATAGGGTAGCACCAGCGATAGAACTCTGCGTCAATGACAGGGCATCAGCTATCAGTGATCAGGTATCGGGCTTGCAATCTCCAATACCCAATACCTGATCTTGGATCACTGAGACCTGATCACTGCTGGCATCGCTACTCCTCCAGCGTCTTGAGGAAAGCTTCGTATCCGTCACCGTCCATGAGCTGGAGTATCTCGCCGGGATCGCTCATTTCCACAACGATCATCCAGCCGTCGTCATAGGGTGACTGGTTGACCAGCTCCGGCTCGTCCTCCAGCCGATCGTTGATCTCGACCACGGTCCCGCTGAGCGGCGAGAACAGGTCCGAGGCAGTCTTGACCGACTCGACAACACCGAAGCTCTCCATGAACTCAACGTCGCTGCCCGGCTCCGGTAGTTCCACGTAGACCACGTCGCCCAACTGCTCCTGGGCGAACGCGGTGATGCCCACCGTCGCCTGCTTGCCTTCCACGCGGACCCACTCGTGCTCCTTGCTGTACCTGAGGTCAGATGGGATGGTCATGATTGTCTTCTCCTTGCGTGATATATCTATCAAAGCGTGATAGGGTATCGGCTTAATCGGCTCAATCGGCTGATATCAAACAATAGCGTCGATCATGGCCATCATCTGCTCTGGCTTCCAGTTGAAGATCTGCGACGCTTTGTTGGGACAGGCAACGACGCAGGCTCCACAGTTCTGGCATAGCGCAGCGTTGACGATGGCCAAGTTACGCACAGGGTGGATGCTGCGCGCGTCGTAGGGGCAGACCTCGACACACGCCCCGCAGGCCGAGCACAGTTCCTCGACGACGTAGGCCACTGTCGGCTCTTGCGTCATCTCCTCGTGCGAGAAGAGAATGAGCACTTTGGCCGCTGCGCCACTGGCCTGGGCCACCGTCTCGGGGATGTCCTTGGGGCCTTGCGCAGCACCCGCCAGGTAGACGCCAGCGGTCAGGCTCTCTACAGGGCGGAGTTTGGGATGCGCCTCGGCGAAGAAGCCGTCGGCGTCCGTTGCAACTCGCAACCGCTGGGCCAGCTCTGCCGTATCGGCGCTGGGCACCATCGGCGTGGCTAGCACGACCAGATCAGCGGCCACCTCGATGGGCTGTCCACTCAATGTATCCACGCCCCAGACCATCACCTTGCCATCTTCAAGGAACAGCCTGGATACCTTGCCCCGCACGTAGAGCACGCGGTGCTCCTGCATGGCCTGATCCACGTACTCCTCGTATCCCCGACCGGCCGAGCGGATGTCGGTGTAGAAGACGTAGGCTTGGCCGTCGGGAACTCGCTCCGTGTACATCGTGGCCTGCTTGGCCACCACCATGCAGCAGATCTTCGAGCAGTAAGGTACGCCGTGTTCGGGGTCACGGGATCCCGCACACTGCACGAACACTACCTCCTTGGGCACTTTGCCGTCGGATGGCCGGCGGATCTCGCTGCTTGGGGCCAGCATGTCCTCGAAAGCCAGGGTGTCTATCACGTCGGCCGTCTCCCCACCGCCGTACTCCGGCAGCGCAGTGAGTGGGTAGCGGTCGTAGCCGGTAGCGACGACGATAGCGCCCACGGCCAGGTCAGTATATGGGTAGGTTGGTAGACTGGTAGGTTGGTTGCCTGGTAGATTGGTAGATTGGGTTTTCTCCTCCCAATTTACCAATTTACCAATCCCCAATCTACCAGTCCCCAATCTACCCATCTGCACAGTGAAGTTGCCTACATACCCAGACACCTCTTCAACCTCGGCTTCCATCAGCACTTGGATGTGCGGATGGCGGATGACCGACTCAATCTTCTGGGCCAGAAGCTCTGGCGCGGCATCGAAGTTGAGGTAGGTGCCGCTGAGTTCCGCCATCTTGCCACCCAAACGCTTGCTGCGTTCCACCAGCACCACGGGGTAGCCTGCGTCGGCAATGTCCAGCGAAGCCTGCATGCCGGCGATGCCCCCGCCGATGACCAGCGCCCGCTTGGTGATGGGCAGCGCCAGCACGTCCAGTGGCTGGTCTCCCTTCACCTTCTCCACGACGGTCTGGATGATGGCAATGGCCTTGGTCGTGGCCTGGGCCGGATCATCCTGATGCACCCAGGAACATTGTTCGCGGATGTTGGCGCACTCGCACAGGTAGGAGTTGAGGCCCACCGAGGCCACGGCGCGGCGGAAGGTGGTCTCGTGCATGGCTGGCGAGCAGGCAGCGACCACTACACCGTCGAGTCCCTGTTCTTGGACGCTGTCACAGATCAACTTCTGACCAGGTTCCGAGCAGCAGTACTCGTAGGTGGTGGCCAGTGCGACGCCAGGGACATCCCGCAGTGCCTCCGCCACCGCTTCCACGTCTACAGTGCCAGCGATGTTGTGCCCGCAGTGGCAGACGAAAACGCCGATGTGCCGCAATGTAATCCTCAACGTGTACCAGGTTGTCTACGGGACGCGCAGGTCCGCGCACGAAAGCGTACAGCACGCACCGATCGACGAACGACGAAGGACGAAAGATCAACATTCGTCATTCGTCCTTGGTCATTCGTCAGACCATAAGCCTGCGTCCTAGCCAGAAGGCCAGAGTCTCGCCCGTATCTCTTCCAGCGTGACCTTAGCGTCGGGTGCGTACACCAGGAAACCGGTCAGCGTCTCGCAGCCATAGTCATCGCAGTGGGCACAGTTAACCACGCCCTTGCCGATGGCGCAGGCTCTGACCGCGCACTCCCCGCAGTGGACGCACAGCCTGGGGCCGTCGCTCAGGCAACCATCGCACCAGACATTGTCAGCGGTGATGGAGGCGTTGAACTCCTTGGCCCATTTCTCCGCCACCCGCTGGATGGCTGCCACATCGTTGGCCTGCGTAGCGATGTACGCCGGGCATTCGGTGCACACCAAGCCGCAGTAGGCAATCATCTTATTCATGAGTAACTCCCTCTTCCAGAGAAATCCTTCGGTAGCAACCTGATGAGGCAGTGCCAGGAAGTGTCTTTAACAGCATTACGGCTCTTCATCATCAGCCGCTACTGGCGTGTTCTGCAGGATATACGAAGTCACTCCCTTCACCCCTGCGATGGCTTCTTCCAAGACTTCACGCTCCGGAACCGACGAGAAGGGGGAAGGGTAGCGCTGCTCATGGACTGGCTTCCTTCCATCACAAAACCTCCCCATCCTCCAGCATGCACTCCAGATGCAATTGCATTGTTTCGGCGATATTGGCCTGGGCTTCAGCCAGTGTATCGCCAAGGGAGTGACAACCCTTCAGAGCTGGCACGTAGGCGTGATAGCTGCCGTCATCAGGCTCGACGATCACCGTGCAGGCAAAGTCCCTCATCCCAACAGCCCTTCATTGTTTTCGTCTCCCTCAGTTCCCCGTACATTCTCAGTCCTCCCTCGTCTCGCCGCTGCAAACAACTTCAACACCTTGGCTGCCGCGCCGCTGGCCTGGGCCACCGTCTCCGTAATGTCGCTGGGGCCTAGCGCCGCACCGGCCAGGAACACGCCAGGCGTGTCGCTTTCCATCGGCGACATCTCGGCGTTGGCGGGAACGTAGAAGCCGCTGCCATCGTTCGCAAGATTCAGCATCTTGGCCAAGGACTCGCTGCCTGCCGCGGGCACGGCCGCTGTCGCCAGCACCACCAAATCAGCAGCGATCTCCACCCGCTGCCTGCTGAGCGTATCCGCGCCCCAGACCATCAGCCGGTCATCCTGCGGGACGATCTTCGACACCTTGCCCCGCAGGTAGATGACGCCCGCTTCCTCTGTGGCCCGATTGACGAACTCCTCGTACCCCTTGCCGCCGGCGCGGATGTCAATGTAGAAGACATAGGCCTGGCCGTCGGGCACGCGGTGCTTGTATAACATGGCGTGCTTGGCCGTGTACATGCAGCAGATCTTGGAGCAATAGGGCACGCCCCGCTCCGGATCGCGGGAGCCGCTGCATTGCACGAAAACGATCTCCTTCGGCTCCTTGCCATCGGAGGGACGGCGCACCTTCCCCGCCGTGGGGCCGGAGGCCGAGAGCAACCGCTCGAAGGCCAGCCCGTCAATGACGTTGGGCAACCGTCCGCCGCCGTATTCAGGCAGCAGAGTCAGCGAGAGGAGATCGTAGCCCGTGGCCACGACGATAGCGCCGACCCGCTCTTCGAACACCGCGTCCTCCTGCTTGAAGGCGATGGCACCTGTAGGGCAGACCTTGGCGCAGACGCCGCACTTCGGGCGACGCAGCTTGCCGCTAGCGGTCACCGCCGAGACGCGGCCTGCCTCGATGTCCGCCTTGCTGGTGAGGTAGAGGCAGTGGCTGGCGTCAATGACCGGCTTGTTGGGCACCGCCTGGGGCGAGACGACGTAGATGGCCTTGCGCTGGCCGACGCCCCGCTCAAACTCGGAGACGACGCGCGTAGGACACTTCTCCTGGCAAGCACCGCAGCCGGTGCAGGCATCCCAATCCACGTAAGCTGCCTTGCGGCGGATGCGCAGGCGGAAATCGCCGACTGTGCCTTCGACCGCCTCCACCTCGCTGTAGGTGTACATCCGAATGTTTTCGTGGTGGCCGACCTCGACGGTGCGCGGGGTGAAGATACACTGGGCACAGTCCAGCGTGGGGAAGGTCTCCGAAAGCTGGGCCATGTGCCCGCCGATGGACGGCAGTCGCTCGACCAGCACCACCTCGTAGCCGCTGTTGGCGATGTCCAGCGCAGCCTGGATACCGGCGATTCCAGCCCCGATGATCAAAGCCCTGGTAATCATTGCCTCACATTATACTCCTCATTTCGGTTTTACACAACCGACGGCAACTTAGTGATTCGGCACCACAAGCAGGGGCGTCACTGCCCCGACCCGACAGATTCTGTCGTCTCAGATGGGACAATGACGCTCGATCACTGTACTGTTTTGACAGCAAGACGGCCAATGCTGTTTTGCAAAAGGGATTGGCCTGCTACCTGTTGCGAGAGATCTCTACTGTTTTCCGCCCACTATGTGCCCTCGCCGATCACAGTGCCCAGCACGGATAGCCAGGGCACCTGGGAAAAGCGTAAAGCAAATCTTAGAATGCATGTAAAGCAGCGATGACCGGAGCGAACAGGGTAGCCGTCACAGACATCACGGAGAGGAGCGTGTTGAGGGAGGGACCGGCTGTATCTTTGAAGGGGTCACCGACGGTATCTCCCACAACGCTGGCCTTGTGCGCGTCGGAGCCAGTCCCGCCGTGCTCGCCGGATTCGATGAACTTCTTGGCATTATCCCACAACCCGCCAGCATTGGACATCAGCAGGGCGAAAATGATGCCGGTGAAGATGCTCCCCCCCAGGAAACCGCCCAGGGCCCCGGGGCCGAGAACGAAGCCAATCAGGATAGGGAGAACGACAGCCAGGAAAACCGGCAACACCAGAGACATCATTGCACCCTGGGCGGCCAGGCTCACGCAGGTCGTATAATCGGGCTTTTCGGTGCCTGCCAGGATGCCTGGATGTTCACGGAACTGCCGGCGGATCTCCTCAATCATCTTGAAGGCGTTGTCCGTGACCGAGAGCATGGTGAGGGCACTGAACAATGGCGGCGTCGCCGCCCCCAGCAACACGCCCACGACAACCAGCGGATCTCGCAAGCTGATGATCAGTTCCACACCTCTGGCCTCCACCACCTCCGCGTATGCTGTAAAGAGTGCCAGAACGGTAAGAGCGGCAGCGCCGATGGCAAACCCCTTGGTGATGGCTTTGGCCGTGTTGCCGGCCGCGTCGAGCACGTCGGCCGTGTCAATGACCTGCTGTGACATCCCCGACATTTCGGAGATGCCCCGCGCGTTGTCCACGATGGGGCCGTAAGCGTCGGAGGAGACGATCATCCCACTGACAGCCAACATCCCCACGGCGCTGATACCTACGCCGTAGACGCCGCTCATCCCAGACCAATCCGCCAGGTAATAGGAGAGCAGCATTGCCAGGACAATGCCGATGATCGAGGGGACGATGCTGGTCAGCCCGTAACTGAAGCCGGTGATGATGTTGATGGCCGCACCAGAGCCGGAAACGCGGGCCGTCTCGATCACCGGGTGGTGCTCCGCAGAGGTGAAGTAATCGGACGTAAAGCCGAGGACGACGCCGGTGGCGAGTCCGGCCAGCGTGGCCCACAGCACGCCGAGGTTATAGTCGCCCAGCAACACGACGGTAACAGCCAGCAGGGCAAAGATGCCGCAGGTGATGATCGTCCCTCTGTTGAGAGCCTGGCCCGGCTTGCCGTTCTCGCCCACGCGCACGAAGCGGATGCCGATGAGCGAGGCGACGATGCCCAGCGTGCACAGGATTAGAGGAAACACGGTGTACTTAGCTTGCAGAGCGATGTCATTGCCAAAAAGTGAGACGCCCAACAACATAGCGGCGACCGTGCTGGCCACATAGCTATCGAAGATGTCCGCCCCCATGCCGGCCACATCGCCGACGTTATCACCCACGAGATCGGCGATCACCGCCGGGTTGCGGGGGTCATCCTCGGGGATGCCGATTTCGACCTTGCCCACCAGGTCGGCCGCGATATCGGCTGTCTTGGTGTAGATTCCGCCGCCCGCTTTGGCTAGCAAGGCCAGCGTCGATGCGCCCAGGCTGAAGCCGAGGAGGATCTCGGGGTCGCCGGTAAGGAGGTAAATCGTGCTCATACCGATGGCTGCCAGGCCCACCATGGCCAGCCCCATCACCGAGCCGGCATAAAAAGCCACCTTGAAGGCCCGGTTGATGCTCTCGTTGGCCGCTGTCGCGCTGCGCACATTGGCGGCCACGGCGACTGACATGCCCATGTATCCGGCGACGACAGAACATATCGCACCGGTCACAAAAGCCAGAGCCATCCCACCGCCTCGCAGCGGATCGATACTTATCGCCTCCGTGCCCAGTCGCCCTATGTCGAAGCTGAACACGATGGCAATAATAACGCCCATCCCAACGGCGACGCGGATGAGAGCCAGGTAGAAGCGACGCAGGTAGGACGTCGCTCCTTCTCGAATCCAGGACGCTACCTCCTGAGCTCTCTTAGTTCCGGCATTTTGCCGGTAGACCCAACCATATAGCCAGGCCGCTATGGCGACGGAAACGGCGCCTGCAAAAAGGGTGACGAGAATCCAGAGCTGAGACGTTGGCATTGCTGTTTCTCCTGTTGCACTGTGAAACGTAAAAGCGTAAAACGACTCTACTGAAAAAAGGGCAAAGCCATCAGCGGATTAAGCATAAGCAGATGAAGCGGACGAGAATGAAACAAAATCAGCTTAATCTGCTCAATCCGCTGACGATTCCGGGTTTTTTCGGGGGAGTCGTTTCACGGTTTTACATATTAGCGGAACGCCACCAGCGATAGTGTTTGGCGCGCAATTCCTCCTGCGATGGCAGAGGGAAGTAGAGGAGCCGTTCTGCGTTTCCCACGAAGATGCCGCTTTTTATCATGCGGTATGGAAACGAGGCCGGATGGATGCGGTCAACCATTTTGGTGTGAACGGTCTTGGTGCTCAAATCCACCAGGCACTGACGCAGATGCTCAATGCTGGAATAGGGCAGGTCCCGCACAGCGCCGTACTTGGGGTCCTCGGCCAATTCGCCCAGCCGTAGCTCTACGAAACAGATTGCCGGCAGGGAGAGAAGAGTGACCGGGTTCTTGACAATGAGCTCGTAGAATTCGCGTGGGCCCAGGGTGCTGACCACAAAGGGGTGCACAGGCGCAATCTCCTGATAGAGATGCAATCCCGCCGAGTCTTCAGGGATTTCTTCGCGCGCTTCCAGGCCCAGCACCCGCCCATCCTGGGTTACGAGATAGAGCCTTTGAATGACATCTAAGGGGACATGCTCCAGCACGCGATAGACGGAGATGTAGATCGAGCGTTTCGGGCTTCCATCGTCGTGGGGCACACAACGCCGCATGCCCTCCTCGATGCGCAGGAAGTCGCTCTTGAAATTCGGGGCTATCTCAAAGAAGATGGCCTGCCCGCGTGCTTTCTTCTTGGTCCCAACTGCATAGTAGACCCCGAACTCCTCGGGAGTTAGCATTGAGGCGATCAGCGCTTCGGGCATCATTGATAGGTACAAATGGATGGTCATAGGTATCTCCTCCCTTCCTCTTTGTAGACGGGGGCTTCCCGGGGATTTGCTGCGCCATCCCAGCCTTTCGAATCCATTATACCACACTTGTCCGGATAGGCAACTGGCACCAACAGCCGCATTTGCACCAAATCACCCAGCGAACTGCTCGCCGCTGATGCTCTGGTGACACTTTGGTGGGCTGAACTGACTCAAACAGATGCTCGTCGTCCCGCTCAATCAGCGAAATGAAACGAAGTGCGGTTGTCGCATGAAGGAAGACGACAAACGATTTGCCTTTTCGTTGCTTCTCTGCTAACATGGATGGCGTGGGAGGGAACAGCACAAGGAGATCATTTTCCTTCTGCCCGCAAGTACTGACTATGAACCGACGCGAACAACGCATCACCTCCTGGCGGCAGCGCCGTCGGGCGGCCAATCAAGGGCCAGGCATCGCCGGCTGCCTGCTGTGGCTGGGCGGAGGCTGCCTTCTGCTCACCTTGTTGATCACTGGCCTGTTGGTGGCGATGACAGCGGGAGCGGTGGGCGGTGTGTATGCCTACTTCGCCCAGGACTTGCCCGATGCCGAAGCCATCGAAACGGAGCAGGTCAGCTTTGAGACGGTCAGGATATGGGACCGCACGGGGCAGCACCTGCTCTACGAGGCCATTGACCCCCGTCCCTACCGCGGCGACCGTACCTACGTCACGCTCGATCAGATTTCCCCCTATCTGAAGGAAGCCACCGTCGCCCTGGAGGACCGCAGCTTCTACGAGAACCCTGGCATCAACCCGCGCGGCCTGATCCGCGCCTTCGTACAGAACCTGAGCGGCGGTCAGGTACAGGGCGGCAGTTCCATCACCCAACAGCTCATCAAGAACGTTCTGATCGAGCGAGAGCAGCGCTATCAGCGGCTCTACTCTCGCAAGGTCAAAGAGGTGATCCTGGCTGTGGAGATCACCCGCCGCTATCCCAAGGATCATATCTTGGAATGGTACATCAATTCCAACTTCTACGGCAACTTCGCCGTCGGGATCGAGGCCGCGGCGCGCATTTACTTCGACAAGCCTTCCAGCGAGTTGACGCTGGCCGAGGCAGCGATGCTGTCCGCGCTGCCGCAGTACCCTGGCCTTAACCCCATTGACAACCCCGAGCCAGCCAAAGAGCGACAGCAGATCGCCCTGCAAGCCATGGTGGACGCGGGCTACGTCAGCCAGGAGGAAGCGGACGCCGCCTTCGCTGAACCGCTGAAAGTGCGGGAGCAGGCCCTGGAGCGCTTTGACAATCTCAACGCGCCCCACTTCGCCCTCTACGTGCTGGAGTGGCTCAAGGATACCTACAACACGCCGGACGATCCCTACTTCATCTGGCGCAATGGGCTGCAGGTCTACACGACCCTCGACCTGGACCTGCAGAAGCAGGCGGAGTGCATCACCCGTTCGCACCTCGCCCACCTGCGTCACGAGGAACCGCCCACTGATCCTGCCTGTCTGCCCCGCGATCCGATTCCGCAACTGAAGACGCGCCAGAATGTGGATCACAATGTCTCCAATGCTGCTGTGGTGGCCATCCGCCCCAGAACCGCCGAGATCCTGGCTATGGTCGGTAGCCTGGACTACAACAACAAGGACATTGACGGTGAGGTGAACGTGGTGCTGGCCGAGCGGCAGCCCGGATCTTCCTTCAAACCGTTCACCTACCTGACTGCCTTTTCTGAGGGCTACTCACCAGCGACGATGGTGCTGGACGTGCCTGTGGGCTTCCCTGATCCCGAGACCGGCATCTACGCCCCAGAGAACTACGACCGCCGCGTCCATGGCCCCATGCAGCTTCGCCAGGCGCTGCAGAACTCCTACAACATCCCTGCTGTCTGGCTGCTGGATCAGGTGGGGGTGAAGAGTGTGGTAGAGACCGCCCATCACATGGGCATTGGCACGCTGACCAAGGACTACTACGGGCTGAGTCTGACGCTGGGCGGCGGCGAGGTGCGGCTGATAGACATGGCCTACGCCTTCAGCGTCTTCGCCAACATGGGCACGATGGCCGGACTGCCGGTGCCTCCAGAGCAACAGCGTCCCGGCTATCGCACCCTCGACCCTGTGGCCGTGCTGCAGGTCGTGGACATGGATGGCAACGTTATCTATCGTTATGAGCAGCCGGAGGTGCGGGAAGTGATCCCGCCCAACCTGGCCTACATGATGCTCAATGTGCTGACCGACGTGGACGAACGGCCCGCCTTCGGCAGCTTTGCCGACTATCTCGAGCTGCCCCACCGCCCAATGGGGGCCAAGACAGGCACGACCAACGACTGGCGAGACGCCTGGACGATTGGTTTCACGCCGCAGCTTGCGGTGGGGGTCTGGGTGGGCAATAGCGACAACGAGCCGATGTACAGGGTGGCCGGCTCCATTGGGGCTGCCCCTATCTTCCACGACGTGATGGCCTATGCACATCGCGACCTGCCTGTGGAGGAGTGGCTGGAGCCGCCCGGCCTGGAGTGGGTCGAGGTTTGCTATCCTTCGGGGATGCTGCCGACCGACGACTGTCCCCGCACAGTACAGGAAGCCTTTCTGTACGGCCAGGCCCCTACCATTCACGATACCCTCTATCAGTCTTTTGAAGTCAACCGCGAGAACGGCAAGCTGGTCACGACCTACACGCCGCCAGAACTGAAGGAGCGGCGCGTGTATCCCATCTATCCGCCCATTGCCGATGACTGGGTGCGGGACGCAGGCATCGAGCAGCCGCCCCGCCAGTGGGACGACAGTCATGGCCCCAGCCACATTGATGGTGAGACGGCCATTATCGATCCCGCACCCTACAGCTACGTGCGCGGCGTGGTGCCCGTGATCGGTAACGCCCGCGGCGGCGATTTTCAGAACTACCGGCTGGAGTTTGGCCCCGGGCTCAACCCGCCCGCCTGGAGCCACCTGGGAGGTGAGCACACCAACCAGGTGGGCGAGGGGGTGCTGGAGTTCTGGGACGTGAGCGGCCTTGATGGGCTGTACACGCTGCAACTGGTGGTCAACCGCGGCGGTGGCCCGCGCACAGCCTCGGTGCAGGTCACGGTGGACAACATCTCGCCCACGGTCACGCTGCTCCACCCCGACGATGGTGCCGCCTACGTCATGGAAGACGACGAGTGGGTGCGGGTCAGCGCCGAAGCGACGGACGAGTGGGCCATGGATCGGGTGGAGTTCTACCTGGACGGGGAGCCTTTCGGTACCACCACCGTCCCGCCATACAGCCAGAAGTGGACCATCGCCATGTCGGACACCATCCCGGTGCCTGGCACCATCATCTCCGAGACGCGGGTGATCACCAACCCCGACGGCACAGTGGGCTTGGGAGAGGTACGGGTCTCGGAAGTGATCACTGAAGCCGACGGGCGGCTGGTGTGGTGGTTCGAAGACGGCCACACCATCATCTCCGACACGCATGGCTACACCGAAACCCATGTCATCCAGGTCAAGGCTTACGATGCCGCCGGCAACGTCAGTGAGAGCGACGAAATCCGCATCTTCGTAGTGCACGAAGAGGAAGAGGAAGCAGCGGCATGGCGGCCTGCGGTGGCGTACCTGGGAAATGCAGGGAAGAGAAGGGAAACGAGGGAAACGAAGGGCTTCAGGGGTTGGGAGCCTTTGCTTCTCTGCAGTGTCTGTGCTACAATGTGGCTGCGGGAAGGAGGTGGAGAACGTGAGCGAACGGCAAATCAGCTTTGAGGTATCTGAAGAACTGTACCGGAAGATGCGCGAGGCTCAGGCGGCATATGCTGTGCCCAGCCTCGACGAATTTGCGCGACAGGCCTTGGAAGAGAAGCTGGAGCGACTGGAAAGACAGCAAGCCTATCGGAGAGAGCTTGAGAAGCTGCGGCAGGGCATTCAGGAAGCAGGGGGACTAAAGGCCCTGGGCCTAGGCGAGACCAAGGAGGAAATCATCGAGAGCCTCCGCCGCACCCGGCAAGAGATCTTCGAGAAGGAATATGCTCATCTGTATCGATAGTAATCTGTTCATTCTCGGTACCACAGGTGCTGATGCAGATGCAGAGACCTTGATGGACATCTTGCCGGAGTTGAGTGTGGTTGTCCCTCGCTTGGTTGTCGTCCAGACGGTGCGCAATCTGGCTCCCATAGGAATGGACAAGCAGTTCTTCGCCACCATCCACCAGTCAACTCGCTTCCACATTGTTGATGCTCCTACCCCGCCTGAACTCATCGAGAAGTACGTCGCCCTGGGTCTACCTGCCAAGGCGGATGCCCTCATCGGCGCTTTCGCCGAATGGATGGAGGCACGGTACCTGGTCTCTGACAACCGCCACTTTCTCAGCCTGACCACGGAGGCATTCGAAGTGCTGCGGCCAGGCGAGTTCTTGCAGCGCTGGCGCACGGGAATGCTATGAGATGGCCGCCGCGCTCAGTTGCCCGCCAGGTGCGTAGTTTCTTCCTCCTCTATGGATCATCGTCATGACCCAAATCTTGGTTACCAATGACGACGGTGTGCGAGCGCCGGGGCTCCTGGCCCTCAAGCAAGCACTGGAAACCATAGGCCAGGTCACCCTCCTTGCCCCGGAGCGGGGTTGGTCGGCCGCCGGTCACACCAAGACGATGCACAAGCCACTGCGCATCTGGCAGGTCACGCTGGCTGACGGCAGTCCGGCTTACGTCACCAATGGCACGCCATCTGATTGTGTCGGCTTGGCGGTGCTGGAGGCCATCCCCGTTCAACCCGACCTGGTGGTCTCCGGCATCAATTTGGGAGCCAACCTGGGCTACGACATCACCTATTCGGGCACGGTAGCGGCAGCAATGGAGGGGGTGGTGGCGGGTCTGCCGGCGATGGCCGTCTCGCTTGATACTTACGACGAGGACGCAGACTACCGGTTGGCTGCGCAGGTGGCGGCGCGGCTGGCGGCGCAGGTGCTGGAACGGGGCCTGCCGTCCAACACACTGCTCAACCTCAACGTGCCTGCTCTTCCGCCGGCCGAGGTGCGGGGCGTGCGCATCACCAGGCTGGGGCAGCGGGTCTACCGGGACGTGCTCATCGAACGTGCCGATCCCCGCGGCCGGCCCTACTACTGGATCGGCGGCGAACGACCCGGCGGCGTGGCGGAAGATGGCACCGACGTCGGGGCGCTGGCCCAGGGCTACATCTCCGTGACGCCGCTGGTCATGGACATGACGGCGTATCAGTTGCTGGACGAGTTGCGGGAGTGGGAACTAACGTTGGGTTTGCGCAGGTAAAGATGCTCACCGAATACATCCGAAAAGCTATGCAAGCGGCGACGTACGAGATCCTGGAAGATGGCTCTTTCTATGGTGAAATACCTCCTTGCCCAGGAGTCTGGGCTACGGCCGAGAATCTGGAGGCGTGCCGCGACACCTTGCAGGAAGTGCTGGAAGAATGGCTCATCAACTGCGCGCATTGGGCTTCGAGGGGCCTTACTCTGGTGGGGACCCCCAGTTCATGAAGAAGGAGGCTCTAAAGCTTCGCATTCCCAATCCTCATCAGCGGGACATCTCGGTCGGCTTGTTGAGGCGCATCCTTCGCCAGGCGGACATCAGCCTTCAAGAGTGGGAAGATGAGTGAGGGAAAGCATGGACTTCTGGCAAGTGATCGAGGCACGCCGCAGCGTGCGGCGGTTTGACACGCAGCGGGACGTGCCGCCGGAGATGGTGGAGCGGCTGCTGCAGGCGGCCATCCGTGCCCCTTCCGCTGGCAACCGGCAACCGTGGCACTTTGTCATCGTGCGGCGTCCAGAGGTCAAGGAAGAACTGGCAGCAGCGGCCTGGGGTCAGCATTTCGTGGCCCAGGCACCGTTGGTTTTCGTAGTCTGCGCTGATCCGGATCGCTCTGCCAGCCGCTACGGGAGACGCGGGATCGAGTTGTACTGCCTGCAGGACACGGCGGCGGCCATCGAGCACATCCTGCTGGCGGCGACGGCGCTGGGACTGGGCACCTGCTGGGTGGGCGCTTTCGACGAGGGGGAAGCAGCACGGGCGCTGGACCTATTCGACACCTTGCGGCCCGTCGCCCTCATTCCCATCGGCTATCCGGCACGGGAACCGGGCGGCCGTACCTCCCGCCGTTCGCTGCAGGATGTTGTGGAGTATGTGTAGTGCTCTGTGGGACATGAACTGTGGGCTTGTAGTAGCGACATTGGTCGCTCTGCAGTCGGAAACAGCCACTGAAGTGGCTACTACGAACCTAAATCTCTCGGGTTGGCGGTGCGTATCACGCAGCGTTGGCACTGGAGTCACGTGCTGACCCTGTCCGTCCACGCAAGAGCAGATCGCATCTGAGCGTAACAAGGAGGTTACGATGCCTAAGTACGCGTTCTTCGGGGGCCACATCGTGCCCATCGAACAGGCCAAGGTCAGCATCATGACCCATGCCTTCAACTATGGCACCGGCTGTTTCGAGGGTATTCGGGCCTATTGGAACGAGGCCGAGGAGCAACTCTACCTCTTCCGCATGAAGGAGCACTACGAGCGCATGCACCGCTCGGCCCGCATCTTGCACATGGGGACACCCTACAGCGTGGAGGAGATGGGCGAGATCACGGTGGAACTCGTTCGCAAGGAGGGCTACCGCCAGGATACCTACATCCGTCCTTTGGCCTACAAGGCCGACGAGTTGGTCGGCGTCCGGCTGCACGACTTGCACGACGGCTTCGCCATCTTCGCCGTCCCCTTCGGGCGCTACATCGAGAACGAGGAGGGAGCCAGGGTGTGCATCTCGTCCTGGCGGCGGATCGACGATAATGCCGTCCCCGCCCGGGCCAAGATCACGGGGGCTTATATCAACTCCGCGCTGGCCAAGACCGAGGCGGTGCTGAGCGGTTTCGACGAGGCGCTCGTGCTGACCCAGACGGGCCACATCTCCGAAGGCAGCGCCGAGAACTTCTTCATGGTGCGAGAAGGTCTGCTCATCACCCCGCCTGTGACCTCCAACATCCTGGAGGGAATCACCCGGGCCACGATCATGGAGCTTGCCTGCGAGGAACTGGGCATGGAGACGGTGGAGCGCAGCATTGACCGCAGCGAGATCTACATCGCCGAGGAAGCCTTCTTCTGCGGGACGGGGGTGCAGATTGCGGCCATCGTCGAGGTGGAGCATCGGCCCGTGGGCGACGGGCGCATCGGCCAGGTGGTGAAGCGACTGCGGGAGTTGTACTTCTCCGTCGTGCGAGGCGATGTGGCGAGGTATCGTCACTGGTGTACGCCGGTGTATGCTGGTAGCCGGTAGACCGGTAGATTGGCAAATTGGTAGATTGGTAGATCAGTGACTTTCAAACCCTTACGCTCTCGGCAGGGGTGGTATGGCTTGCTGAGCTGCCTGGTGCTGCTGGCAGTGGATGCGCTGCTGTTGCGCTTTCTGCTGAGCCGGCCCATCAGCGGCACGTCCTTCATCATAACCTTGCTGGTTCTGCTCAGCCTGCCGCTGCTGCTGTATCTGGCCTACCGCACCCGGGGCTGCTTCAGCCTGGAGTACCGGGTGGACCGTGACGGGGTGACCATCGTCTGGGGACCGATGCGCCGGGCAGTGCCCATGGGGCAGATCGAGCGCATCGTGCGCAAGGGGTTGCCGTCGGAGAGACCGCGTCGGTGGCCCTGGCCCGGCCCCTACGCTGCCACACGCAGCGAGAGTCCGTTGGGCCAGTTGCTCTCCTATGCCACGCGACCGCCTGCGGAGGAACTGCTGCTCGTTACTCCCAGGATGGTGTACGGCATCTCCCCGGCCGAGCAGGAGCGTTTCGTGGAAGCCTTGCAGGAGCGGCATCTGATGGGCCCGGCCCGAGCCCTGCCCACGGAGCCCACGTGGCCTCGCCTGTGGCGCTGGCGTTTCTGGCAAGACCGCGTAGGGCAAGGATTGCTGCTGGCAGGCCTGTTGCTTTGCCTGGCCCTCTTCGGCTTCCTGGCTTTCCGCTTCCCGGTTCTGCCTGAGAGCGTACCCTTGCACTTCGACGCCGCTGGTCAGCCGGACCGCATTGGGCCGCGCCAGGGGCTTTTCCTGCTGCCGCTCATCGGGTTGCTGGCTTGGGGAATCAACGCTGTCTGGGGCGGTGTGATCTACCGACGCCAGAGGTTGGCGGCCTATCTGCTGTGGGGCGGAGCGATAGCCGTGCAGGTCATCGCTGGGCTGGCGCTGTGGGGACTGATCGGCTGATGGATGTGCAGCGTTTGCTGTTGGGCCTTGTGATCAGCGCAGCCATCGGCGGCCTGGGCTATTGGCGAGGGGCGCTTTCCGCCAGCGGCGTGCTGGGGGCAGTGATCACTGGCACGGTGATCTTCGGTCTAGGCGGTGTGGTCTGGGGGGTGGTGCTTATCGCCTTCTTCATCAGTGCCAGCGCGCTATCACACTACCGTGCCGCGCAGAAGGCGCATCTGGCGGAGAAGTTCGAGAAGGGATACCGGCGAGACCTGGGGCAGACGCTGGCCAACGGTGGGTGGGGGGCACTATTGGCTTTGGCCGTCGCGCTCGTGGGAAGGGACAGCACTTGGTACCCAATGCTGGCGCTGGGCTATTTCGGAGCCATGGCCACGGTGAACGGCGATACCTGGGCCACGGAATTGGGCGTGCTCTCGCCGGAAGCGCCGCGCCTGATTACCACCGGCCAGCGGGTGACTGTCGGCACGTCGGGGGCGATCACGCGGAGCGGCACGCTGGCTGCATTGGCCGGGAGCGGCTTCCTTGCTGTCTGCACCTTCGTGTTCATCCAAGGCGCTTCGCTGGTCACCGCTGGCCGCTGGCATCTGTCGGACTGGTTTGTGCTACCGGTCGTGAGCGTGGCCGGGCTGATGGGAGCCATGCTCGATAGCCTGCTGGGGGCCACCGTGCAGCGTATGTACTTCTGCGAGCATTGTCAGAAAGAAACCGAGAGCCGCCAGCATCGCTGCGGTCACACTGCCGTTCCGCTCCGCGGTTGGCCTTGGCTCAACAATGATGCAGTAAACTTCACAAGTTCCGTCGCTGCCAGCCTGGTCGCCGCTCTGCTCGCCCAGCCTTTTCTCACCTAGCCCACAGTCAATATCCAGTACCCAATCACTGATATCCGATCACCGCTCACCCAAGACCATGACCTCAGACTCAATCACCCCATTGCCAGACGAGCCCTTCCTGACCATCGTCATCCCCGCCTGGAACGAGGAGCCGCGGCTGCCCGGCACGCTGGAGCAGGTCACCGCCTTTCTCGACCAGCAGCCCTACGCTGCCGAGGTGTTGGTAGTGGAAAACGGCAGCACCGATCGCACCACCGAAATCGCCGAGGAGTTCGCCGCCCGCTTTGCCTACATTCGAGTACTGCACAGTCCTCAAGGGAAGGGCGCCGCGGTCAAAATGGGGATGATGGCAGGGCGGGGAGCGTACCTCTACGTCTGCGATACGGACCTCGCTGTGCCCATCGAGGAGGTAGCCAAGTTCCTGCCCCCGCAGATCAGCGAATACGACGTGGCTATCGCCTCGCGGGAAGCGCCAGGTGCCAGGCGGTATAACGAACCGTTCTACCGTCATCTGATGGGGCGCGTCTACAACATCATCGCTCAGTTGATCGTCGTGCCCGGAATCAAGGACACCCAGTGTGGTTTCAAGTGCTTCAACCGGCGGGCGGCCCGTGCCATCTTCAGTGTGCAGGTGATGAGCGGCTGGGGTTTCGATGTGGAGGTCTTGTTTATCGCCCGGCGCTGGGGCCATCGCATCGTGGAGGTGCCGGTTAACTGGTACTACGGGAGGGGGAGCCGTATCAGCCCGGTGAGGGACTCGCTGCGCATGCTGGGCGAGTTGTGGCAGGTACGGCGCAATGGATCGAGAGGGCTATACGACGTAAAACGACTCCACTGAAAGAACTGCCAGGCTCGCCACTGAGGCACAGAGGGCACGGGGATTCTTAGGGTCCTAAAAGAATAACTTCCCGACACGATGTCATTGCGAGCGTTTTTTGCGAAGCAATCCCCACGTTTGTCTAGGAAGGAGATTGCTTCGTCGCAAAAAGCGC
>Ga0209121_10001366_pt1 | contig 25552 bp, 26 predicted proteins | sample Cruoilmetagenom3_FD_187292 | JGI IMG/M metagenome (GOLD analysis project Ga0209121, IMG submission 187292) | Oil polluted marine microbial communities from Coal Oil Point, Santa Barbara, California, USA - Sample 3 (SPAdes) (version 2) | ecosystem: Environmental > Aquatic > Marine > Oil seeps ... | reverse complement strand
ACTGAGGAATTTTCATATAGTATGGTAATACATTTTGGTTATATAAAACTTTCCCTTTTTCTTCTGGATCCCACCAATAAATTGGCAGGGATTAGAGGTAATTATTTCCTAAGGGCAAATCAGAATTATCAAAAAACAATAAACAACCGCAAAGAACCTGACCTGAAAATTAGGAGGAGGGTTATGGAAAGGGATCTCGGGAGTATCATCAATAGGGACGTTAACCAATGGATAAAATATAAAAAGATATAAAAACCATTAGACCCATTATAGTACACCATGAATGCTTTATTGTTTAGCATTGCTGCTTGTACACTTGTTTGTATTTTTGTGGCTTGCGTTGGAACGCCGATTGAGATCATTACTGATAAAGATGTGTACGACGTAGGAGAAACAGTTCATATCCTGATTAAAAACAAAAGTGGAAAAACCATCAGAGACTCCATCACTCTAAGAATAACGGATGAAGAGGGGAACAGCGTTTACGAAGAGCTCATGATGGTAGGTTGGTCTGAACTAAAACCCGGGGAATCGTGGGAGTGCGAATGGGATCAAAAGAGCATCAGGCAAAAAGGGTCAATCGAGGGAAAATACACAATATGGGCAATGACTAGAGAGTACAAAGTAAGCAAAGAGATAGAAATTAGAAGTAATGACTGAAAGAAGAGGACATCCCGATAATGGTTCCGCTATTTTGAGACACTCGTCGAGACAAAAGCTGAAAAATCGGTAGCCTTAAATAGTAAAATGAGACATTTTATAGACGAGAACAATGGCAGCAAAAAAGTTTGGTGTTGTGGCTATAATATTTTTGTTCGTCCTGCTCTCTCTGGGATCGTTAGTCTCAGAGGGGCAACCGTGGTACCAACCGACTAATTCTTTGGAACAGTATTTGCCACCCGATGTTGTTGAGCACCTGAAAATATTGGGTTACAGGACGCCAGCCCAATTCGTGGCGTTGGCCAATAGCAACAGAGGGTTGCTCGAAAAGGAGCTTGCTTTTCAAGTTCCTGCTACCGAAATGAACCAGATACTTGCTCAGATGCAACCCGCGGTGCAGAATATTGGATGGAGACCAGTTTATCCTTGGGAGCAGCCGGTTGGCTTGAGATTAGACAGGGGATTCCTAATTATTCGTTGGCAAGAACTTCTGAATAGATATGGGATAGTTATTCCTGGATTTGGAGAGGTAAACAACATACCCTACTGTAAACCCATAAAACACCAGGGTGACCGAGGGACCTGTGTAGCATTTGGCTCAGTTGCGTTCCTTGAATTTGAGTTTGTTAACCACAAAGGTTTTTCAAGGAACCTGGATCTCAGTGAGCAGTACTTCTTTTGGGCTTGCAAGGAAAGGGATAGTATGCCCTGGGCTGATGGAACAACCATGGAGGCCGGAAGAGATGTGATGAAGTATGAGGGTACCTGTCGTGAGGTGACCTGGCCATACTCATCGATTCCTTCTGCAAGTCCGGGCCAAGGTCCTCCTCCTCTGAATGCGGGATCGGAAGCGAAGGAGTATGTATACACCAACATAAAATATATTGGGCCTACGGATGCTTTAGAGTTGAACGACATAAAGGGGAGTCTGAGGCAGAAACACATAGTGGTGTTTGCAGTACCAGTTTTCTCATCTTGGTATTACTCCGAAGAAACAAAAAGAACGGGAGAGATCACAATGCCTCTAAAAAAGGATGGCACAGAAGGAGGGCACTGCATGGTGTTGGTAGGCTACAGGGATGACAAGGAGTACCCCGGCGGAGGATACTTCATTGTTAGAAACTCTTGGGGTACTGAATGGGCCTATCAGTCGAGATATGGTGCCGGCTACGGAACAATACCATACGCATACTTGCAAGAATACTGGTATGGAGGGTGGATAGCGAGCTAAAAGAGTTTTTAATTAGCTCTTCTTTTTTTATTATTGGCTCATTGAAAAAAAGCACCCGCGACATTGTGAGCGAAAAGAGGAGGTGAATCATGCAGAAAAAAATGGCAGTATCTTTGATCATTATTGGCACAGCATTGCTCAGCGGTTTGGTCATGGCTGCTGACCAGCCACAACAATCTAAGAAAGCTATGAAGGTGCAGAAAGGAGAGACGTTTGAAATATCGATTCAACAGGCCCTCACACCATGGAGCGAATGGATATGCACAGGCTATGGTAAGGGACATCTGAAATATTTGGGAAAGGAGAGCAGAGCGCCAACGGAGGATCCCCAAATAATGGGAGCGACGTACAAAGTTTTTAAATTTAAAGCAATAAAGGCAGGAAAAGCAGAGGTTGAATTGAGTTATTGCAGAGTGGATGAAGAAAGCAAACCTGTTGAAGTATTGAAGATAAGAACCTACCAAATAACAATCGGGGATTGAGTAGACAAGGGTTTTCATCTCATATTCAAAGAGCTGAAATGGCAAATTCACTGGGGGTCTTTTCCTTTTTTCATATTGCCTCAGGTTGGATACTTTCCAGTCAGGCAGCCAAGGCAAAGACTCCCCTTTGGGAGTCCGATGGATTTGACCAACCCGTCAATGCTAGAATAGCCGAGAGAATCGGCCCCTGTTGAGAGGCGAATTTCTTCGATAGATCTCTTCGATGCAGCAAGCTGTTTTTTGGTTTTCATGTTGATACCAAAATAACATGGAGCTCTGATGGGAGGTGTGGCAATGCGCACGTGAACTTCTTTCGCCCCCTCATTTTTGAGCATGTGAACGATCCAACCAATAGTGGTGCCTCGAACTATGGAGTCATCGACCAGCACCACTCTCTTGCCTCTTATGACTCCTTTAACGGGATTTAGTTTGAGTCTGACTCCAAACTTTCTTTTGGCTTGCGTTGGCATGATGAAGGTTCGAGGCACGTACCTGTTCTTCATGAGACCTTCTTGGTAGGGTATGCCACTCTCTCTTGAGTAACCCAAGGCATGAGACCTGCCAGAATCAGGGATAGGAACCACAACATCTGCCTCAACGCTGTGCTCTCTGGCCAGCGACCTGCCGATTTCTTCTCGAACAGCTTGCACCTCTTTTCCTTGAAGAAAGGAGTCTCCTCTCGCAAAATACACGTATTCAAACATGCAATAGGATGGCGAGCCTTTGACTCGAGCAATGATTTCTGCCTTCTGGGGAGTGATTTTTATTATTTCACCCTCCCCCACGTCCCTAACTAGCTTTGCGCCGAGTATATCAAGAGCAACACTCTCTGAAGCGACAACACAGCTTCTCTCGGTTTGGCCGATGCATAAGGGCCTTATCCCGTGAGGATCCCTAGCTGCAAACAACTCACCATCTGCGAACACGATCAAAGAGTAGGCTCCCCGTAGTTGTCTCATTACCTGCTCCATTGAAGTTCCAAAATCGTTGGTTTGCAACAGCAGGCTCGCGAGCGACAAAGCGATAACTTCACTGTCTGAGTTGCTTTTAGGCCATATCCCTCTCTGCTTCAACGATCTTCTGAGTTGAGGCGCATTGGCTATTTCTCCGTTGTGAGCCAGGATCACTTTCTTTCCGTGAACACTCACTTTAAGGGGTTGAACATTCTTTACACCCTTGCTTCCTGCTGTCGAATATCTAACATGTCCCATGCCTACGTTTCCTTTCAGTCTGCTTAACTTCTTTGGTTCAAAAGCATCTTTTATTAGCCCGCTCCCGTAGATAGAAGAAAGTTTGCCCTGCCTCTCATCCCATGTTACCATACCAGCGGCTTCTTGCCCTCTGTGTTGAAGAGCGTAGAGGCCTGAGTAGATCAGAGAATATACCTCCTGGCTGCTGCTGATTCCAAAAACGCCGCAGGAGTGTTTGATTTTCTCTTCGGAGTCTAAATAGCCCAATTCTTTAAGCTTTCCCATCAAGTAATAAATAATGGTTAATATTATTTAGTATGTTCCTCTAGCAAGTCCGCCGCTGTAGCTTAGTGGTAGAGCAGCTGATTCGTAATCAGCAGGTCGGGGGTTCAAGTCCCCTCAGCGGCTTCGAACTTTAAAGTCTCCCCCCAATATGGAATTTACCTTTTTTTGGAGCGTGCACAAATCTTACACGCATCCATTTGCTTGAGCTTCATTCCTATAATGTAAATAAAGCAGGTCACAGCTATAGTGATGAGTGGGGGAGGGATGCTGTACGGATTGGGTATTATACCAAAGTCCAATGAGGCTTCTAACGAACCTCCAATAATTAAGGCCGTTGCTGCTATAGGGTTTACCCTTTCTTTCCTCTCTAATGCTGTCCTTTTTTTCAATCCAAGCCTTGATAGAAAATAGTAATCGGTAACCATAATGCCAATAACAGGAATAGTTAATGAACCAAAGAAATACATTATGTAGCCATAATCTTCTAAGCTTATCAGCGCGGATAAAAAGGAAGCTACTATCCCCAGCACCACAGCCACTTCCCATCTTTTAACTTTTGGTATAACCTCTGAGAGAGCTAGGGAGGTCGAATACAAGTTGTTGTCATTGCTTGTCCATGCACCCAAAAACACCAAAAGAAAACCCAAGATACCCCCTGCACTTATCATCACCAGCCCGAGCTCTGTCGAGCCAACGCAAGAGCCGATAATCATCGCTGCTATTGGTTGTATTATTGCGACTGGAAGAACGAAGATAAAGAGAGCCTTAAAGTTGTCCTTAACCGCGCGAGAAAACCTCATAACATCGGGAGAGATCACAACACCCATTGCCATACCTCCCACTATCATTGATATGGCAGCTGCAAAACTTATGGGTTCTCCTATTGGCGCTTTAGACACAGCCTCAACAAAACTTTCTGGAGCTTTTAAGCTGCTCTTTACTGCTAGGTAGATCATCGCTACAAAGGTGTAGACCGCACTTGGGCGGCTGAGAAATTCAATTGCCCTGTAACCCAGAAGGGCGGTTATCATCATCAGCAAACCTCCCAGCAGACTCAAAAGGGCGGCATTTCCTAAACCAATAAGTGCAACAGTGCTCTCACCAAATGCTCTCGCCTGGATTGCAAACCAACCAAATCCGCAGATAGCAACAATAATCGATACCAAGTGTGAACCCCACAAACCAAAGCTTTCTTTCGCCATCATGTAGGTGGACAATCCAGTTTTGGTACCTATGCTGCCCTGGATAAACATAAGAGTTAGAAATATTATAAATCCTACAATTTCTGCTAATATCGCTTCCCGAAAGGGCAGACCACCTATCAGGATAAGCCCCTCAATTATTGAGGGCACACATATATACACGCCAATCCAGACCAAGCCTATAGACCACCAAGGTTTTCTCGCTGATGCAGGAACAGGCTCTCTAGGAAAGTCTTCCCCTTTTTCGAGGAATTTTTCTATTTTTTTCAGGGTCTTCATGCGGATGGTCCTTTCACTCTCTCATGAGTTCTTTAGCTAGTTTTACTAATTCTGGATGAACATATTCGCCATTTTTTATGATTTCAATCCCATCCCCTATCACGGTGGGATTTAGACATACTCCATCAGTGTGGCTGCTCGCAGTGCCGACATTTCCTTTGAAGCTCTCCGATTGATTTCCGAACCCCCACTCTACCGCGCCCCAGATTCTTTCATCCTCGAGAATGTTGCCACTTAATCTTGCACCGGGATTACAGCCATAAGAGAGATGTGCTATTTTGAGCATGTTAGGATCCTTGAAGCTCTTCAACCATCTTTCAAAGAGTTTTGCCTCCTTTTTGCCTTCTATTTTTTCAACATTTCCTTCTTTTATCCCTACTGCAATAGGATCTTTCAACAACCCAAGCGGTGGCCACGCGGAACCATCAAAAACGATCGTTCCATTTATCGTTTCTTCAATAGGAGCCCAATCAACCTGTCCAAACAGCATATACTCTCCAGGTCCTGCAACATTTCCCTCTGCAAGGACGGGTCTCCGTGCATCATTTTCAAATGTTATTTGAGATCCTCTGGGGGTCGCAATCGTCATGTGCTTGGTTTTTCTTGTTATTTCCGCGAGCACTTCTTGGAATTTAAACAGCTTGTCAACTTCTATTTTTCCTACCGTTCTTACCAGCATATCGCTTGTCATCCCAACCAAGCACATGTAACGAACTGTGCCTTGAGCCATTGTGTTGTCCCACGGAGTTGAATAGAGAAGCCAGGCCTTGTTGAGCTCAATCCAGACGTCGCTGCTTTTCAGGGCACACTGCATGGGCTCCAATGGCAAGTAAGGATCAGCGGCCTTTCCAACATGCGGGGGCATCGGATGCCAGAGGACAAGAAGTTTTGCGTTTAAAACCTCAACAGCCTTTGCAATAGCCTCAACAGCTCTCCTATCGCTTCCACTGTCGGTAGTTACAACAACATTCTCTTTTTCTTTTATTTTTAGAATTTTATCTGCCAGCTTAAACGCTGCATCATGGACGTGCATTTTTATCACCTGTAGATAACCTCAGTTGAATGATATCTTCTAAAAGTTTAATTGCGGCAGCAACAGGATTGACCACTGGGATTTCAATCTCCTCTTTAAGATTTTCGACAAAACCAGATAGACTGGTGCATCCAAGCACCACGACATCCGCTCCTTCTCTGATTTCTTCGCAAATTTCTTTTTTAAGCAACCCAAGAGTGTGTTCTTTGTTAACCTCAATTTGTGGAACGGAAATATCTATTCCTCTCATGCTTCCAACCCTATTTTCCATTTCATATTTCAGTACTAACTCTTTAAGCATCGATGCTGCTCTAGAAACAGTTATGACTCCAGCTTTTCTTCCGATCACAGAAGCGATAGCTAAAGAAGCTTGAAATGGACCCATTATTGGTGTCTTAATCAGAGACTTTATCTTGTCAACTCCCGGATCTAGACAGCAATTTACAATCAAACCATCATATCTTTCGTGAAGCTTCAAAGCTCTATTCACAATGCGGGGAATTGCTTCGTTTTTTGCTTCTTCGGTTTCTAAAGACTCAGGGCCTTCGACTAGGCTTATGACATCAATTTCTGTCTCTGGAGAGGCAAAACTTTGGTAAATCCTTTTATCAGATTCATCCCACTTGGTTGTTCCAACAGGATTTATGACCAATGTCTTCATGTTTTCACATTCTTCTGTTCCCAACCGGGATATATTTTGAATCTAATCCCAAATATTTTGGTCCAAAAAGCTCTAGCCCTTTTGACGTTCTCCAGATCTTAGGAGCCCGAAATCCAACTATCACATATTCCTTTCCTTTTCGAACATTAGGATTTATTACTGGTTTGCCTTCTGGCGTTAAAGTGCATATTAGATCAGGTATTGTGACATCGACTTTTTCATTTCTCCAAGAAATCAGGTTCTCATTTTTGAAGCTTACTTTGTAGGCCTCTTTTTCAAACTCTTCAATTCCCCTAAGCTCAAACTCTCCAGGGGTGAATCCCCCTTTATCCTTCCAGCTTGCTTTTGTTGCAACGCCTCTAAACAAAAGAATGCCACCTGATTCCACTAAACTATCAACGGGATTTTTATTTTTAAGTGCCCTTCCAATTTTCAACGCAAAGGTTATCGACCCTTTAACGACAGAATCCCTGACCTCCTTGCCAACTCTCGGGTGAGATGTGACACCAACATTTGCTCCAGTTGCTGTTACCATTCCTCTCATAACTTTTTCACCCTCAAAATCATCCTTCACCCTCGGAACAATAATTTCATCCCCATAAGGTGTTACAATCGAGAAAGGTGTCATTTCCAGATTTTTTATGCAAAAAGTTGTTTGCTGGCACTCTGGGACGGATCTCCCCGCAAGATCTCCATCAATTATTGGAATTTCTGATCTTGCTGCTACCGCAAATGCAATGGCGGTGTTTCCCCCGCCAATCTCTGTTGCGATTGTTGCAAAAAACTTTTTGTGGGTATACTCTTCCAAAAGCCCAAAAGATCTGATGCACTCAGCAACAGGAAAACCCCTCTCTGCTCGATTATAAACAGATATTACTCTTTTAGACTTCAGAGATCCCACACAGTATGGAGAAGCTATAGCTGCATCATTTGGAAGCTCGTCCACGCTTATCAACAAAAATTTTTTCCCTCTCTTAAACTCTTTTTCAATTATTTTTAATCCTTCCTCTGGACTTCCACCACCCCCTGTCCCCAAGACTGTGCATCCCCTTATGAAATCTCTTATGTCTCCTTCATTGTTTAATATTCTGTTTGCCATTTAGACCCTTTCTATAAGTTCATCTATTGACTCATACTCGCCATCATAGCCTAAGATTTTGAAGATGTGCTTAAAAAGGTTAAACCCTTCTTCCCTTCTCCATCTCTCATGCGCCTTTTTTCCTATCACTGCTACCTCAATCCCTTCACTTATATCAGCGTTTGTCAGAGGCTTCCCATCTAGTCCAAGCCAGCAGATGGAGTCGGGAGCCATAGCGATTGGTTTATTTCCTTTCCAAATCATGATGTTTTCATTTTTGTAGTCAACAACCATATCACCCACATACACCTTTCCACAATCAAAACCGCCTCTTACCTCCTCTGTCTTCTTTTTTATCTTTCCCTTTGTCAGCAGGTAACCATTCGTGACTTTTAGCGCCGCTTCTACGACATTCTCACCGGAGGCTTTAGCTTCTCTGAGAGCCTTACCGACCCGCTCATTCAAGCTTAAAGTCCTGGGCACAATTGTTGATTTGAGCTGCCTTCCACTCATTGGGTAGCATGTTATGCCCGTAGCCATTCCATAAACCGTAGTGATTGCTCGGGCCGCCTCCTCACCTGTCTTTGCACTCTTTGGGTATAAGATTGCTGAGTTCCCCTTCGAGTCTGCTAAGCAGATAGGTTCTACCCGCACACCCCCCAAATGAAATGTGGTTTGTTCCAGCTCGGGTATAGCTCTGCCAGCTCCATCTCCATCTATCACTGGCAGGTTTTTTATCGCAGCATTATGAATCGGCGTGAATGAATTCAAACCTCCAGTTTCGACTGGGGCAATATGATCTATTTTACCTATTAAATTCTCCATTCTTTCGAATGAGTGAACTTCTTCTCCCTTCCAACCTTCTTTCAATAAGACTGCGGGAGAACCCATCTCCGCAGAAACCACGATTCTTGCACTATCTGAAACTTCTTCGGGAGTGATAATTTCTATAAAGTCCTTTTTTTTAAATATTTCGTCAATCGGCCCCCACACTGGTTTAGGCGATCCTCCACCTCCTGTTCCAAGCAAAGTTGCTCCATATATTAGATCCTGCAGATTTTTCTTGTATAACCTTCTCATTTTTATCGACTTTTTATTTTCCTAGCTTCGCAGCCAATTTTTTGAGTTCCTCGGGGACTACCTTTCCTTTTTCCAGTATTTTAGATTCGTCTATCCACACCGAGGAGCGCAAGCATATGCCATCGCTGTGGGATGCCGCTGGAATTCCACCTGGGATGTCAGGAACCAGGCTTGGTCCGATGTTTCCTATGCCCCATTCCGTTGCTCCCCACACCCTTTCATCTTCCACTATGTCGCCAGTTAGTTTTGCTCCGGGATTGAATCCATACGATACATGGGCGAGCTGGTACATGTTAGGATCTTTGAAGCTTTCAAGCCACGCCTCAAATTCCTGAGCGTCTCTTCCGCCATCGACCCCCACTATTTTGCCCTTCTTAATTTCCAGTTTTACAGGTTCTCTGAGCAACCCTATGGGGGGATAGATTGAGCCATCGAACACTATTTTTCCGTCTATCGTATCAATTTTTGGTGTCCAGCTTATCTGACCCGGCAGCATCTCGCATGACCCTTTAGAAACGAAACCGGAGTGAACTGTGGGTGGCCTCAGAGGATGATTCTCAAATTCAACGTCCGTGCCTGATTCTGTTTTTATTCTAACCTTTCTCCCTTTGGCAGTTATTTCGGCTACCTTTTCTAAGAATTTAGAGAGGTTTTTTATGTCGATCTTTCCAATAACGCGGACCATCATGCTCTCGTTCATGCCAACCAGACAGAGGTACCTTAGTCTCTTGTTCTCTCTTATCGCGGCGTCAAAGACCGAGGAGTAAAGCATCCACTGGTAGTTAAACTCCACCCAGACATCGACCTCTCTTAAGAGACCTATCAGGGGCCTCTGAGGTAACATCGGGTCTGCCGCCTTTCCAACACCCTCGGGGGTTGTAACCCATATAACGATTGGTTTTGCCCCAGCCTCAAAAACAGCTCTTGCGGTAGAATTTACGACCTCCTCGTTTGAGAGAGTGTCTGCCGTTATTGCTACAGTTTCATCAGGCATCACCCTAAGAATGTTCTTTACGAGTTTTTTTGCCGCTTCACCAAGCTCAAATTCATACATCTTCAATTTAAAGTCTCCGTAATTAACTTAGCTTATTTTTGCTTAAAGTATTTTTCGTCCTCCCCCAAGACCTAATGTGGACGTAACGAAGCTTGTCAGTGCCGAACCTGCTATCAGCCCGGCAGCCAGAATATAAAGAGTTTTTTCTCCTTCCTCCTTGTAAACGTGTTTGACAAGCAGCCTTATGCCAATGGCAACCAAGCAGGTAACACCTGCTAGAGGATTCATTATGAGCAACCCCGTGGAAAACAGGATTCCCAGCTGCCTGTTGGGACCGCCGACCGCTTGTATTACCCCCCCAGGTATTGCCCAGAGAAGTAGATACATGGCTATTTTTGGGCTGGCACCACGCTCTATTGTGAGTGCATAGACTCTAGCCACGGGGGGCACAAGATCCTGGAGCAGGTAGTATCTGGCAAACAGCGCGACAATGGCAACAGCGACGACAAGCCCGGTCAACTCCGCAAAATACTGCTGTTTTCTGCCTTCCAGTTCGAAGCTTTTGTCTTTTCCTCTGCCCCTCAGTATCCAGCCTGTTTTTAGATCGTAACCCATGTCAGCAAATGCGGGTCCTGCTGCGGCAGAAAAACCGACCAGCAGTCCTAAGGCTGGAGCTGGAAAGCCTATCAAAATCCCTATAACTAGAAATATCAGTGCCACGGCAAAGGCTGGAAACCACCCCGCGTGCATCGCGGAGAGTCCGACTATCAACTGCGATATCATTGCAGCAAAAGCGGCAAACAGGATCCAAAGGATGAACATGGGGAGGGACATGTCGCTGTATAATCCCCCAAATACTGCCAACAACATCGCTATTAGGGTGTATACGATTAGGCTTTTGCTCAAACCAGAACCGAACTCTTTTTCACTTCTTGTGAGTGCGAGTCTCTCCTCTTTTTTTCTTCCTTCTTCTCTTTCTTTTTTCTTCTCTTTTTTAGAAATTAGCAAGATTATCTGTATCAAGGCCACCAGACCCGCACCGATCATCATTCCATGGGGAAGGTAGTAGGTGTTGATGTCCACCCCAATAAGTTGAGTTGAATATCCTCTAACTACCAGTCCAACGCCAAACATCGTTAAGGCCCAAACATTTCCAATCCACGCAATACCAGCTATGTCAGCAGGAATTTTGAAAAAGTATTGAGAAACCACACCAGCTACTGCACCATACCCCAAAAGCAGGGCTCTCTTTCCTTTCTTGGCTGCGGCAATCAGAGTTTCTGCGGTGGCTATGCCTGGGGGCCACGGGTTTTTGGCTGGAAACACTCTCGAGTCGAAAAGACGATAAACTAGAGTCATGCTGACACAGCAAGCTAGAGTTGCTCCCATAAACATGGGCCAGATCAGGTCGACCCTGTTTAGTAGCCAGGGAACAGCGATGGGCAAAAAGAGGGCGTTTCCGGCTGTGAATGTTGCGGATGAGATGGCTGTTTGCATCAAATTCTGCTTGTGCAGATTGGAAAAATCCCTCAGGAAGGTCAGAGGAATTCTCGCAACGAGAATGGCAATCAATGCACCTATTATTGAGGTGTTTGTGGTGATGCCCAGGCGGCTGATCAGTTCTAGACCTATGATCACGCCCAGCAAACTCACCACTATGTTTATCATCAGGATTTTCGGATCAAACGCTGATGGATGTTTGTTGGGCATCTTTATATTTACCTTTTAGCTATCATAAAAGTTTTTTTGTCAGGCTTTGGGCAAGAGACAGGATATAGAATGACAGAGCGATTACCAGGCAAGAGCCTGACTCTCTTTTTTAGACATGACTGCAGCTTCTATCACTCCGTCTTTAATTCTTATTATGCACGCTCTATTGTTACTGAATGACTTTGAGATACTTACTTTCCACCCCCTATTGATTAAACTCTTGGTAACATCTTCGGCAATTCTTGCATCAATACTCATAACTCCCTCTTCCACCTTATGCTCGGCATAAGACAAAGGGAAACTTTTGCTGCTCCATATGGGTGCATCAATTGACTTTTGAATATCCATGTCATGATCTACGACGTTGGCTAAGATTTGAGAAAGGGCCTGACACTGCTGGTCGCCACCTGGTGTGCCGTAAGCCAGATAGGGTTTTCCATCTTTTAATGCGAGTGAGGGAGTTATTGTGTTTCTCGGTCTTTTCCAGGGTTGGAGGGAGTTTGGATGTCTCTCATCGAGCCAGAAATAGCTTGCCCTATCATTGATTGGAAAACCATAGGGCCCGATCACCAGTGCTGAACCAAAGTAGTAAAAGTTGCTTGGAGTTGCCGAAACAAGCAGGCCGCTTTTGTCTGCAGTTGCAACATAGCTTGTTAAATCCATAGTATCAATAGAATCATCGCTCGCCAGTTGTTTGGCAGAATCTTTGATATCGTTTTTGATGTTATTTCCAGCCCAATCAAGAGATTTTCCTATGGTACCGATTCTTTTGACGCCTCTCTCATTAAAGTACTCAATTGAGTAATAGTCATAGGGTTTCCCTTGGTATTCCCAGGGATTACCCGGTAGATATTCTTCCAGCCTTCTTTCCTCGTTTATCAGTTTTGCTCTTTCTTTTGCATAATCCTTTGAAAGTAGCCCATCTATTGGCGCATCTACAAAATTAAGATCCCCAATAAACTTCTCTCTGTCTGCCATTGCAAGATTTACAGCCTCTGCGTGGATATGGATTGAGCGTGCCGAGTATGCCTCATCTAAATTGAAATTTTCCAGAATATTCAATATTAAGAGTTCAGTCAGTCCTTGATTTGCTGAGGGTGACTTATATATATCACAGCCTTTGTAATTTGTATGAATTGGCTTTTCAAGAAGTGCATAATAATAAGAAAAATCTTCTTGGGTAAACAAGCCACCTTTCTCTTGCAAGAATTTAACAATCTCTTTTGCAATATCTCCCCTATAAAATCTGTCCCTAACTGCTTTTAGTGCATCATGTCTGCTTTCGCCCTTTTTTAGTGCAGACTGTTCGGTTTTTACCAGCTCTTTATATAAATTTGCTAAATCTTTATTTTTAAAGATTTCTCCAACTTGATAATTGTAATTTCCATGTTTCAGATACAGGGTCTTTGAGCTCTCAAAAGCACCAATCCTTTCGATATTTGCATCTATCATGGAGACAAATTCCTCAGAGGCGGAAAATCCCTCTTCAGCGAGCTCTATTGCCGGTGCTAAAACCTCCTTCAAGCTCATCGTTCCAAATTTATCCAGAACGACGAGCCACGAATCAAGAGCGCCTGGAACAACGCTGCTCAGTGGACCATCCATTGGCATGTTTTCAAAACCCATTTGCTTATATTTTTCTATGGTTGCTGCCTTTGGTGCAATTCCTCCACCGTTTATTGAGTATACTTTTCCTTCGTTTGGCTCATAAATTAAAATAAATGCTTCACCACCTATCCCGGACATTGCAGGCTCAACAACTCCTAGCGTCACTAATCCCGCGATGGCGGCATCGACTGCATTACCGCCTTTCAAAAATATCTTTTCCCCAGCTTGAGAAGCAAGTGCTTTTCTTGAAGATATTGCCCAGTTTCTGCCCCTTACAATTGGTCTGTAGCTAAGAGCGGTTTCTTTTCTTCCAGAAGGCACAGGGGACTTACCGTTGTACTCTATGCACAAAACTGAAACAAGAAATGCGAGAAGCAAGAGAGTTGGGACAAGCTTCATGATTTAATTTAGGTTGAGACTCTTTATATAAATAACTCTCTAAGAGCATGCGCCATTAACGTTCTAGGAAGAACAACAGGCCTTTTTGTGATTTCACTTACGGCTCTTTTTGTGTTTAGATTGTATCCAAAGCAGTCCAAAACGATAAGAGTGCAATCCTTCAGTCGTTCAGCGGCTTTCTTGGTTTCCCCTTCTTTGCCAACGTAAGGAGAAACTGTCGCTATCTCCACTTTTCCGCACACTCTGGACCATTTTTTCTCTGTCTCTGCAACTTGATCAGAAGAGGGTATGAAGACGCCCAACTTCCCCCATTGCAACAATGAATCCACAGTATTCATCAAAACCAAAGAGGGTTTGATGAGTAGTTTTTTTGATTTGAGAGATTGAAATTCTCCAGTGCACAAAATTCCAATCACATCAACTTCTTCTTCTAACTTTTCTATGCATGATTGCAAGCGACTCGCAATTTTCTTTGGGTTTAGTTTTATCTCTCTTCCGTTCCTCAATCTTGTGATCAAAACTGGTTCATTATTTTTTGGTGCTAACTCCTTTATTTTTTTAAGTGACAAACTATCTAAAGCCCCGCATTCTATTATTTTAATGTTTTCACCAAGAATTGATCTCATTTCTGACACAACATCATCTCTGGGGGTTTGCCCAATAGTAACGAATCCTACCTTCATTTTTTTCCTCAAATGAATTCAAACGAGCTAAACATAGATTCAAAAATTTTTTCCCATCTAGTAAATTCTTCAAGAGGAGCTGAAAATTGAATCCCATATAATTCTTTTCCTACCCAAACCGAGTTCGATACTCGCTTTTTTACTTCCTTTTCTTCATTGTCCAAATACAAATATTCAAGAATTTCTGTTACACGATATCCGCTTCTATTATCTATCTTGATTTCTTCCGTAGTTACATTCTTATTGACCAATTTTGTTTCCCTAAATTCAGACTTGTTTATAACCTCCCCTGTAAACGAATGGATCAATCCTTCTGTATCAAAAGAATAGAAGGTTTCGTTAAAAGATACTGGTGACCCTGTTGAGGAGGTAGGAATAGCTATCCTAAAATATACTTTTGGAAAAATCCCTTTTTCAGTTGGAGGATAAAAAGTAATATCCCAACCTTCTACAACTTCCCAATCTGCAGGATATCTTATTCTATACCTCCATTCTTTATTCTCATACCATTTCCATTTTTCTTTTTTAGGAGTAAAAACAAGCAAACCTATTGAAGTTGCTATTAAAGCAGCAATCACTACCAAAGCTATTATTCCATACCATTTCTTATTCATTTTTTAATCCTCAAATAAATTGAAATGAGTGTAGCATCGGTTCAAAAATTTCATTCCATCTATCAAATTCATCAAGAGGTGCCCAAAAATTAATCCAATATGCTATATCTTCATATTCTTTTATTGCTGAATCATGTTGTACTTTTATTCCATCTTTACGCTCATAAATACTAACCTTTTTTTCTTTGGAATTTTTCGAGATTTCTTCTTTTGTTTCCTTTGGTAGTTTAGATGTTGGCACGGATTGGATAATAAAGAAGCCAATCTCGGCTCCTTCGAGTGCTGGTTTAGAGAGATTTATTTGTAGTTTAGACGGATAGAAAAAAATCTTTTTTGGAGCTGCTACTGCGTGACCAATAGGCAGATTTCTAATAGACGGAGTTATATTTTCTTTGTTGCTTTCAAATACTTCCCACGCAGTAGGATATTTAATCTTAAATCCCGCTTCTTTATTTTCATAAGTTTTCCATTCAATCCTTGACTTTGAAAAATAGATTGCCACTCCGCTGACTATTAGAGTTGCTAAGACAACACAAACTATTGCTTCTTTTGCTCCTTTCTTCACATTTATTAATAAGGATGAAATCTTATAAAAAGAATTGCAAATCAAACACAAAGAACACCAATACCCTACCTTAAAATATTTCAAACAAGAGAAAGATTAATTTATTTATGGGTTTATTTATCTTTTATGAAAATCAAAGAAATTCTTTTCAGTTCTTTTAGAATATTAAAAGAGAAACCAAAATTTTTGTTACTTTATGCGATACTTATTATTCTGTGGTTGGGCCGACTTTTGGTTAACCCCCAGAGTTTGTATTGGGGTTTTGGGTAGGTCTTTGGTTGGGGGTAGTGTGACTTATATTTGAAGGCGTGGCAGGGATTTTCATTCTTGGAATGTATCCTTTTATGGTGAAAGATTACCTGGAAAAGAAAGAAATAAGTTTCAAAGAAGCTTTTTCCTTTTCTCGCCATAAATTCGGTTCATTGTTAGGTGCCTATTTGTTTGTAGGATTGATAATAGTTCTGATAAATATGGTTTCATTTTCTTTTATGCCTCTCTTTCCAATAATTGTAAACACGGTTAGAGGAATTGTGGAATGCTTAATTTTGGTTCTCTTTTGTTATTCAGCTTCTGCAATAATAATGGATAATGTAGGGGCATGGGAAGGAATTAAAAAATCTGTGGGAGTGGCGAAGAGAAATTATCCACTCACTTTTTTAATACTTCTAATTCCAACTATTGTTGGGATAGCTTTAGGAGAAATTGTCTGGGAAATGCATTTTGGAGTGAGTGCTACTATCTATGAAATTCTGCTAATTGTATCAGTAATCTATTTGTTTGTTGGAGCATGGGTCAAGATAGCAATACCTTATGTGTATTATAACCTAAAGCTTAGCAACACTTCTAATGTTCAACACGCTTGAGCTGATGCGTTGAACTCTTATCTTGGCTGAAACGATGGTGGTCGGTTCAGGAGCGAAGAGCTCTGCTTTTGGAATAGGAAAGAAGAGAAAGAATGCCAAAAGTCTATCGCTCTTTTTATTCTATCCCGGTTCTTTCTCGTTTTTTGCCTCTCAAAGCTTGCAGGTGTTTCATAGAGCCATAGAGCTCGACCAAACGCTTGAATTCTTCTTCGTCATAGAATTTTATTTTTTCTTTACCAAATCCTTTGGCGACTTCAACACAAAATCTTGCGGCTTGCTCTATATCGACGACGTGACTGGCGCCACTTGCGCAACCTGGTATTGGGAGTTCTGAAGTTAGAGCAACACCCACTACAGGAGCTTTTGTTGCTACATTGGGCTGCACGATGCTGTTGAGATGGTAAATTTCGTTACCATAGGGAGTTATGTCTTGGGTTGTTATGGGAACAACCACAGGAAGTCTTCCAGAAACAACCTCCATAAGAGTTAGCAAATCCTCAGAAACTCTCAAAATCCATCCCTCTTTTACAGTTGGAGTTATTGCAAAGCCTTTGATATTTATTATTCTGTTTCCTTTGGTTGTGTCTATAGAGAGAATTGCATCCATTCTCTCATCAACTTCATGCTTGTTCATCGTTGACATGTCTACTGGTGAGCCCATGAAAGGAACAGGCTTATGGTCTTTTGTCGGAGCGTTTGGACAGATGTGTGTTGTAAGAATTGCATCTCCATCCAAGCTATCGCCACTTCTTTTCATGTCAGCAAGCTTCAACGCAATTGCTATTGCTGTTATTGCACCGTCGGCATCAGAAACAAGTCCGATTACCTTTGGTCTGGCCCCTATCCCGCCGAGCCTTCCGATTATGCCTAGGGTGGGCACATCCCTTCCGGATGACTTCCCGTTCTTTCCTGGGACCAATATCTTTACAAAATCTGTCGAGCTCTTCTTTCCCTTAACGGTCTTTACTTCGATGTTTTCAAGCCCTCTTTCCTCTAAAACCTCAGCAACTCTGTGGCCATTCACACTGGCACTGTCCAAAAGCTCATACGCTTCTACAACCTGCTTCAACATTTTTTCACCTTTTTGATTAACCTCTTTCCTATAACCCTTTCCGCTTGTTTCAAAACCTCAGGATCTTTAACACCAGCACCCAAAAGAATGTGGGCTTGTGGAACGACCAAAATAGCGACTCTTTGCCCTCTTTTAATCTCGGCAGAAGTCAAGGGCAAACTATTTTCGGTATTGAGCAAAACAATCAGGTCTGGAAAGGATCCGAGATATTTCCCGTCTGCTTCGAGTGTCATAAACTCGTTCCAAAATACTATCTCATACCTGCTTTCTTTTTTTCCATCAACCAAAATATTCCCCACATCAAAACCCCCTTTGGTTTCAAGAGTGGTGTTTTTTACGGTTCCATAATCAATGAGTTTGCCACCCAGATACGCGATGATTCTGTTTATCATTTCGCCCAAGCTATCTTTATGCTTTTTGATTATTTTTCCAACTTCTATCGCTTGGGCTATTCCACCAACTGCAGAGTTCTCTTTAACGTAATTCTTAGAAACTGGATTTCTTGTTACGGCGACCAATCCACCCGCTTGAACGGCCGCTTCCCGGACTATTCTTGATGTTCTTTCCAGATCTCCTTTTACAAAAAGCTCCAGCCATCTCTTTTTCTTCTTGTTTCCCCCAACTGCAGTTTGTACCGAAACATAATCTTCTGCTTTGTGTAGACCCATGGCGCCCATCACCCCGGTCGGGTGAGCTCTTCCGTCTGCAGGTGCGTCGACAACTGGGATTTTGAGGGCGGCTGCCTGAATCCAGCCATTCACCGTTGAATTTCCCCCATTCTCACAGGAAATTATCCCCCCTACATTTAGATTTTCAAGCTCTAACAAAAGCTCGGTCGATCTTATCATTTGTTCAGGCACGAGATATTTCTCCTTAGCAACGGGAGCACCAACCGCGGAAGCCGTCACGATGGAAGAATTGTTTGGGACACTGTCAACATCTATTATATAAACATCTCCAATCCTTATAGAGTGTTTCGCATCCCGTAAACCTTGCTTTAAATCTCCCCCTCCCCCACCGCCGAGAAAGGAACCCCCAACAACCGCGGCTTCTGCAAGCTTTTCGTCAACCTCAAGTTTCATTTCCTTCACCAAATGCCGGGATTTTTGCGGAATTGGCAACGAAGGCCCTAACCTCTTCCATTTGAAAGAATCACCTCTGTTGCCATCGCACCGGTTCACATCGATACTATGACATCTCTCTTCTCTTTTATAACATCTTTGCTAACAGATTTTGCAGCTTTTTCTCCTCGTTCGTTGAGTCTACGGGGTAGTAAAAAGACATGTGGAATTAAAGATTTAGATAAAATTCTCCAGCAGTTTATCCACATGCTTCTCCCACGTGTAATACTCCGCCTTTTCTCTAGCACTCTCTCCCATTTCTTTCCTAATCTCTTCGTTTAGCAACAAAATATCCATTTTTTCAGCAATCTCGGAAACAAAATTGGGCACGATAAACCCGTCTCTTCCATTTGAGATTATTTCTTCGGTGGCCACCTTCACAGACGGATAATCCGGTTTGATTCCGATGCAAGGCAAGCCGCAAGCCATCGCCTCAAGATAAACGTGCCCAAATCCCTCATAGATCGAAGGCAACGCTAGCAGATCAGAGATTGAGTAAAGACGCTCGACATCTTCCCTCCATCCCGCAAACCTGACTCTATCAGAAATGTTTAGTTTTTCTGCCATTCTTTTCAACTCACCTGCTTGTGGTCCATCTCCGGCGATTAACAAATAAGCTTGCTGATGTTTTGTCTGCTTGAACGCTTCCAATAAGTTTGGGACGTTCTTTTCTGCACTCAGGCGGCCGACAAAAAGCACGACCTTGGCTTTGAAAGGAAGGTTTAAGGATTCAATCAGTTTTTCGTCTCTCCTTCTTGGCTTAAACCTGTCCAAATCAACTCCTGGGGGGATGACCTTGAATCTGCTTAAACTCAGTTTATAGTATTCGGCTAACTCCCTTGCCCTCATTCTTGAAAGCACTACCGGCTGCGTTGACCGAATTATCGCCTCTCTTTCTATCTGATATTCTTTTTTTTGGAGTAAGAGTTTATATGCAAAATGCTTGGTCGCTTGCCCTCTCAGCGCATACGACATGATGGTAGGCCATGCTGCAGCCAGGACGAAGAGTACGGGAACGTTCAAAACATTCGTAGAGGCTAAACAGTAATAGGGATGCCTTGAGATTACTAACTCAGTTTTAGAGGAATTAAGGGAGATGAAATGTTCTAATTTCCTTAACCTGTAAGAAGGAAGAGGAAGATAGGGAGTGTGTCTTAGGATATTAAAATTATTATGAGTTTCTTTTTTGGGGAGGTTACGAGAATGGTTTGAACACAACACTTTAATTTGATGTCCTCTCCCTTCCAACACTTTTCCAACTGACTCCAAATATTGTTCTACTCCTCCTATCGAAGGGAAGAAAGTCCTGTTCTGCAATTGAATTTCCATCTTATCTCTTTGTATGAATACCAAGATAATAAAAATTATCTACTACTTATCACTTATCGCTTCACATGAAAACCCAGTCCATTCATTTGCTTTACCAATCCGCAGCATCTTCATCTCTTATATTTATCCCTTTGCTGGCGGAAGGCTTTGGTGCACAGGAGTGGGAGATAGGAGTCATAGGCGCTGTCTATGGAACCGCTCTATTCGCTTCATCCTACCTGTTTGGTAGACTATCGGACATTCATAATAAGAGATTTATAATTCTGTTAGGATTGGCAGCCTCTGGCCTGGCATTTGCCTTGCAGATATTTGCAGGGGATGTCATTTCTTTAACCGTGGCCAGGGGTTTGGCTGGCTTTGCTATCGGAATTTTTCCTCCTGCATTGGTAGCTTATGTGTACGAAGCAAAGATTAGATTTGGGAGGTTCCTTTCATTTGGCCCTCTGGGAATGGCAATTGGAGCTTTTTTTGCAGGTTTGATAGCTATCTACTATCAAATCTTTATTTTCTCATCATTGTGCTTGCTTTTGGCCTTTCTAATCGGGCTTACCTTGCCTGCAATTAGATCTAAACCCATGAAAATTCCGAGATTTCCCAAGCATCTGATAAAAAGAGATTTTTTTGTGTACCTGTCCCTCTTCTTTAGGCATGTAAGTGCAAATGCAGTTTGGATAATATTTCCACTTTTTGTAAAGCAGCTGGGCGGAACTCTGGTAGGGATAAGTTTGCTTTATACGGTTAATTACATCGGCCAATTTATTTTCATGAATTTGTTTGATAGATTTAAGTCTTCTAAGCTGATTATCTGTGGATTTTCAGGCTCTGCTCTGACCTTCCTTTGCTATGCATTCACCCAAAACTTTTATCAGTTCATTCCCATTGAACTTCTGCTCGCATTCTCATGGTCATCCTTGTGGGTGGGTATGAACTTGCATCTGCTTAACAGAAATGTGGAGCACTCGACTGTTATAGGATTGCTCACCTCAACCCAATCTATCTCGATTGCTTGTGGCCCATTCATAGGAGGATGGGTGGCCTATTTTCTGGGATATAGAGCAACCATGTGGTTCGCCTTTGCTCTTTCTTTGCTTGCTCTATTGACTTTTGAGATAGGAATAAAAAGGGAAGAATAAGAGAAGGTTGATTATATTTCCTCGAAATAGAGAGGTGTCAAAGTTTATTGGATAAAAACGGGTTATTGGAGTATTATTGGGTATTTTTGAGGCGCCCCAGAGAGTAACTCTTTAAGAGATATTGTTTAATAAAAACTATAGATTTCTTTTTCCTTGCAAGAATTTGTGATCCGATGAGATCTAAAGGTGTTTCAATAGATCAATTGCTCCCATTCTTTTGCATTCTTAGCAAAAAGGGTTTATATTCTAATGCTTATCTTTTAGGGAGGTTATTAGATGGAGCAGATATTTGGATATATAGATCAAAATGCTGATAGGTTTATTAAAGAATTGAGTGAACTGGTCAACCAGCCAACCATTTCAGCCCAACAGGTAGGCATAGAAGAAACTGCGGAGTTGCTCAAAGCCCGAATGACTAGGGTTGGCATAAAAACAAGAATAATACCAATTGAAGGAGGGAATCCTGTGGTTTATGGTGAGATTGAGGGAGAGGGGTCAAAAACTTTGATGTTCTACGACCATTATGATGTTCAGCCTCCAGAACCTATCGAGGAATGGGAGTCAGATCCCTTCAATGCTAAAATAAGAAATGGAAAAATTTATGCACGTGGAGTGTCAGATAATAAAGGGAACATAGTAGCTAGGATAAAAGCTGTTGAGGCTTTTCTGAAAGTCAGAAGAAAGCTCCCTCTCAACGTGAAGTTTGTTATTGAAGGAGAAGAGGAGATAGGAAGCCCAAACTTGGCGAGATTTGTAGAGCAAAATAAAGAGTTATTAAAGGCTGATGCTTGCATATGGGAGGGTGGACCAAAGGATTGGCTGGATTGTCCAACTGTTTATCTGGGTTTAAAGGGTTTATGTTATGTGGAGCTTGGGGTAAAAGGAGCAAAAAAAGACCAGCACTCCTCCATGGCTACTATCATTCCAAACCCTGCTTGGAGATTGGTTCATGCCTTGGATACCCTAAAAGATGATAGGGAAAATATCCTGATTAAAGGGTTTTATGAGGGAGTGGAGGAGCCAACCAGGGAAGAAGAGAAATTACTTGGAAAGATTCATTTACCTGAGGAAAAGATTAAAACTGAATTGGAAATAAAAGATTTTTTGCTTGAACTTAAAGGATTGGATTTGGTTAAAAGGCACCTGTATCAACCAACTTGCACGATTTGTGGATTGGGAGCAGGATATCAAGGTAAAGGAGCGAAAACTGTTTTACCTAGGGAGGCAAAAGCAAAGGTCGGTTTCAGATTGGTTCCCAATCAAAATCCTTTTGACATATTTAAAAAACTAAAAAAGCATCTAAAAAATAAAGGTTATTCCGATATAGAAGTAAAATTACTGGGTGCAGAGGAGCCTTCAAAAACACCTGTTGGCTCTGAAATTGCAAACGTAGTTAGAGATACAGCTAAGGAAAGCTATGGGAAGGATCCCGTGGTTTATCCAATTAATCCCGGCTCAGGTCCCATGTATCTTTTCCAAAAACTGGGTCTATCAATAGCATCTGCGGGAGTTGGATGGACGGGGTCAAATGGTCATGCTCCCAATGAGAATATAAGAATAGGTGATTTTATTGAAGGGATTAAGCATGTAGCCTTGATCCTGCAAAAGTTTGGTCCTTAAGAGTCAGAGACCTCCCATTTTTTCCAGAAAATTCCGCAGAAACTGTGAGAAAAATGCTTAAAACTATGGCGCAAGGGCGGGTCCGCAGATGATCTAATGGAGATGTTATAGATTTATTTTTTTTCTTAGTAAAATGGCGACTATGACAGCAGCGATTCCTCCAGTTGTGCCACCAATCACCGGCGAGGATACTTTCGCTAATCCCGCAACCAATCCAACAACAGCCCCAACTATTGCTCCAATAGCAATTCCAACTAGTATTGCTTTTACTTTTTCTTTTCCTGTTTTTTCTTTCTCCATACTTCTCTCACTCCAAATATTTCTTTTTTCTTTTAAGCCTGCATTCACACAGTTTTTGATAGCTTCTTTGCAAACTCTTTGTATTTTTCATCTAACAGTTCAACTGCTTTCAATAATGCATCTTTTGCCTTGATGTTCCCATTGGTTTCAAAGTTGAAGATAAATTTTTGATCGGAGCCATTCACCGTGATTGCTCCTGATTCGCAGGCCTCGACACAGGCTTTGCATAGAGAGCACGATCTCAAATCCTTAACAAAAATCTTCCCATTCTCCAGGCCCAAGCAATTGTTCGGGCAGGCATCCACGCACTGCTTGCAATCATCACATTTTTTATTATCAATCTGAATCTCAGGGTAGTACTTGTAACTTGCTCTTGATACGGCCTGCCACTTCGCGTGTTCTCTTCCTTGGCCAACCATCGCCTCAGCCTCCAGAATTAATCTCTGTTCTTCCTTTAATTCAACAATTGGAATGGAAGGATCAACGACGGCATAATCAGGTATTTCTGGAATCAAATCCCGTGAATAAATGGTGCACGGCCCTTCTTTTGAAAGTGTGTAGTGAAGGGTGCAATTCGAACAGCCTTCTCCCTTGCACGAGCATTTGTCTCTAAATCTAAACCGGTCGTCCCAGGGGAGGGGTAAAAGGCAGAGTCTATGAGTAATTATCTCGTCGAATAAAGCGGAGGTGTTGTCGTATACAATCACATCTTCAATGGCCATCTGGGGAATTTCCTCGGTTAATATTCTTCTAAGCGTATTAACAAAATATGGATTTGCCTCATCTACAACAAGCTCCATCTCCTCATCACTAAGATCTGTTATTTCTACTTTCATCTAAGCCTCTCTGGCCTGCCTAAATACGCCTTCCTCTCCTGCCGCCTCTCTTCTTTTGCCCACCATGAGCGATCGGAGTGACATCTTCTATCTTTCTAACTCTCATTCCACCACGCACCAAAGCCCTAACGGCAGCTTGAGCGCCGGGTCCGGGAGTCTTGAACTTGTAACCTCCTGGCCCTCTAATCCTAATTTCCAATGAGTCTATTCCTTTATCTTTTGCTATCTCAACAGCTCTTTGGACTGCTCTCATCGCAGCATAGGGCGATCCTTCATCTCTAGCTGCCTTAACGACCATCCCACCGGAACATCTTGCAATTGTTTCGGAGCCAGTCATGTCAGTGATCGTAACAATGATATTATTGGCTGAAGAGTATATGTGAGCTATTCCTTCTCTTCCCATTTTATTTTCCCCCTACCTCACTGGTTGCATTGGACTCTTTATTGAATGGTGAGTGGGGACTAAAAGATATGCTTTCTTCTTCATCCTTACGCACCAGATAGCTGGGTATGGTTACTTTCTTCCCATTAATCGCTATGTGACCGTGAGCTACAAGCTGTCTGGCTTGCTGCGGAGTTGTCGCATGACCCCTCCTAAGAACCTGCGTTTGGAGTCTCCTCTCCAAAATGGAGTTTAGATCAAGAGCGAGTATCGACTCTAAGTCGGCGTTTGGAGCGAGAACGCCCAGTCTGGAAAGACTTTGCAGCATTTGAGAAGCTTCTTTCTTCGCCTGCTCAACCAAAGGCTGAGCCAATAGATTCCGGGCATGTGACCTAAATTTACGAAGAAGAGTCTGGGCCTTCCATATCTCTCTTTTGTTCTTCAATCCGTATTGCTTGATGAGCTCATTTTCAGCCTTAATTCTTTCTTTTTGCCAAGGGTGGGATGGCGTTTCGTAGCGCTTCTTTAGTTTTCTTGGATTTCCCATGTTTTATCACCTTTTTATCTGGATTGCTTCTTTTCGCCTTCCCTGGTTTTTCCTCTCTTTTGCTCTTTTCTCACGAGTTTTGCTCTTACCACACCCACTACAAGTCCTTTCCTTGGATGTGCCTTAGTTTTCTGCCCTCTAACTCTTAATCCCAATTCATGCCTCACACCTTTGTATGCATGGATCTTCCTTTCTAGATTTATATCCTCTCTCTTAGACAGGTCCAAGTCGTTTCCAACCAAATGCTTGTTCTCACCTGTTTCTCGATCCTTTCGCCTGTTCACCAACCAGTTTGGTGCTGTTGCATGAAGGCTGCCAATAGTGGACTCTAATTTAGAAACATCTTCCTCGCTGAGCAAGCCTATCTTCGCATTCCTGTTTATGTTAGCCTTGTCAACAACAAAAAAGGCAACTCTTTGATTTATGCCTTTTATTTTGGTTAGTGCATAGGGAACTTGCTTTGAACCGTCTAAATCTGTGTTCACGATTCGAACTATGTAGTTAAATTCCTTCTGTTTCATCTTTCTGACCTATTGCAAATTTTTATAGTGCCTTAAGATTATACAAATTTTGCATATAAAAAGGTTACTTTTTT
>Ga0209121_10001365_pt1 | contig 25554 bp, 20 predicted proteins | sample Cruoilmetagenom3_FD_187292 | JGI IMG/M metagenome (GOLD analysis project Ga0209121, IMG submission 187292) | Oil polluted marine microbial communities from Coal Oil Point, Santa Barbara, California, USA - Sample 3 (SPAdes) (version 2) | ecosystem: Environmental > Aquatic > Marine > Oil seeps ... | reverse complement strand
ATGTCATTTTGATGCTCTTGGTGCGGATTGGGAATCTGCAGCAGTAGCAAAAGTATGTGAGCTTAACAAGATTCGATGCTTGATCCTGCGTGGTGTGACGGACTTGCCTTCCTCCACACAACCATATTCAGACTATCAGTCGAATACGCCATTGGTCATGAGCCAGTTATTGGCCACTCTTGCCGCTTGGGCGGAAATCCTATGTAGTGCCACCCTTGGTGTGGAAAGTGCAGGCGACTTCGACTAATGGCGTGTTTGCGACGCTTCGCTGAATTGCCTTTAGCAACTTCGCAAACACGCGATACGCTAGGCGGCCTATTGCAGACTGGAGATGAAACGATGAGAAAGAAACTGCTTCTTGCCGCTGTAGTGCTCATTTTGTTGCTTGCCGGTTGTGGTCCGTCGGCCACATCCTCAACTCCCGCACTAACAGCCCTCCCCACTGTTGCTCCTGTAAAGACCTCTCCGCCAGAACCTGCCACGACGACCACACCCGCAGTAACGCCGGAGCCAACGCGCAGACTGGACGAGCGCGTCGAATCCGGCGCCGGCTACCGCCAGGATGAGGAGGGCGTCGTTGTGGTGCACCTGCGCGGCAGCGAGGCCGAGATGCAAGCGCAGTACCGGGCATTGCTTGCCGACGAGATTGAGGGCTTCCACCAGGCGGCCGCCAGCCACCGCGTGATGCGGCGTTTCAGCGACGGCTGTACCAACTTTGCCGCCTTCGGCCCGGCCTCAGCCGACGGAAAACTCTGGCACGCTCGCAACTTCGATTTCAGCGGTCACGGCGTGCTGGATCGCTATCGTGTGGTGTACATCGTCGAGCCAGCGGACAAGATCCCCTTCGTCGCCGTCGGCTGTAGTGCTGACCACTGGAACCACCAAGTGGTGCACACTGCGATGAATGCCCAGGGCCTCTCCTTAGGCTACATGCTCTCCGTGGCTCCCGGCGAGAGCATCATGGATACCCCAACCCTGTGGGCGCTCTTCCGGCGGGTGATCGAGAACGCATCCACCATTGAGGAAGCGCTGGCCATCCTGGAGGCCGGCCCACGGAGGGGAGCAGCCAACCTATTGCTGGCCGACGGCAAGGTGCCGGACGCGGTGGTGGTCGAACTGACCTCGGATGCGCTGGCCGTGCGGTGGGCGGAGGATGGTGTTGTCTACTCCACCAATCACTTCGTCTCGCCGGAGATGTTCTATCCCGAAAACAAAGACCCCGACACCTATGCCCGCTTCGAGCGGCTGGGGGAGTTGGGCTCGCTGCATTACGGCGCGTTCGACCTCAAGCAGACGGTGGCAGTCCTGCGGGATCGCTACGACGTACACGCCGGGCGTGAGAGCCTTGGCGGGGACATCATCGCCACCCCCTCGAACATGCTCAGTGTCGTATTCTGCCCCAGCGATCTCACCTTCTGGGTGGCCAACAGCCTCGCTCCGGCGGCCTACCGCGAGTTCGTGGGCTTCAGCCTGCAGGACGAACTGGACGGCACGCAGGCGCACACCTCGGTTCCCTCCGTGCCCGCCGATCCCATCGTCGGCAGCGCGGCGTGGGCAGAGATGGAGGCGTTCCAGGGGGGATACCTGGCCTACCTGCAGAGCGACGATACAGGTGCGGCCGAGCGCCTGGCCGAGGCCGTGTCCTTGAACCCGCACAGTGCGCGCTATGGATACTACTTGGGCGTGTCACTTGCGAACCTGGGCCACGAGGAGGAGGCTATCGCCGCCTTCGAAGCGGCGTTGGCTGGTGATCCGCACAATGGCTACTGCGCGTACATATACTACCGCCTGGGACTGATCTACGAAGCACTGGGGGCCGAGGAAAAGATGCGCGCTGCCTTTGAGCAGGTGTTGGCGCTGGACGTCGGCGACGAGGAGATCGAGGGCTACGCGCGGCAAGCACTTGATTCGCCTGCCCTGGAAACACAGTGCTTACGGGGGGAAATAATGAGCGATGTTAGTGACAAGACGGATTATCAGACCCACCAATCCCGCAAGGCCAGGGGATATCTGTGGTGGACGGGACGTATCCTGGGTGGGCTGATTGTTCTTGCCCTGGTCTCAGCAGGGGCGCTTGTGGTTTACCGAACCATTCACCCGCTGGACGAAGGCATGACCAGACAGTCCATGTACCTCACCATGCGGGATGGCGTGAAGATTGCCATTGACCTCTACCTGCCCGAGGGGCTGATGGAAGAGGAGCGACTGCCAACAATTCTGCAGCAAACGCGTTATTTCCGCTCGTACAAGTTCCGTTGGCCGTTTGGTTTGTTTTTCCCCAGCGATTCATACAACGCTCTTGGGATTCGCAAGCGCTTCGTCACCCACGGTTATGCCTGGGTGAGCGTGGATGTACGCGGCACGGGTGCCTCCTATGGCTACCGAATGGGACCCTATCCAAGTGAGCAGATCAAAGACTCAGCGGAGATCGTGGATTGGATCATCCGTCAGTCCTGGTCGAATGGCAAGGTCGGTGCCTACGGCATTTCCTACGACGCCACCTGCGCGGAGTTGCTGCTGGTGAACAAACCCCCGGCCGTTAAAGCAATCGCGCCAACATTCGAGGGCTTCGACCTATACACAGACATCGCATCTCCCGGCGGCGTTCCCCATGAGTGGTTCTTCAAATTCTGGGGCACCGGTTCTAAAGCATTGGACCGGAATGCATTGCATGAACTGGTTGATTGGCCGATGAATCTCCTGATAAATGGGGTTCGACCGGTTGACGCTGATCGAGACCACTCGATGCTGGCCGAAGCCATACGCGATCATGCCTACAATTGGGACGTCTACGAGACGTCACTCAGGTTTACCTATAGGGATGATGTCCTGTCCTATGACTGGAATTGGAACTTCGATGGTTTCAGCCCACATACCTATGTAAAAGAAATTGAGGCCTCTGGGGCTGCTATCTACAGCTATAGCGGCTGGTTCGACGGCGCATATCCACATGCGGCTATCAAGCGATTCCTGACACTCAACAATCCAGGAAGCAAGTTGATCATCGGGCCCTGGGATCACATTGGCCTACATAACCTCAGCCCGACTATCAGAGATGAAGCAAAGTTCGATCATGTTGCAGAATTGCTCCGGTTTTTCGATTACCATCTCAAAGGGATTGATACCGGCATTATGGACGAGGAACCCGTCCGCTATTACACGATGGTCGAGGACAAGTGGAAGTTTGCCGACGCCTGGCCGCCGCCCGAGGCGATACCTGTCACCTATTATCTCGCACAGGGTAACGTTCTGAGCAGGGACAAACCCTCTGTTGCGGAGGAATATGATACCTACCGCGTGGATTACTCAGCCGGCACCGGCGATTTTACACGCTGGAAAGCTTTGTCTGGTGGCATCCCAGACGCCAATGCATATCCTGATCGAAACGAGCAGGATAAGAAGCTCCTCACTTACACGTCGGCGCCTCTCGACCAAGAAATGGAAATCACAGGGCACCCGATCGCTACGCTCTATGTCAGTTCCACCGCAACGGACGGCAACTCCTTTGTCTACCTGGAGGATGTGGACGAGCAGGGGCACGTCACCTACGTCACGGAAGGGCAACTCAGAGCGATCCACCGGAAACTGAGCGACGAGGAGCCTCCCTACCAGGATGTCGTGCCATATCGCACCTTCAAGCGGGAGGACGCAATGCCGTTGGTGCCCGGCGAGATCACAGAGTTGGTCTTCGACCTGATCCCGACCTCCTATCTCTTCAAGGAGGGACATTCGATCCGTATCGCAATTGCTGGGGCGGACAAGGATCACTTTTTCATCCCGCCTGGTGAGCCGCCGGCCCTCCGGTTCTACCGTAACAGTGTGCACGCTTCGCGCATCAACCTTCCGGTGATTCCACGCGAATAGATAGCATGCCTGGTCACTACGTCCAACTAGACCAGACCGGCCTGGTGACCAACGCCATTCGCCAGGCAGTCGAGGCGGCCCGGCGCTGATAATATCCGGGCATAGATGAAGGCAAAGCGATGAAGCGTTCGGCGAACGAAGGTGATTTTCAACAATGACCTGGTCACGCTTACGACGGATCCGGCAAGTAATCCAAGCCCTATCTTTCGCCCTCTACATCTATCTACTCTTCGCCGCACTCCAGCGGCGGACGGTTTTTCCCTTGGCTGATCTCTTCTTCCGGCTCGACCCGCTGGTCGCGCTCGCGGCAATGGTGGCGGGGCGAGCGTGGATACCCCGGCTGGCCCTGGCACTGGTCACGCTCGGGCTGACGTTGGTCTTTGGCCGGGTCTGGTGCGGCTGGTTGTGCCCCCTCGGCACGCTGCTGGAGTGGTTCCGCTTCCGACCTTCCCGAAAGTTGCGAGCTTTCGGGAAGGTCAGGATGGTCAAAAATTGGCTCCTGCTCCTCATCCTGGCTGCGGCCTTGTTCGGCAACCTCAGTTTGCTCATTTTCGACCCGCTGGCGCTGTTCACGCGCACGATGACGACGGCAATCCTGCCGGCCCTCAATTATGCTGTCACCACCATCGAGAGTGCCCTGTACCCAGTCCCCTTTCTGCGTCCACCGCTCAATTGGCTAGAGGGACTACTACGGGGACCAATCCTGCCGGTTGAGCAGCCGGTCTTTGCCCAGAACGCGCTCATCGCTGCGCTCTTCGTTGGCATCCTGGCCCTCAACGGTCTCGCCGACCGGTTCTGGTGCCGCTATCTCTGCCCGCTTGGCGCACTGCTGGGGCTGGTGTCAAAGGTGTCGCTCCTACGGCCCGTGGTCGGCGCGGCCTGCAACCGCTGCGCCCGGTGCGTGACCGCCTGCCGGATGGACGCGATTGACACCCACCAAGGCTACGAGATTGTCCCCACCGAGTGCACCGTCTGCCTGGACTGCCTGGCCGCCTGTCCAGAAAAGAGCATTGGCTTCCGCCTCCGCTGGCACCCCGACCCCGCCCGCGAGTACGACCCAACCCGGCGGCAGGTGTTGGCCGCGCTGGCGACCGGCGCCGCTGGCGCCGTCGTGCTGCGCACCGGCGTCAGGGCCAAGCAGCCCCACCCGCTGCTACTCCGGCCGCCCGGCGTCGAAGACGAAAAAGATTTCCTGGCCCGCTGCCTGCGCTGTAGCCAGTGCTCAAAGGTCTGCCCGACCTCGGGGTTGCAGCCGGTGCTGCTTGAGGCCGGGCTGGAGGGGTTGTGGACCCCACGACTGGTGCCCCGCCTGGGCTACTGCGACTACGGCTGCAATGCCTGTGGACAGGTCTGCCCGTCCGGCGCCATCCCGCCCCTCGATCTGAACAGCAAACGGAAGGCAGTCATCGGCGTGGCCGTCATTGACCGCGACCGCTGCCTGCCCTGGGCCCACGGAGTGCCGTGCATCGTCTGCGAGGAGATGTGCCCGATGCCCCAGAAGGCAATACGACTGGAGGAGGTGAGGGTGACCAACGACCGGGGCGAAGTGGCTATCGTCCAGCGTCCCCACGTCCTGCCGGACCTGTGCATCGGCTGCGGCATCTGCGAGTATCGGTGCCCGCTGGAGGGCGAGGCGGCGATACGGGTCTACCGGTAGATTGGTAGATTGGTAAACTGGTAAATTGGTAGGTGGTAGAATGAACCGACGATTACTGCTCATTGACCCGGCTGCCGGACGCTGGCGGCTGGAAACGCTCCAGGTCGAGACGCTGGAAAAGGATCCGCGCGAGGACTACTTCGTCCTCAGCGGCGAAACGCTATGCCAGTACCTGCTGCGGCGCGACCGGAGTGCACTCGTCATCGCCCGGGGGCCGCTGCCTTTCCTCTCCGGCAACAAGGCGAGCGTGGGCTACGTCTCGCCACTGACCGGCGTCCCCCACTACAGTTTCGTCGGCGGCCGCGCCGCAGCGCAACTGCTCAATCTCGGCCTCGACGCTATCTGCTTCCAATCGGGCTCAGAACGCGGATTGGGAGGATTGGCGGATTACATCGTAGTAACCGGCTGCGCACCGGATCTGACGGTCGAATTCAAACCGGTCGCCGACCTCCCGTCCGGCCAACGCAGCGGATTCTACTGGCTGCTGGAGCGGGAACTGGGCGGCGACAAGTACACCGGCAGCATCTTCACTCTGGGCGAGGGGGCCCGCCTGGGCTACCCCTCGGCTAACCTGGCCGTTGACGCCATCTACCACGCCGGGCGGGGCGGGGCGGGGGCCGTGTTCGCCCGCTTCGCGCAGGCGTTGGTGCTGCGCGGCGAACCAATGGAGTCCTCCGACTTCTTCGCCAGCGTCTCTCCTCCCCATCCTCCCCCCCAGGATTGGGGGGGACTGATGGGGGGCTCCTTCGCCCGCAATCCCAACGCCGCCATCGCCCCGCTCCTGGATAAGCACTGCGCCCGCCTGTCCGGGAAGACTGGCGGCACAATCGCCAAACTTTTCACCACCGGGGCCAACCCGCCCGGTCAGAACACCCTCCCCGCCTTGAACGCGCAGCGCCTGGGCTACCCCCCAGCCGACATCGGCGGCCCGCGAGTGCTGAAGGCGACCCGCCGCGGTCAGACCGGCTGCCACTGGTGCCAGGTGGACTGCCGCCACTACCACTGGGTCCCTGCCGGCTATGCCCCCGACGGGCGGGACATGTTCCTCGACGACTTCGAGCCAACCTACGCCACATTTGCCATGCTTGGCCTGACTCCCGCCAAGGATACCTTCCAGGCCCGGCTCGACCTGCGGGCCGAGGTAGACCAGCGGCTGATCCTGCCCATCGAGCAACTGGGCTGCGACATCATTGACATCGGCCTGGGGCTGGCCGCCCTGTTCGAAGGGGTGAGGCGGGGGATCGTCCCGGCGGGTGACGTGCCCGACTTCGTTGCCGGAGGAGACCACCTCGAAGCGGCAGTGCAGGCGGTGGCGATGCTGCGCTCCGGCCAGGCGGCCGGGTATCCAGCCCTACGGGCCATTGGCGACGGCCCGCAGGCGCTGGCCGGGCGGTACCCACCGATGCAGGACGTTGTTTTCACCGGCGGGAAGGGAACGCTGGGGAACGCCGGCCACTGCAATGCGCTGTGGACGTTCCTGATGCCCTTCTCCCGCTTCTTCGGCCACTACGTCGGTCAGATCTACAAGATTGACGAAGAACTGCCCCCGCCTGGGTCCGGCCAGGAAGCCTATTGCTCCTGCTTCGAGCGCGTCATCGGCCGGATACTGGCGCGGGAGTTCTTCTGGCTGCTGGCCAACGCGCTCTCGATGTGCGCCTTCACCTTCGTCATATTCAGCCAGGACGGGAAGGGCGAGCAGTTGAGCGACGACGATTTGCTGGTCCGCCTCCTGCGCAATTACGGCATACAGACTACTCGCGCCGACCTGATCTGGTTCAGCCAGGCATTCTGGGCGCAGTCGGTGGACCTCAAGTGCCGGTTCGGCTGGCGTCCCCCCTCAGCAGCCAGCTTTCCCCGCCGGGTCTACGAGGCGCTGTCATTGGCGCTGAACCGCCCGCCGGACGAATTGCAGGCGCTGATGGACCTGCTCATCGGCGAATGGAAGCGGCAGGCCGGGGAGGTGCTGGCCCGCTTCGGATACGAGACACCCTGGTAGCAACGCTCCTGCAGTGTCGCCGGTTACCCCCGCATCCGCTGCCACAGCGCCGCCACCGCCAGCGTGATGATGCCCATCACAGTCGCTCCCGTGCAGAGGCCGCCGCCTGGCCCCGTGGTGGTCGTCTCGCCGCTGGCGACCGGCGTGGCCGTCGGCTGACCGGGCCGGGTGGGCTCCACGGTGGGCTGCTCTGGCTCAGGCATGTGGGTCGGCGGCACCTGCACCGGGCTAGCCCCCCCCTCCACCACCTCGTAGGCCGTGCCCTCGGCTATGAAGATGACGCGGCTGCCTAGCGCCAGGTAGTCACCCCACTCCGGCCGGGCCGCCAGCAGGTCGAAGTAGCCATCGGAGCCGAAGCCGACCTGGGTGGTGCTCATCAGCGAGGGATCAAAAGTTGTGTCGGTCCAGACGCCATCTTGCAGCACAAAGGTCTTGCTGCCCACTAATCGCACGACCTGCGCGGCCTCGTGGGGCATCAGCCCGCCGCCGGTCGATTCGGCCCCGCGCATGTCAGCCTGTGCCTCAGCCTCCTCCACCGCCGGCGCGCCTACGGCGGGCGCGGTAGGCATCGCCATGTATTTCTCCGCCGCCTCGTCGCGCCCCCCCTCAGTCAGGATGTTCTCCTCCTCGATGAGGAATGAGGTGTAGGGGGTGATGATGCCGTACCGGACGCTCAACTCGACGATGGCGTCTACCCACTCCCGCTGCTCACCGTGGAGCCGGATCTGCGTCAGCAGGTAGCCGATCTTGCGCGTGGCCCACAACCGGGGGATGAAGTTTGTGGTGAGCTCAGCCGAACCATCATCGCCTCCCTTTGCGCGGAAGGTGCCCTCGTAGTTGAACTCCCTCCGCTCGCCGTTCACCTCACCAGTGAGCGTGATGCGGGTCGCGCCGCTCTCCCGGTAGCGGCCCACCAGGATCAACTGCGTGCCCGCGAAGAGGTCGGGCAGCGGGTAGGGGTAGGTGTCCTCGACCAACACGTCGCCAAAGTCCAGTTCGATGTTCGCCAGGACGGGGGTGCTGATCTTGGCGTAGAAGGCGGAGACCTCCTCGTCAATCCGCTCGTGGGGGCGGACGTAGCCGGTGGCCCCCCGCTGCTGCTCGGCCAGCGTGTCCAGAAGGACGGTGTTGACGTCGTCGCCGACGCCGAAGGGGAATAGGCGCACGTTGCCGGGCGCGGCCCCCTCCACATTGGCCAAGATTTGCTCCACCTCGGTCACGCCCTCGGTGGGCAGGCCGTCGGTGAGGAAGATGAGCACCGTGGGCCGTTCGGGGCCTGTAGTGAGCGAAGTCGAACCATCAGTCTGCGCCAGCGCCTCCAAGAGCGCGCGGTTGATGTCAGTTCCGCCAACTGCTTCCAGCTGCCGTACCCACGCAACAGCTTCGCGGGCTTCAGACGCGGGTCGCAAGCTCCGGGCGTATTGCCGCAGTCCAGTGGAGAAGGCGACGACGTTGAAGCGATCCTCCGCGTTCAGATGCTCCAACACGTAGGTCAGTGCTTCCTTCGCCTGCTCAATCTTTTCCCCCTCCATTGAGCCGGAGGTGTCGAGAACCAGGATGACATCCCTGGGGATCACCTGCCCCTTCCCCACTTCGACGGTGGGGGCGACGAGGAGCAGGAAGAACCCTTCGACAATCTCAGGGCGGCGGCCATCGTCGGCCAGCTCCCGGTAGGTCAGCAGGTTCAGCCCGACGTCCTCCTGACTAACCGTGTAGACCAGCTCGAAGTCATCCTCAGGCAGGACGTCCGTCTCCTCGTAGCCGACGGTAGCCCGGTAATCGTTCTCCCGCTCGATGTAGACCCGGTCCTGGTGGGTGGGCGAATAGACCGCGCGTATCGCGTCGCAGGAGCGGACCTCGACGTGGATGGAGCACTCCTCCAGTGGGCGGGCGGAGAAGCGCTCGGTATCCAAGGGGTAGACGTAGCGCACCAGGCCGTTGACGACAGGGAGCACCTGACTGTACTCCAGTTCGATCTTGCGCGAGCCGCCTGGGGGGATAGGGAAGATGCGGGCCTGGACAGCGCTGCGCCCGACGTACTCTAAAAGCGCCGGGTCGCGCCGGCGGCGGACGATGTCCTCGTAGATGGTGCGGGCCTCGTCGGCCTCCAGGATTTTGCCCTCAACCGGCTCCCCGTCCACCCACATCACGAACTCGGAGACCGCCGCCCCCTCCGGCAGCGGGAAGACGTAGGTGCCCTCGGCCTCCCAATCGTGCTCGTTGAGGAACTCCTGCTCGACGCGGGTGACGGCCACCTGGTCCTCAATGGTAACGGTGACGCGGTGGTAGCGGATGGTGAGCCAGGACTCCTCCAGCGGGATGGGTTCGGGGAGCGGGGGTGGGTCCGGGATGATGATGCCATCGGCCAGGGCGGGGCGGGCGGTGCTCAGCAGTACTACGATGACTATGGCAGCGGGTATTAGCAAGCGGTAGATTGGCTGGTTCGTTAGTTGGTTAGTTGGCCGGTTGGTTCTAGTCATCTCTCTCCTCCTGGCATGGGTTGGTACATAGCCAATGTGTGTGATTGAACCTGCTACACAATAGACGCCACACGAGGCGGGAAGGTTCCAACGGCTAATGAACAACATACGGAATACGTGGCACGCAACATGTAACTCGCATTTGACCAAAGACAAAATTGATGATATGGTTGCAGCACATCCGTTGCTGTCCTGCGATCTGCGTTCTCACTTGCGCCCGAACAAGTGTTCTGGTACAATATCGGCGGAGGTTGGTGATGGCCAAGACACGCACACACTGGGTTTGTCAGAACTGCGGGCGGACTTCGCCCCGCGAGATGGGTCGCTGCCCCGGCTGTGGGGAGTGGAACACGATGGTCGAGGTGGTCGAGAAGCCATCTACCTCGGCAGCCGGGCTCTCGAGCTTTCCCGGCAGCGAGCCCCGTCGTCTGACCGAGATCGAGACTGAAGGATTAGAGCGATTGCCGCTGCCGTTGGGGGAGTTCGCCCGCGTGCTGGGAGGCGGTGTCGTGCCCGGTTCCCTCATCCTCGTCGGCGGGGATCCAGGGATCGGCAAGTCTACCCTGCTGACTCAGACCGCCGGGCTGATGGCGGAGGCGACTGGTCGCCCCGTGCTGTACGTCTCCGGCGAGGAGTCGGCGCGGCAGATCAAGATGCGCGCCGACCGGCTCTCCATCCGCAACGAGAACCTGTTCGTCGTCACTGAGACCCACATGGAAACGATCCTGCGCCACGCAGAGCGAGTCCACCCATTGGTGATGATCGTGGACTCGGTCCAGACCGTCTACTCGGAGGAACTGACGTCGGCGGCGGGCTCGATCAGCCAGGTGCGCCAGGCGGCGGCCCGGTTCCAGTGGTGGGCCAAGGCCGAGGGCGTGGCCGTCTTCCTGGTGGGCCACGTGACCAAGGCGGGCGCCATCGCCGGGCCGAAGGTGCTGGAGCACATCGTGGATACGGTGCTCTACTTGGAGGGCGACCGCTTCCACACCTACCGGCTGCTGCGCTCGGTCAAGAACCGCTTTGGGGCCACCTCGGAGGTGGGGGTGTTCGAGATGCGGGAGCGGGGAATGGTCGAGGTGCCCAACCCGTCGGAGGTGTTCCTAGCCGAGCGCATGGTGAACGCGCCAGGGTCGGCCATCGCGGTGACGATGGAGGGCACGCGCCCGCTGCTGGTCGAGATCCAGGCGCTGGCCAGCCACTCCAGTTTCGGCCACCCGCGCCGCACGGCCAACGGCGTGGACTTCAACCGGCTGCTGCTCATCACGGCGGTGCTCTCGCGGCGGGTGGGGCTGAAACTGTACGACCAGGACGTCTTCGCCAACGTGATCGGCGGCTTGCAGGTGGGAGAGCCTGCGGCGGATTTGGCCGTGGCAGTGGCGATTGGTTCCAGCGTGCGCGACCGGCCCGTGGCGGCGGACATGGCGGTCATCGGCGAGGTGGGGCTTTCGGGCGAGGTACGGGCGGTGGGGCAGACGACGGCACGGCTGAAGGAGGCGGCGCGGCTGGGGTTCCGTCGCTGCCTGCTGCCCCGGCGAGTACGCCGCAGCCACGAACCGCTGCCGGAGGGCATCGAAGCCATCCCGGTGCGCTCCGTGGCCGAGGCGATGGAGCGGGCGCTGGTGTAGCATCTCGGGGGGAGATGTGTTATAATTCGATGGGGCAATCACTGGGAATGCCTCGCATCTGAACGAATCAGGTAGAGGGAGCAGGACTTGAGCACCAGGATCACCCAAGTCGGTTATTCAGAACTATGCGAAAACTCATATAACAGTTCATAGGGAGGTGTGTTATGGCAAGTGGTGACGCTTCAAGAGATGAGTATCTTGATCTGAGCGAGAATATGAGGCACTATCGCACCATTTTCTTTGCCCATCTTACTGTGTTTATGACCCTTACAGGAGGGCTTCTCGTTTTTGTGTTCAAATCTGATCCACCTCTAACAGACTGGATGAAAACAACGTTCAAGATTGGGGGGCTTTTGTTCTCTGCTGTTTTCTGGATAAATCACGAGATTCACCTGTATAGGATACGTCACTACCTACAGCGCGCAATTGACTTGGAAGGTAGTTTAGGTTATAGGCAGTATTCGACTATGATTGAAGTGGAAAAGCCCAAGCTGCGACCTGGAGCCTGGGCATGGAGCCTGCTTTATCTCTTCATTTTTGTTTTTTGGTTGGTAAGTATGCTCTGGAGCTCACGATTTTAGTCCCGTCAAGGAGCATCTTCGGCAGTTCACGCTTCGAGCTGAAACCACATCTGGCTTCAGCAGTCGTGAACCGCCGTTCTGCCAGGCAAAACCAAACTGGAAGGTCTGATCCAATGACGCAACAAGTATTCGAGAGAAACGCCGAAGAATTACTGACCGCTATCGAAGCGTGTTTGAGAAGCCGACTACTATTACCTGGCTTGCTTTTGCTATACGCAGGTATCGATATTATGGCTTGGCTGAACCGTCCAAAGTCTCACGCTGATGTACAACGCAGTGACTTTGTTGAGTGGGCTGAGAAGTATCTTCTGCCCGGCACAAAACTTGCGTGCAGCGCGATAGATCTGTACGCAGCGAGATGTTCGCTACTTCACTCATACACGGCGGAGTCAAGACTCAGCCGGGAAGGTAAGGCTAAGCAGGTTTTTATTCCTGGGGTACAGGCCGTGCCGAAAATCTCCAAGAGTTGATAGACTATGTTGGCACGCACTCAGCAGTTGCAGTGCGTGTTGAGCATCTATTTGATGCTTTCCGCGCTGGGGTCGAACGCTTCGAACAAGCTCTAGCCAATAACCCCAAGCAAGCTAGCCTCGTCTATAAGCGTGCAGGCAAATTCTTTTCGAACATGCTACCGTTGGACATACAGATGCTTCATCTAACACACCGTAGTGTGTGATGTCTGAATCAACCATCCATGCATTAGAGTACTACGCCCGTCCGGGCCTCATGACCGATCCGGGAGAACACGCCGGACTGTTTGAGGGTCTGCCCAGCGAGATTCCTGCCCTCTGCCAGGTCGTGCAGGGCATCCTGTTGCACATCTTCTGGGCGGAGCGGTACGGCGTGGAACTGTCAGAGGAACGCAAGCAGGAGGTCAACATCAGCCGGGTCTCGCACATGCTGGCGCGCATTCGAGAGATGGACGACCGCTTCCTGACCATCGCGCGCCCGCTCGAAAAGCGATTGGTGGGTAACTGTCGCGACTTCGCCACCATGCTGTGCGCCATGCTGCGACACCAAAGGGTGCCCGCTCGTGCGCGCTGCGGGTTCGGCGCGTATTTCGAGCCCGGTCGTTACGAAGACCACTGGGTATGCGAGTATTGGAAGGAAGACGAGGGGCGCTGGGTGCTGATGGACGCACAACTCGACGCACTTCAGCGCAGAGTCTTGCAGATCGGGTTCGACCCTTATGACGTACCCCGTGACCAGTTCTTGGTCGCCGGGAAAGCCTGGCAGATGTGTCGCGCGGGTCAGGCCGACCCGGATAAATTCGGCATCTTCGATATGCACGGGATGTGGTTTATCCGCGGCGACCTCGTGCGCGATCTGTTATCGCTCAACAAGATCGAACTCCTGCCTTGGGATGGCTGGGGGCTCATCACCAAGGAAGAGCAGGACCTTTCCGCCGAGGACATGGCGCTGCTGGATCACATCGCCGCACTGACCGTGGCGATTGTGGTAGATGGCGAAGCGTTCCCCGAGGTGCGCGCGATCTACGAAAACGACGCACGCCTGCGCATGCCGCCTGATTGGCCACCTGAGTAAGAAGCAATGACAAAGAAAAGTTCGAGTAGACGTAGAAGGAGCAAGCGGCGAACAAAGCCCCGCATCCACCTCACGCTCGACCAGCAACTCGACATCCTGGGCTACGCGCTCCTCGCCATCGCCGCATTCACCTTGCTCAGTTTCCTCTCCGCCAGCCACGGGCTGATCCCGGACTGGTGGCTGGGGCTGCTGCGGCGAACTTTTGGCTGGGGGGCCTACCTGGTGCCGCTGTTCATCGGTGCGGTTGGGCTGTGGCTCGTCCTGCGCCGCTTCGGCGACCGGTTGCCCCACGTGACCCTCTCACAGACTGTGGGCGTGCTGCTGGGCTACCTGGCTCTGCTGATCACGCTCCACTTCCCGGCGGCGTTCATCTTATTCGACGGCGACGCCTGGGCAACGGCCGAGGCCGGCCACGGCGGCGGCTACCTGGGCGCAACACTGAGCCTGCTGCTCTTGGAAGGATTGGGCAGTGTGGGGCTAGTCGTCGCACTGGTGACCTGGTGGCTCATCGTCGTCGCGCTCACCTTCGGGGCCACGGTCCAGGACGGTATGCGGGGGCTTCAACAACTGCGGGGACGGCTTCGTCTCCGCCGCCCCAGGCCACTACCAACGCCACCCCGCCCCCCGCTGCGCGAGACGCCCATGGCTCCGGCGAAGGCCGCCACCCCACCCTCCTCGCCCGTCGCTCCCGCTCAACCGCACCTCATCGGCGGCGCCCAAGTGTGGCAACTCCCCGCGCTCGACGATATCCTCGAACCCGGCAGTGAGCAGGATTTCAGCGCGGGGATACTGCGCCAGCAGGCGCGTATCATCGAGGAGACACTGGCCAGCCTGGGCGCGCCAGTCAGGGTCAAGGAGATCAACCGTGGGCCAGTCGTGACCCAGTTCGGCATCGAGCCCCTCGTGGTCACCAACCACAATGGCAAGGAGACCAAAGTCAAGGTCAATCGCATCGCCGCGCTGGCCGACGACGTGGCACTGGCGTTGGAAGCCAAAACGCTGCGCGTCGAAGCCCCCATCCCCGGCAAGGGGCTGGTCGGCATCGAGGTGCCCAACCCAGAGATCTCGCTGGTCGCGCTGCGGGACGTGATGGAGTCTGAGACGTTCGCGGGGGTGGACTCCCAGTTGCGCCTGTGTCTGGGACAGGACGTCTCCGGTCATCCCGCAATCGCTGACTTGACCGCTATGCCCCACTTGCTCATCGCCGGCACGACCGGCTCTGGCAAGTCGGTCTGCATCAATGCCATCATCGCCGCACTGCTCTTGCAAAACACCCCCGATGACCTGATGTTCCTGATGGTGGATCCCAAGCGGGTGGAGTTGACGGGGTACAACGGTATCCCGCACCTCCTGTCGAAGGTCGTGGTAGAAATGGAGCGGGTGACGCGCGCGCTCCAATGGGTACTGCGCGAGATGGACAGGAGATACCGCCGCTTCTCCGAAGTGCGCGCCACCCACATCCGCGACTACAATGAGCGCGTCGCGCCGCACCTGGGCGAAAAACGACTGCCCTACATCGTGGTCATCGTGGACGAACTGGCGGACCTGATGATGATGGCCCCTCAGGAGACAGAACGCGCCCTCTGCCGTATCGCCCAAATGTCGCGGGCGACCGGCATCCACCTGGTCATAGCCACCCAGCGCCCCAGCGTGGATGTGGTCACGGGGCTCATCAAGGCCAACTTCCCGGCGCGCATCGCCTTTAACGTAGCCTCGTCCGTGGATTCGCGGGTCATCCTCGACATGCCCGGCGCTGAGCAACTGCTGGGCCAGGGCGATATGCTGTTCCTGCCCCCCGACGCCCCCACCCCCTTGCGTCTGCAGGGCGCTTTCGTCTCCGACGAGGAACTGCGCCGGCTGGTGCAGTATTGGAAGGGACCGGCGAGGCCAGAGGCGGTACTGGCCGGAAAGCCTGTGCAACAACCGCTGTGGGAAGAGATGCGCCAGCGGGAGCAGGCAGTGCAGTTCGAGGACAGTTTACTACCGGATGTGATTGACCTGGTCCTGCGGGAGAACCGGGCCTCCATTTCGCTCCTGCAGCGCAAATTGCGCATCGGCTATACACGGGCGGCGCGACTGATGGACATCCTCGAAGAGAATGGGATCGTAGGGCCCCAGCCACCGGGCGGCAAGGCACGCGAAGTCTTCCCCAGCGCGGCCCACGCGCTACTCCACCCCCAGGGAGAAGGGCGGTGAGTTACGCGATTCACAAACAGGCCCATGCCGATCAGAGCGAAAAACTGACCCCTCTCGTCTATCCTTCGCCATCATGGGGCCTTCCCGCACGGATCACGATGCGGCACCTCGGTGCGCCACACACCTTATACTCCTCCATCTCAACCTCGACCGGAGTGTCCGGCAGCAGCACCTCGAAACAAGCCGGCCACAACCCCCGGCAGGCGATGCATGCCTGGTCGTGCCGCTCCAGCCCTGCCCGCCTCGCACCCAAGAGCGCCGCGCAGCGCGTGACAGTGATCTCGGCCTGATCCCCCTCGACGGTGAACTCAGCGTCGAACCCAGCCGCCAGCACTTCCTGGAAGTAGATCTGGATGATGCGGGCAGCGTCCTCCAAACCATCGGCGGTCTGCTTGCTCAGCGCACGCAACATCGCCCGCATTTCGATACGCCCGAAGGCAGCCCGCACCCGTGCGTTCAGTTGTACCGCCGCCTCCCAGCCGTACTCGTCGCACACCTTAAGGAACCACTGCCCATCCCAGGCCAGCGCCAGGAGCGCCAGCATACGAGCTTTCTTCTCAGGTGGAATTGTGTATTGCTCCAAAGTCGCATCTCCTGCCCTAATCCGTGCCATCATGCCCATCCACAGTTCTTCGCCATCGCCACCAAACCCCCACCGGGTAGCCGGCCATCTTGGCGACGTCGCCCGTGACGCGGATAACCGGCACCCACAACGCTGCCTGTAACCTCTGAGCAGGGCCCAGGTCGCCCCACATCCGCGCCAGCCGCCGCCAGCCTACCCAGAACATCCCTGGTATACCGACCAGGTAGAGCGCCCACCACCACGGGCTGACTAGCGCCCCGGCGACGGCGATGAACGGCACGGCGACCAGGTAAGTCAGATAGCGAATGGCGTGCCGCCCGCGCCACAGGTCTGCCTTGCCATCGCCCCGCGCGTAGCGGTAGTACTGCGCGAAAAAGGCGCGCAGGCTGGAGCGCGGCCGGAAGTAAACCAGCGCCTCGGGCACAAAGACGCACGGCCCATACCACTCGCGCAGCCGGAAGTCGAAGATCAGGTCCTCGCAGTAGTCGAGCCACTCAGGGTAGCCCCCTACCGCTGCCCAGGCACTCCTGCGAAAGGCAACTGAGCGGCTAGAGGGGAGAAAACGCGCCGGATTGATCTCTCGCAACTCTGGGAGCACCGTCGCGCCCAGCGCCGTCTCGAAGACAGTCTGCGGGGCGGGGCGGAAGAAGCCGGCGACGACCTGTATCCCCGCATCTCCAAACGGCGCGACGATCTCCTCCAGCCACTGCGGGCTCAACCGCACGCCCGCGTCAACCACGGCGATGACCTCGCCCGTGGCGGCCTCAATCGCTGCGTTACGCCCCTGCGATATGTTGGCCCCTGGCCGCCGGATGACGCGCAGTGACAAGCAGCTTTCGGCCTCCAGCAGCGGCAGCGTGCCATCGGTCGAGCCGCCGTCGCAGATGACCACCTCGTCCGGGAGACGGGTCTGGATGGCCAGACTGTCCAGCAGCCGGGGCAGGCTGCCAGCCTCGTTCAGTACCGTGGCGACTACGGAAACGCGCATCGGCGGTGATTATACACGACGACGCGCCTGCCGCCAAGCTCTGACCTGCTCGCCACTCACCAAGTGCAGTTTGACATTTATGCACAAGCATGATATAGTTATAGTGTAGGACGCGGTAAGTTCAGGTAGCGATATTCATCCCGCCCGGGCTTGCGAGGCCCGGGCAGTTTGTGTATTTGCCTCTTCTTTGAACTATTCCGGCCTACAGAACATCATAAGCAAGGAGTACAAGCAAAGTGAACGAGAGAGAAACCGGAACGGTCAAGTGGTTCAGCAACGCTAAGGGCTACGGATTCATCTCGCGCGACGAGGGTGGGGATGTATTTGTCCACTACTCCGCCATTGAGGGTGCGGGCTTCCGGACCCTCGACGAAGGCCAGCGAGTCGAATTCAACGTCGAGGAAGGCTCTAAAGGCTTGCAGGCCACCCATGTCACCCCGCTAGCGGGCCCCTAAGCAAAGCGGCGGCAAGCCACACTTATGAGGAGGCAGTATGACTAAGAAGCTATATGTGGGCAACCTGAGTTATAATGTGACCGATGGCTCTTTAAAGGAGTTATTCGGCTCTGTTGGCGAGGTTGTGTCGGCCAACGTCATCACCGATCGTATGACTGGGCGGTCGCGTGGTTTCGGCTTTGTCGAGATGGCCGATAACGCAGCCGCACAACAGGCCATAGACCAACTCAACGGCCGTGATCTGGACGGTCGGGCAATCAAGGTGGCGGAGGCCCGCCCGCAACAACCCCGTGGCTTCCGCGACGAATCACACGGGGGGGGACGACGCCGACGCTACTAAGCGCGCCACATAGGCACAGACAAATGAAACCGTGCACGCCTGACCCCATGCCAGCGTGCACGGTTTGTCATTTCGTCCCACCGGAAGTCACTTTTGAAGTTGCTACTACGTTCCATTCATCTAGTTCCCCCCGCACCGTCCGCAGCAGCGCTTCAGCCTTCAACTCAGCCAGTGTGTAGCAAGGAGCCTCCATGTGCTCGGCAAGCGCCTGCGCCAGCCCCTGGTCGAAGGCCTCGTGCTCCATATTAATCACCACCGAGCGGATGTGGGCCTGCGGGAACATCTCCGCGATGCGGTAAGCCTCCTCCTGCGGTGGCAGGTTCGTTAGCGAGACGTTGCCTGCACCATCAGTGAGCAGCACCATCAGCGGCATCAAGTCGGGGTGCTGTCGCAACTCGCGGGTGACGACCTCGTAAGCGGTCTGTAGCCCAGCCGAAAGGGGAGTCTTGCCGCCAACGGGGATGTCAGCCAGTGCCCGCCGCGCCAATTCGACGCTGTTGGTGGGCGGGAGCACGATACGGGCATCGTTTTTCTGGAAGACGACCAGCCCCACCCGGTCGCGCTGCTGGTAGGCATCCGTCAGCAGCGACATGACGGCCCCTTTCGTCGCCTGCATACGCTCGGCCACTGCCATAGACCAGGAGGCGTCCACGACAAAGAGCACCAGGTTGGCGGCGCGTCTCACGCGCACCTTGCGCTGGTAGTCTTCGGGGCGCAACGCAAGCGCGGGGCCGCCCTCGTGCCGGCGCTCTCTTTGGTGGGGAGCAGCAACGCGGAGTGTGGCATCGAAGGCCAGGTCGCTAGGATCACCGGGGGAGGGGCGGGCCTGGACATAGCGACCACGCTTGCGGTCTGTACGGGTCTGGCTGCGGCGACCGCCGCTGGAGCGAGTCAGCCGGTCGAGCGGCGTATCCAGATGACGTGGGGTGAAGTCCTCGCCAACGGCGACTTCCTCACCGCCCTCCCACCAGCGTCCCTCCGACGGCCACCGGGGGATGGTCTGCAACACCGGCTCCCGCATTGCTTCGGGGCGTCCGGTGGGAGACTCCTCATCACGAGCCTCCCCAGATACGCCTTTTTTTTTACCGGTTATTTCGGCAGCCTCGTCGCTCTCTTCCCCGACCTCGGCCTCGACCGGGTTTTGGACGCGGGCCTCGGCCAGCCGTTCCGAAAGGTCTCCCAGCGTGACCTCCGTCTCCTGTAATGGATGTCGCTTCAGCCGATGGGGCAGCGCCAGTTCCGCAGCCAGCAGGATGTCGTGATCGCTCAGGCGGGTGCGCCCCTCGAAGGCAGCGTGGGCGCGGGCAGCCTTGAGCACAACCAGGTCGGCACGGTGGCCGTCCACGCCCAACTCGCTCATCATTATCGCGATGGTCACCAGGTCCGACTGAGAGTATCTGACATGGGGCAGAAGTTCGCGGGCGCGAGCGATCTCCTCCGAAAGCGCCTGCTCCCTGGAAGCCCATTCTGCGCAGAATCCTTCAGGGTCAGTCTCGTAGGCCAGATTTCGCTCCATGATCGCCACACGGGCGGCAGGGTCACGGATGCCCTGGATGTCCACGCAGAGTGCGAAGCGGTCGAGAAGCTGGGGGCGCAGGTCCCCCTCTTCCGGGTTCATTGTGCCGATGAGGATGAAGCGGGCAGGATGGCTGAAGGAGATGCTCTCCCGCTCGACGACGTTGACCCCCATCGCCGCTGCGTCGAGCAGCAGGTCCACGACGTGGTCATCCAGCAGGTTGACCTCGTCCACGTAGAGAACGCCCCGGTTGGCGGCGGCGAGAACTCCCGGCTCGAAGCGCCGCTCTCCCTTTTGGATGGCACGCTCGATGTCCAGCGTACCAACGACGCGGTCCTCGGTCGCGCTGACGGGCAAGTCCACGAAGCGAGTGCGCCGGCGGGCACGGGGCAGTTCCTCGCCTGCCTCGGCCCGCTCGCGACATTCGGTGCACCAGGTCGCCGGTTGGTCGGGGTCGCAACCGAAGGCGCAGTCGGCAACCGCTTCGATCTCAGGCAGCAGCGCGGCCAGCGCACGGGCAGCGGTAGATTTCGCCGTGCCACGCTCGCCCCGGATGAGAACCCCGCCGATCTGGGGATGGATGGCGTTGAGTATCAGAGCGCGCCTCATGCGCTTCTGTCCGACGATAGCAGTAAACGGAAAAATAGGTGACATTGGGCTAAAACGTAGTGTTATAAAGTAACGCTTGGCTTACCGTTATTATACCCCAAATTGCCGGAAACGGGTAACCCAAATTTGCTCATACATGACTTCTGCCCTATAGACATATCGCGCCGCCTGTGGTATCATTAGGGCACCTATGGACGTACTACCTCCAGAATTCCTAATACTTGTCGTTGTGGTCGTCTCCGCCCTGGCCGGGGGCCTGCTCACGTGGATCGTCGGCTACCTCAGTGAAGGAAAGAAAGGCACGAGGCGGCGTCGCCGGCCGCCCGCCGCCACAGCGCGAGGGGAGCCGGAGGCTCCCGCGCTGGCAGGCGAGCAAGAATTGCTGTGCGTCTCGCGCACGAAGAAGGGGGAGCTGGCCGTCTTTGTGCAGGGCCAACACTACCATCGCCTGCTGGAGATCACCGATCCACAGGTGGGACGCGAGACAATCGCAGCTCTTAAGACCGTGCTGGCGTTTGCCGAAGACTGGCTCCCTCTGACGACGCAAAGACATCCTCAATCCGCTCCCATGGCACCTGCAGCGGAACAGGAGACTTTCCTGGCCCAGTTGCGCAAGCAAGCGCCGCTTCCCACATCAGGATCTCTGGTTCTCGCAGACGAGATTGACGCCCTGGTGCAACAGCGGCTGCGCGAGCAGCCTGACCTAGCCGAGCGCCGCATCCGCCTGACTACTGGCGAAGGCGGGAGGCTGTGCATCTACGTCGGCCAGCAGGCCTTCGACACAGTGGACGACATCCCCGACCCCCAGGTGCAGGCGCTCATCCACGACGCCATCCGCGAGTGGGAGAGGGGCTAGCGCGGGGTTTGGACCACGCAAAGGGCCGCCACCTTCCTGGCAGCGGCCCCATAACCTCGTGCCTGCCTGGCCTAGCGTGACAACTTGAGGCTGCAAGTCGCGCACGAGGCCGAGGGTGTGCAGGAGCCGCACGACGCCCCCGCTCCCGCGATCACCCCGTCGCTTCCAATGGCCGAGAATAGCGAAATCGCACGGCACGTGTTCTCGCTGCCGCACTTGGGGCAGGCAATGGGCACATCAGCATCCGACATCGCCCGCAGGGAGTCGAAGCGAGCGCCACACTCGGAGCAACAGTACTCGTACAGGGGCATAGTTTTACCTCTGCTCTTATTGTAATCCCGTTCGACTTGGCAGTCAAGGCCGCAGCTGCCCCGCTACTCGATGAACCCCAACACCCGGCCCACCTGCGCAAAAACCGCCAGTATGCGGTCGAGTTGCTCGTCGGTGTGGGTCGCCATGTAACTGGTGCGCAGCAGTGACGACCCGGGTGGCACCGCCGGCGAGACGACCGGGTTAGTGTACACCCCTGCCTCGTAGAGCGCCTTCCACGTCATAAAGGTGCGCGTGTCGTCGCCGATGATGACTGGGATGATAGGGGTCTCACTGGCACCTACGTTGAAACCCAACTGACGGAACCCGGCCCGCATGCGCTCGCCGATCTGGTTGACCCGCTCTATGCGCTCCGGCTCCTCCTGCATCACCTCCAGCGCAGCCAGCGCGGCTGCCGCGTTGGCCGGCGGCATGCTCGCGCTGAAAATCAAGGAACGGGCGTTGTGCTGGATGTAATGGATCACGTCTTCCGCACCGGCGATGAACCCGCCCAGGCTAGCGAAGGACTTGCTGAAGGTACCCATCGTCAGGTCCACCTGGTCAGCGAGGCCGAAATGAGCCGCCGTGCCGCGCCCCCCACCCAGCACGCCGACCGAATGGGCGTCGTCCACCATCAGCCGCACCCCGTACTTCTGGCACAGTGGCACGATTTCCGGCAGCGGGGCGATGTCGCCGCCCATGCTGAAAACGCCATCCACGACCACCAATTTACCCGTGTCCTCTGGCAGTCCGGCCAGAACGCGCTCCAGGTGGGCCATATCACCGTGGCGGAAGCGGCGCACTTTGCCGAAGGCGAGCCGGCAGCCATCCACGATGCTGGCATGGTCATCCTTGTCGGTGATGACGAAGTCACCGCGGCCCACCAGCGCCGAGATGGTGCCAAGGTTGGTCTGGTAGCCGGTGGAGAAGACCAACGCCGCCTCCGTGCCCACGAACTCGGCCAACCTCCGCTCCAGTTCCAGGTGCAGTTCCAGCGTGCCGTTGAGGAAACGGGAGCCGGTGCAACCGGTGCCGTAGCGTCGTATCGCTTCGATGGCGGCCTGGCGCACTTTTGGGTGCGTGGTCAGCCCCAGGTAATTATTGGAGCCGATCATAATCAGGCGGTGATCGCCGACGGTGACCTCAGTGCCCTCGCTGTCGGTGAGGGGGATGAAGTAGGGATAGAGGCCAGCCGCCTGCACCTCCTTGGCCGCAGTGTATTGCCAACACTTCTCAAACAGATCCATCGAAATACCCTCCTTGATTCCGTGTTGCGCAACTTGCGCTATTCTATGTAACACGGTATCATTGTCAAGGTTCCGGCTTGGTGCTTGACTGCAGAAGCATCGGCTCTGCTTTCATCCGCCTCCAAGCAGCTTCCCATCCCTGAAGAGAACCCCCCCTCTTTGTTCTATGACAGAGATTGTGATATAATCATCCCATAAGTCTCAGGTAGGTTTTGAACATCAGAACAGACAGGAGGTCAATTATGGAAGTCACCACCAAGCAGTTCAAGCATTGCGATCTAGTCAAAGCAACCGGTCACATTGATGGCCACACCGCGCCGCAATTGGCAGATGCATTTAACGCAATCAATGAAGCAGGGCGATTCAAAATTGTGTTCGATATGAGTGGCGTAGACTACATATCCAGCGCCGGCTTGCGGGTGATGATAGATGTGCACAAGACATGTAAGCGCTGGAACCGAGGGGAGATGGTCCTGACCAGCGTGCCCCAGCGGACATACGAGGCTATGGACCTCGCGGGCTTCGTGCCGCTCTTCAAGTTCTTCGATGGCGTTGTCGAGGCGGTCGGGAGTTTTTAGCGCCGGCGCTAAAGGCTATTGACAGGCACCGGCGCTAAAGACTATTGACAGGCACCGGCGCTAAAGACTATTGACAGTCACCGATGCCAAGAACTATTAACGGGCGCCTGCCGCTCTCCGGCCACAAAATGTGAAGCGTAAGGGCGACTCCGCCTCGGGGCCGGATCACGCTTCACGTTTTGCGCTTTATGGACAATGGACACCTCGCAAACATTTACCTTTCCCGGTCGGTTCGATAGTCTGGCTGCCATCAGCGAGTTCGTCACCCGCGCTGCCGAAGCCGCCGGGCTTGACGCACGTGCCGTCTACACGGTGCAATGGGCAGTAGACGAGGCCTGCTCCAACATCATCGAACACGCCTATGGCGGCGAAGGGCGCGGCAACATTGAATGTACCTATCGCATCAACGATGATGAGCTGACCGTAGTACTCCGCGATTATGGCCGCCCCTTCGACCCCACCAGCGTGCCCAAACCAGACCTCCACGCTAGCCTTGAGGACCGCAACAGCGGTGGCCTGGGGCTCTACTTTATGTGTCAACTGATGGATGAAGTTCACTTTGAGTTCACGCCGGATGCGGGCAACGTGTTGACGATGGTGAAACGCAAGGAGGCGACATCTTGAGCAGCCCATCACAGCCGGCTGATCGTCCAGGTTGGCGACAACTCCTTAATCTGGGCAAGCAATTGGTGGCCCAACCGACGGTCGTCGCCCAACGGGAACTCATCGTGGAGACGGCTGCCCGGTTGGTGGGAGGCCAGGCCGACCTCTGGCTGGCCGAACCGTTTCACCGGCTGCTAGGTTTGGAGGAAGCGACCTCATTTCCCACCGAGCCCCCGTCCGACTCGATGCGCCGCGCCCTCGACAGTGGGAAGATCGAAAAGGCCCTCACGCCGGCCGTCGCTGTACCATTACTTGCCCAGGACACTGTCCTGGGTATATTGGAGGTGAAACGGCCCGACGGCCCACCTTTCAGCGATGCGGAGATCGAACTCCTAGACGATCTTGCCACCCAATCGGCCATCGCCTTGCAGGCCGCCCTCCAGGTGGCGATTGAGCACTGGCGTGTCGAGCAACTTTCGCTGGTGCGCCGGGTCAGTGCCCAGGTCGCCAACGTCCTCGACCTGGACGAACTCTCCCACCGTGTGACCAACCTTATCCTCAGTACCTTCAAGTATTACTATGTGGCCATCTTCATTCTGGGGCCGGGCCAGAAGATCCTGCGTATGCAGGCCAGCGCCGGTCAGCCCGACCATCCCCGGCCCGACCGGGGCGGATTGCCCCCCTTCTTGCAGGTCCAGCTCGGGCAAGGGATCGTCGGTCACGTAGCGCAAACCGGCGTGGAAATCCTGGCCAACGACGTGAGCCGCGAGCCCAGTTACCGTCACATAGACGCATTGCCCGAAACCCAATCCGAGATAGCCTTGCCGCTCAAGATCGAAGGCCGCGTACTGGGCGTACTCGACGTGCAGAGTGACCAGCCGGAGCGTTTCGACGAGACAGACATGCTCGTCTTGCACGCTCTGGCCGACAATGTGGCCATCGCGATTCGCAACGCTAACCTGTATCGCTCCGAACGATGGCGGCGCCAGGTCGCCGAGAGTATGCGGGAGGTGGCCGGCCTCCTCTCCGCAGGCGTGGCCCTAGACCAGGTACTCGACGCCATCCTGGCCGAGTTGGAGCGCACGCTCCCCTGCGACGCAGCCTCAGTATGGCTCCTGCACGACGACGACTTGTGTCTGGCCGCTGTTCGCGGGTACGCGGCGGAAGTGTGCGTCAGCGACTTCTCGCCCGGCACCAGCCCCTGGCTCGCCCAGGCGCTGGACTCCGACCAGCCCACGATCCGCACTCCACAGTCCCCTCCCGAGCCGCTAGGAGCCACCCTGGGGTTTCCGCCTGACTACTCCGCCATCGCCGCGCCGCTGCACATCGGCGACCGGCGACTGGGGTTGTTGACCCTGGTCCACCACACCCCTGGACGCTACGGGGCCGAGTCCCGGGCGATGACAGCCGCCTTTGCCAGTTATGCCGCCGTGGCTATCGAAAACACCCGCCTCTACCAGGCGGCCCAGGAACAGGCTTATGTCTCGACAGTGCTACTTCAGGTGGCCGAAGCCACCCAATCGCTG
>Ga0209121_10001363_pt1 | contig 25574 bp, 29 predicted proteins | sample Cruoilmetagenom3_FD_187292 | JGI IMG/M metagenome (GOLD analysis project Ga0209121, IMG submission 187292) | Oil polluted marine microbial communities from Coal Oil Point, Santa Barbara, California, USA - Sample 3 (SPAdes) (version 2) | ecosystem: Environmental > Aquatic > Marine > Oil seeps ... | reverse complement strand
TTAAGAGAAACTGAGACTGCAGCTCGCCTAATTTGCTGAGTAAGCCCAAAATTTTCCTTTTGGGGAAACGAGTCTGTAATATTATAAACTTTACTCGTATATTTAACTGCTCGACGCCAAATTTCCAAACTCTCAAATCTAAAAGCCACTCAATCTCCTCTTCCATACACACCATCAGCCCCGCCAGCGGCGGGCAAGCATCAGCCATTTAGTCGGTAGTCTATTAGTCGAGAGTTGGTAGTTTGTTGGTTTTTTCCTTTACCCTCTCAACTTTCTATCAGCTATATGCCATCTGCCATCTGCTATAGGCCATCTGCTATAGGCCATCTGTTCTCACAAAAGTTCCGCTCCTACCCCCACTCTTCCTCATGAGCTTTATGTCACTAATTTCCATCCCTCTATCAATGGCTTTACACATATCATAAATCGTCAAAGCCGCAATGGCCACCGCAGTTAACGCTTCCATCTCAATTCCCGTTCTATCCATGGTTCTGGTGGTTGCCAAAATCTTGACGGATGAATTTTCTTCATCAAATTCAAAATCAATATCTACACCCGTTATTTGAATGGGGTGGCACATGGGGATGATGTCGCAGGTTTTTTTCGCTCCCATAATTCCCGCAACTTGAGCAACAGCAAGAACATCACCTTTTTTCATACCACCCGCCTTGATGAGCTCAAGGGTATTTGGGTCCATTTTAATCGTACCTTTGGCAACTGCCTCCCGAGCTGTCACCTTTTTCTCGCCAACATTAACCATCTTAGCTCTTCCTTGTTTGTTGATGTGAGTCAACTCATGCTTATCTCCCATCCTACCCTCCAATCTGAAACATTGTACGCATAAAATGATTCTTTCGGGCCGTCGAATGATCCTTTGGTTTTTTCTCTAATGCTTGCCTTAAAACTTCTTTAACCGCATCTTCGGGATGATTATTTCTCATAGGGCCGATCACATCTATCTCATCGTTAGAAAAAAGGCATGTTTTTAGCTTACCGTCAGCCGTAAGACGCAACCTATTGCATTCGGGACAAAAATGGTTACTCATCGGCGAGATAAACCCCAAAGTCCCCAGCGCGCCTTTAAATTTCATATAACGGGCCGGGCCGGATCCTGTCGGAGAATCTGTTTCCTCCAATTTACCAAACTTATTTAATTTTTCCATCATTTCAGAGCAAGAAACAAACCTCTCAAGACCTATTTGTTTGCTGAAAGGCATGTACTCTATGAACCTGACATGTACAGGATAATTAAAAGTGAGCTTAATAAAATCACTTAAATCATCATTTATTCCTTTTAAAACAACCGCATTGATTTTTACCGGATCAAAACCAATCTCAAAAACTTTCTGAATGCCATTTAATACTGCACTTAAATTCCCAATTCTGGTTATGCACTTGAATTTCTCGGGATTTAATGAATCAAGACTGATGTTTATGCGCTTAAGCCCAGCTTCCCATAAAACATCGGCAAAATCAGCTAAAAGAATGCCGTTTGTGGTTAACGATATATCATGAAGTTCGGGAAGGCCGGATAAACTTTTTATTAAATCCACCACGTCCCTTCTTACGAGGGGTTCTCCTCCGGTGAGCCTAACTTTTGAAATTCCCTGCTTTATCGCATGGGATACAAATAACTCGATTTCCTCATAGGTGAGAATATCTTTGTGTTTTTTAAAATGAGGGGCACCTTTTCCAGGCATACAATATATGCAACGTAAATTACACCTATCAGTAATTGACACTCGGAGATAATCTATCCGCCTGTTGTGGTTATCAAATAACTCCGGCATTTTTCTCCTTTTAATGGTCTTCCGGTAAATTAACCAAATGAACTTTAACTTTATCCCCGGTTTTAATCAAGGTTTTATCTGATGGAATTACAGCAATCCCATCGGCCAGAGACATCGACTTTAAGATGCCCGAACCCTGAGGCCCGGTTAAGGAAACGTAAAACTCCCCGTTTTTTCTCCTCACATTAACCCTGACAAAAAATACACGGCCAGATTTTTTCTTTAAATCGTGCTCAAATACAGCATTTACTTCGGAACGGAAAATTAATTTCCTACCCATCATCTTTAAAACAGCCGGCCTGACATATTCTTCAAAGCAGACCATCGTTGAAACAGGATTCCCCGGAAGACCAAAAATAAGCTTATCGTCCAAACGCCAAAAAGCCAAAGGCATGCCCGGCTTCTGAGCCACTTTCCAAAACTTTAGTTCGGCGCCAAGATCCCCTAAAACGTCCTTAACCACATCGTAATCGCCCATTGAAACACCACCGGTGGTCAACAAAACATCGGAATTATCGAGACCTAATTCAATCTTTTTTTTCGTGTCGGCAACATTGTCACGAGCAATGCCTAAAGAAAGAGGGTTAGCCCCGCACAGCATCACTTGAGCTGTAAGTGAGTAGGTATTGCTGTTTCTAATCTTTCCCGGCTTAAGCGATTCATCAATCTCAACTAATTCGTCACCGGTGCTTATTATGGCAACGGTGGGTGTCTTAAAAACTTTAACTTTGCTTTTCCCTAAAGAAGCAAACAAACCAATTTGCTGAGGCTTTAAGCAAGTACCAATGGACAAAACTTTTTCACCCTTAATCATGTCTTCCCCGGCCAGACGAATATTTTCGCCCTTTTTAATCTCGCTCAAAACTGAAACCTCGTTATCGTTTAAAAATGTGTCTTCTTTTTTAACAACAGCATCCGCACCGGCGGGAGTGGGTGCCCCCGTCATAATTTTTAACGCCGAACCGGAAACAACCTTGACATTTGACACATCTCCCGCTCGTAAACTCCCCAAAACGGTTAGCTTTTTGGGAGATTCCCTTAAAGACCCAACGGTATCGGAAGCAATGATTGCAAAACCATCCATGGCCGAATTATCAAAAGGAGGTATATCCATATCGGAAAAAACATCTTCCGCAAGGACATACCCCAAGGAATCCATGAGATTAACTTTCTCAACAGATTGAAGTTTTACCTCATCTAAAATTATCCTTAGTGCTTCTTTAGGTTCAATCATCTTCAGCTATCAGTCCTCCAGCCAGTAGTTATTTAAATTAAGAAATAAAATATAAAAATGAAAAAATATATAGAAAAATTTAAAATTGAAACCCAGGTTCTAAAAGATAAAATTCTTAAAACGCTTTTTATCCAAAAGATTATCCTCTGGATAAAAACTTTCTTAATTCTTAATTATCGTTTTTATTTTTTCATTCTCCATTTTTCATTTCGCACTTTTTTCCCTAATCACTGCTTAATCACGTGCACTGCCGTTGCTTTAAAACTTATCAAGACTTCCCTTCCCTTTTTTAACCCAAGATCCTCCGCAGATTGTTTTGTCACAAGCGCAATGAGCGGAAATCCGCAATCAAAAATAACTTTAACCACCGCACCAAGCGGTGTCAACTTTTTAACCCTCGCATTAAAATTATTTCTTGCGCTCGACCTCTTTTTTTCTTTACTAATACTTACGGTAACGTTTTCCGGTCTTATAGCCATAAGAATCTTTTCCCCAACAGGAACGTCGGCCAACGCCTCAATTTTAAAACCATTTACGTCAGCCACAACAAGCCCATCAATACGCGAAATAACCTTCCCCTCTAAAACCGTTTCAACCCCCACAAAATCAGCAACAAATTCATTGACGGGAGAGTTAAATATCTCATCCGGTTTACCAACCTGGATAATTTTTCCGTCCCGCATAATGGCAATTCTATCAGCAATTACAAGCGCCTCTGTTTGATCATGGGTAACAAAAAGCGATGTTTGATTCATTCTCTTTAAAATGATCCTAAGCTCTTCCCTTAAATTTTCTCTGACTTTTTTATCAAGAGAACTGAGAGGTTCATCAAAAAGAAGAAGTCTGGGCTCCATAATTAAAGCCCTGGCGAGACTCACCCGTTGTTGTTCACCGCCACTTAAAGTACAAGGTTTTCTATGTAAAATATTTTCGATGTTAAAAATCTTAACAATTTCTTCAAATTTCTTCTCAATCCCATCAATATTCCTGTAACGAACCCCGAAGAGGATATTATCCTTCACGGTAAGATGGGGAAATAAAACATAGTCTTGATAAATAAACCCTATGTTCCGCTTCTCGGGGGGTAAATCGTTTGCAAAATTTCCATCCAAAATTATGCTCCCGTTTTTTGGAGGGAAAAATCCCGCAATTGTTTCGAGAAGCACGGTCTTTCCGGCCCCGCTGGGACCAAGGATAACAAAAACCTCTCCCTTATTTATTGAAAGGTTTATATCTCTTAGCTTAAATTCTTCCAGATCGATGTCCAGATTCTCTATTTCTATCATTTCTTGTTGCCCATTCCCATTCCGCCATAAGCAAGTAACCTAAATATCACGAAACCAGCCAAACAAAAGACCAAAAGAAGGACGGACACCGCCGAGGAATGCTTTAAATCAAGCTGCGAATAAACATCATAAACTTTTACAGGGGCAGTCATTGGATAATAAGCCAGGATTATAACCGCTCCAAATTCACTTATTGCCCGTGCCCAAGTAAGAACCCAACCGGTTAACACTCCTCTTATTGCAAGCGGAAGAGATACTCTACGAAAAACTTCGGAAGGGGTGGCTCCCAAAGTTCTTGCCACCTGTTCCATCCTTACGTCCACCGACTCAAACCCTTCTCTTGCGGAATTAACCATAAAGGGCAAGCTCACAAAAAGCATAGCAACTACTATCCCTAACCTGGTTCCTACAAATCTTAAACTAAAAAACCTTTCAAAGAGAGCACCCACCATTCCATACCGTCCGAAAACAAACAACAACAAAATGCCGGCCACTGTATGTGGAATGGCAAGCGGTAAATCAACTATCGATTCGATGAGCGATTTTCCAAAAAATCTTACTCTGGCAAGAATATAGGCTAAAGGAACGCCAAAAAGAGCGGCAATGGTTGCCGTAACCGCCGCAAGAAAAATACTGTTAAATATAGCTTCCTGAACTCCTTTGTCACCCGCTTCTTCAATTAAGATGGCTGGAGATTGAGCTAATATTGAGCGGGCAAGGGGAAGCAATATAAATAAAATTAACAAACCGCCCATAAATGAAAAAACATAATACATCAAGTTGGCCTTTTTAAACCTCATGTTTTCCCCTTAAGTAAACTAAATTAATTTAAATTTTACGCAAATAATAATAGCTTAGCGATAGCATAAATACCAATCAAGCTAAAAAATCATAGGGAGGGATTAATTCCTCCCTATGTATAGCAAACTTCTTGCACTACAACAAAATCCTAAAATTAATTCTCAATCTTTACAACATCCTTCAATTCAGCCGGTAGCGTATCGGCATCTTTGGTAAGAGGAGGATCAAAGGGAGGCTGGCCCGCATCATCCATAATTTTTTGGCCTTTCTCGCTCAGAAGCATCTCAATGAAAGCCATACCTGCCTCAGGATTTTCGGAGTTTTTGGGAATAGTTACTCCATAAACAATCGGCTTACCTTTCTTAGTTTTACCATCCTTTAGAGTTATGGATGCTTGAGTGTAAAAATCGGCGTTTTCATCCTTCTCCAAATTAATCTTTTCCGGCAAATCCAAAACTTTTAAGCCGTGCTGTTTAGCAACGGAAAGATATTCGAAGGCGTAATCCAGTTCACCCGCCTGAAGAAGAGATACAAGTTCAACCGACTTAGGCCTTATATTTTCCTTGGGACAGTGATTAATTAATGCCTGGTTTAAACCATCTACGCTATAATGCTTCTCAGCCAATTGAAAAACAAGACGGGTTCTGTATCCACATGGATCTCCATTAGGATCTGAAAACCCATACTGAACACCATCTTTTTGAAGTATCTCATACCAGTTATCTTTGTTTATCTCATCGGCATATTTGCTTTTATCGGTGTAGGCAATAACCATCCTATTACTTGCAAACTTCACGTTCCAGTCGGCGTAATCCGGCTTAAGAAGCGAATCTATGACCGTATAGTCAGCTGAAGCCATGACATCACAATTCTTCTTCAATTCACATATTTTTTTGGCGCAGTCGCGGCTTCCCGCACCTTCAAGAAGAACCTTCACATTGGGATATTCTTTTTCAAACTCGACCTTAAGCGTCTCGAATGGCCCCTTAAGACTCCCGGCATGAAATACAACCAAATCACCTTTCAGTGTATCTTTTTCTTCAACCTTTTCCACAATTTTTTCTTCCGGCTCTTCCTCTGTTTTGGTTTTCTGACAGCCAACCACCCCAAAAGTTAACGCGGCAATAAGCAGTAATGAAAACAAAATAACTATTGCATTTTTAAATCGACTTTTTCCAAACATAACTTGCGCTCCTTTTCATCCAATTTATTTAGCAAAATCCAACAAACATTTTTCTTTATAAAATCACCTCCTATCCTTAAAATAAGGGACCGGCATCTAAGTGACTGCCGGTCCCTTTGTAAAACCAGTCTCCTTTCCGCCACGGGAGGCAATACCGTTTCCAGTAGAACCCTATCGGTCACATTCCTTGCCTCGCAAAAGTTTTGCGAGGTTTAGGTCAAGTGACTCGGAGAAAAAACATATTTAATTAAACTATTGAAGAAACTATTAAAAACAACCGAGTTGGCAACCGTAGAGCTTTATCTCAAGCTCATTTACAACATCGCCAACCGCTTTCGGAGATACGCCCAACTCCTTTGCTATTTTATGAGCCATTGGACAGGAAATTCTTCCCTCTTTAGTTTTATCTTTAACCATCTCTCTAACTTTATCTAAATTACAAGATTCACATGACATCTATAAATACCTCCTTTTATAGTCGGGAGTCTGTTAGTTGGGAGTCGGTAGTTTGCCCGATACCTAATACCTAATATTCTCCATTTTTTATTTAACTTTCCCCTATACCCTTTAAATCTTCAACTAAAAAGCCATTCCCGTAAATGGAAATGGCAACATCTTAAAATACTCCTTTCCAAACACGAGAGGCATAAAAATTTCTTTTTACACCCTATGAGCCCCAAACTTAAAGAACTCTGCGGTTACTTCCCATGCTTTGCTTTTGCAAAGTTTAGTAAAAGTAACTCGGAGTTTCAAATATTAAATTTACTTTTTTATATTCTACCTAACTTATCCTTTCCCTTTAAATTTTTAAAAATTTTTTAGCTGGCTATGCAGATTTTATTTCTACCGCTCTCTTTTGCCTCGTAAAGAGCCTCATCAGCCTTTACAACCAACCCCGCAGCATCTTTTGAATCGTGGGGATACGTGGCAACTCCTCCGCTTATAGCCTTCTTTACAATCGGCTGCTCTTTGTTACCCGGAAACTCAAGAACTTCAACCGACTTTCGTATCCTTTCAGCTACATCAACGGCTTGTTTTTTCGGAGTGCGAGGAAGCAAAACCACAAATTCCTCTCCGCCATATCTGGAAACAATATCGACATCTCTGGTGCTTTCCCTAATCGTCTTGGCAATTTTCTTTAAAACTACATTCCCCTGCTCATGACCATAGGTGTCATTGTAATGTTTAAAATGATCAATATCCAACATGATAAACGATAACTCTTTTTCGTACCTATCCGCTCTCTTCTTTTCCTCCTCCATCCTATCAAGAAAATAACTATAATTATAAAGACCTGTAAGACGGTCATGAACGGAAAGAAGTTCCAATGCCATCTGCTGTTTTTTCTGTTTCTTTGAAAGAACCCCCAAAATTGAACCCACCAATAAGAAAATTGATACGCCGACCACTATTTCCACAATCGAGCTTTGTATACTCAAAGCTCGATAAAACTCTGGAGAAGATATGCTCGAATAAAGCCACCATGAAATCGCCCCAACACTTGCTAACCCGATAACTGCCACTCCATAAACATCATAAACAAAGGCGGCAATAACCAAAGGAACCACATAAAGAGTCCAATAAATAATAACGCCGTGGGGAAAAGAAAAATAAATTATTAAGTTTGCAAAGGCAAAAGCCAATACGATAAGCAACACACTGCGTAAATAACTACCCCGCTTCACAATTACCTCCTTTTAACCAATTAGTTTAATGGAAATAAAACATATCACCAACAGAAATAAGACTAAAAACACACCAAAATTCAAGTCTTGAACATAAAGTCCATGCTCTTCTCTTGATTTACTGGCAGACAATGCCCGATACACCTCAACAAAAAAACCATCCCAAAGTTTTTTAATACCATCATTAAAACCATCAACTATAAATATCTTGCTCTTTAAATAAACAGACCTTACATTTTTCTTTAAATTAAAAACAAAACACCTTAAAGTGTAAGCTTCTCTATTGGTATATATTCCAACTGCGTGCCCTTCGCCTGAAATTTTTTCTTTCAGACCACCCGTTACTCTCATAGAATAAACATCGGCCAAATAACTTTCCTTGTGCATCAGAAAATAAACTCCGAAGACAAGCTGTTCAAACCAATAATTAACACCAAGCCATTGAGGAAAACGAAGATGAAATAGATTATACTTCATTCCCACTATATACATAAACATACCTGCAATCAAAGAAAGCAGCAAACCCTGAATATCGTGGCTCGTCACAATATTTATTATTTTCACATTACTCAAAGTAGTCGCTGTATATCCCAAATGTTTTAAAGAGGGAAGCATAAAGAGAGTCCAAAAACGACCGGGCAAAACACCCAAAACAAAAATCAAAAAAACCAACGGCACAATTCCGACAATCATAGAGAGCGGGGCATCTTTAACCTCTTTATATTCTCTCGATGCCTTACCTAAAAAAACAAGAACAAATAATTTAGTAAAGGAGGCAATGGTCCCTCCGCAAGTTACTATAAAGAGAGTCTCGGCTAAAATAACCCATCCCCCGCCGGCCAGCAGAGACGACCCATGTCCCAAGTGAGTTAGAGCTTGATGGATAAGCGTTTTACTGACATAACCATTAAAAAAAGGTATGCCGCTAATACCCAACGAAGCAACGAGCGTACAAAAAGCAATGATGGGCATCTTTTTAATCAAGCCACCTAACTTATACATATTAAGCTCGCCCGTTTGATAGTAAACAGCTCCCACAACCAGAAAAAGACATGATTTAAAAAGAGCGTGGTTAACTATATGGTACAAACTACCACCGATACCCAAAATCCCTTCAGCCCCCAAGCATATTGCGCATCCTATTCCCAAAATGATGTAACCTATCTGACTAACACTATGATAGGCTAACATCCTTTTGGCGTTTTCTTGTAATAAAGCCGCCAACACCGCAATAAACATGGTAACGATGCCAACCCAAACCACAATAAATCCAATAGCAATCGAACCTTGTTCTGGTCCAAAAATTGAAAACAAAGACCTAATAATGCCGTAAGCTCCAGCTTTTATCATCACACCGGAAAGAAGAGCGCTGGCGGGGGATGGAGCGACAGAGTGAGCGTCGGGAAGCCAGACGTGAAGAGGCATCACCCCGGCCTTAACGCCAAAGCCGATTCCCATAAGCGCAAATACAACAAATTTGGCATAACCGGAAACTTCTTTTGCGCCGGCAGCAAAAGCAAGGCTTCCGGTAATGCTATAGTAAAGAAGAACTCCCATCAAAAGAGCCACATCGCCCAGCAACACCATTATAAGATATTTTGTACCAGCTTCGAACGATTCTTTGCTCTCACTGTGCACTATTAAAGGATAGGCAGACAACCCCAAGATTTCGAAGAAGACAAACAAAGTTAGAAAATTACCGGCCAAAAAAATACCCAAATTAGCTGAAAAAGCCAGCAAAAGAAAAGCATAAAATCGTCTTTGTTTGCCATCATCCTTCATGTAAGAAAGAGAATAAAAAACAGCAGCCGTCCAAATAAGAGCAGTTAAAAAAATCAGCAGGGCGCTTAGCGGATTAACGGATAACTCTATCTCAGAAAAAGGAAGAAATGCGTATTTAACCACAACTTCGTTATTTCGAGCTATAAACCATGACAGAGCAGTTAAGATAAGCGTCGTTACGCTCAACAAAACCGTTAGGTAGTTTCGCAATTTCTCAAACTTAAACCCTATCCAGTATGCTATACCCGCTCCCAAAAAAGGTAATAATATTATCGCTGCCGGTAAAATAAGGTAAAAATCCACATTACCCTCCAAAATAACACGAGATTATAGGATTAATTAACGGAAGTAAAAGTTTTGGAAATACGCCAAAAATCGCTCCGCCCGCAACTCCTATTCCTATGGGAAGACAAATTAACCAACTTAATTTCCCGTCACAATTTAAACTAACCTTAGATTGTCCGAAAAAGAGAACATAAACCACATATAATAAGTAGAAAGCGCATAAAATTGCTCCCGCAATTAGAACACCTATTACTCCCGGTTGATTTGTTTCCAACGGACCTCGCCAAAGATACCATTTGCCCACAAATCCCAAAGTTAAAGGCACTCCAATTAACCCCAATGAACCGATAGCAAAACAGGTTGATACAAAAGGTAGTTTGCATCCCACGCCGGATAGTTCACTAACCTCCGTCTTCTCCGTTTGAATATCGATAGCCCCCGCGCAAAAGAAAAGTGACAGCTTTAAAAAAGCGTGATTTACCAAAAGAAGGAGTGCGCCAACAAATGCGGCGGGATTTAAAAGAGATACTCCTAAAATTGAATAAGAAACATAGTCAACGGTAGAAAATGCAAGTCTCTTCTTGAGGTTATCTTGGCTAAGCGCCATTAGCGACCCATAAATAATGGTAGCACTGGATATAAATATCAGCACAACCCCGACACCCATACTTCGAGTTAGCTCCACGCCAAATACATTTAAAATTACGCGCATAATTCCATAAACTCCCACATTCACCACCGCTACAGCATGCAACAAACCGGTTACAGGGGTTGGAGCCACCGACACCGTGGGTAACCAATTACTGAAGGGGAAAATTGCCGCCTTAATGCCAAATCCAACAATGTAGCTGAAAAATATAAAAAGAAGCATCTTAGGCCCAATTCCGGGAAACATTACCCCAATTTTTGAAAAGGCCCGCGGTTCCCCAAAACCAGGCGTTGACAACACTGCAAACAATATAAGTATTTCTCCAATCAAAAGATAAATTAAGTATTTTTTAGCTGCTCTTACCGCCGCCGGTGTCTCGGTATGAATCACCAAAGGATAAGTTGATACGGTCAATAATTCATAAAAAATAAATAAAGTTAGCATATTCCCGGCCATTGTCACCCCTATAGCGGAAACCGCGCTCAAAGTAAAAAATCCAAAAAATCTACCCTCAGAATCAGAGGATTTAATTTCCATATATTTTAGGGAATAAGGGACACTTACCAACCATAAAAAAGAAGTTATACCCGCAAAAAACATGCCCAGCCAATCCGCTCTAAAACAAAGAGTAAAGTCTTGACCTAAGCAAATAGGGAAACATATATCCGTATTTCCCTGCATCAATACAAAATATAATGTAGCCACGAAGAAAAGACTCAAAAGCGCAGCAATCAAACTCAGAAACTCTCTCAGTTTTTTATTCCGGCCGGTAAAAAAGATGGCAAAACCAATTATGGCAGGCAAGACAACTGCGGCAACCGGCAAAACCATATAATTTATAGTTTGAGTCATTACATCACCTCAAAAAACTTAAAATTTCTTTCACACCGGGTTCTATTAAGATAAACGCGATTTTAGGATATATACCAAAAATAACGGTTAAAATAGTTAGCGCTCCCAAAGGAATTAACATGCCGAGAGGAGCCTCTTTCACTTCCACTTTAAATTTAGGTTCCTCGAAAAAAATACAATTTATAATTCGAACACAGTATAAAATGGAAAGAAAACTTCCCAGCAAAATTATTCCAACCAAGCCCCATAACCCCTGTTTAATGGCCCCAAGACACAAAAGGTATTTACTTACAAAACCACATGTCATGGGAATGCTTGCAATTGATGCCAAATTAATCGCAAAAAGTCCCATTGTAATGGGCATCTTTTTTCCAATCCCCCTCATCTCGTCAAGCCTCTTAAATCCTGTCCCGTAAATTATTGCACCTGCACTAAAAAAAAGGGCTGATTTAGCGAGAGCATGATTTAAAATCTGCAATATGCTTCCCGTTAAACCTAAATAAGAAAACAAAAAAACACCGAGAGCCGCAAATCCAATTTGACTTATGCTGGACTGAGCCAAAATAACCTTTAAGTCTTTTTCAAATAAAGCAAAAATGGCGCCGAGAATTATTCCAATGGATGCCAAGCTTCTGAAAATCACCACAAATCCGGCGGAATAAACAACGGGTAAAATGTAATAAACTACCTTGATTATTCCAAAAATCCCAACCCCTATCACTAAACCCGATAAAATCGCGCTTACGGGAGCAGGAGCCCTACCGTGAGCTTGCGGCAACCAGACGTGCAACGGAAACAGCGCCGCCTCAATGGCAAACGCTGTTATTAACAACAAGGCTCCCGTGTAAATTACCGTAAAATCGGAAAGCTTCCCGACCCCAAGAGCTATTTGATTGAAATTTAGTGTTCCCGTTACGGAATAAATAAATCCCAGGCCCAACAAAACAAATAGTGAAGAAATCATCCCCATAATTAAATATTTAAATCCCGCCCGCAACGCTTCACGATCCCCGGAGATTGCCACCAAAGAATAACTGCTCAACGAGAGAGCCTCAAAAAATATGAACATGTTAAAAATATCGCCCGAGAGCACAAAACCCGTCATTGAGCCCAAAAGAAGCAAAATTAAAACATAATAAAACGGGATTTTTTTTGAATCAAGTTTCCTTTCAACGTAATCCTTTGAAAATATAACCGCAAGCAAACCGACAAGATTTATTAAAAGAACCATGAAAGAAGAAAGACGATCGACAACTATTTCTATTCCCCAAGGAGGAGCCCAACCGCTCACGTTATACGCAAAAGAACCTTTCATCGACACGGTAATAGTTATAAGAAGAGCAGAAACGAAGCAAAAGAGCATCGCTAAAAAAGATACCGTAAAAGCAGCCTTCTTGTTCGAAGACAACAAAACAGAAATTAAAACAGCGACCGTCAAAGGAACAATTACTATAGATATTGGTAGTTGAGAAACAAAATTCATTGTCTTTCCTCTTTTTCAGATTCAGATAACCTAACAGCCAAGATTAACGATAGAGCCGTGGTCCCCACCCCCACCACAAGAGCCATAAGAACTACAGCCTGAGGAAGAGGATTAATATAATTTTTAACACCTTCAACAATGATGGGCACCGCCCCATTTTTTTTAGTGCCGATGCCTATTAAAAAAAGAAAAACGGAAGTTTCCATTATATTTATACCGATAATTTTTTTAATTAGGTTTGGACGCGCCGCCACAGCATAAAACCCAACTAAAAAAAGGATTATGGAAGCGATATATATCAAATTTGACGAGGCCGAATTAAGCATTATCCCCTCTCCACTTTCTTTAAAATGTAAAACAAAGAAGCAATGGTAACTCCACTAGCAAGACCAATGCTAATCTCCAATCCCAGAGTTAAAAATTTTTGAAACATGGAGATGCCAAGAAAATTCAGATCTAAGAAATTTTTGCCCATAAATACGGACATAAAACCAATAACCGTAAAATAAAGAATCGCCATTCCTTCAAAAAATACCCTCTTTTTCGCAGGCAATCTTTTAACAGCGTTATCAAAACCAAATATGAGAGCGTAAATAATTATAACGGAAGCCAAAATGGCGCCGCCTTGAAAACCTCCGCCAACGGAAAAGCCTCCATTAATTATTACGTAAAGGGCAAAAATTATAAAAAATGGTATGTAAATAACCATCATTATCCTTACCAGGGGACTGGGTTCAACCTTTAATGGAGACAGCCCCTCTTTAACATGCTCTCTCCCCAAAATTGCCAAGGCAGCGGCAAGAGCACCGAAAATGACCACCATCTCACCCATGGTGTCATAAATACGATAGTTCAATATGATAGCTGAGACCAAATTACTGCACCCGGTTTCCTGTGGCCCCTGAGTTATATATCGGGGGGCAGCAACAACGTTAGTTGGATTATCCGGATTCCCCATAGGCGGCATCTTAAAAACCGCCAACAAAAAAAATATCCCCAACAACGTCAAAAGCAGCGGGGTAAACATCTTTTTCATTCCACATCATCCCTTGAAGTTCTAAAGACCGCCACCACAAAAAGAACGGAAATTATCCCCGATTCAATTATCACTTCCGCCAAGGCAAGCATGGGCGCGCCCAACTGTTGCCACATCACCGCCATAACAAGTCCATAAGCTGAAAAAAGCACAATTGACGCAAGCATATCCCTGTTTAACACCACAGCGATAGATAAAATAATTAAACATAGAATCAATAAGGTGGTGAGAATTGTCATACCTTAAAAATCTCCCTAAACAATTTTTCCTTTTCAACCCGAAGTCTGTCTTCGCGATTTTCCTGCCAAGGTATCAAGTCCGTTCTCATGGCCGCCCTGGCAACAGCATGCCCTGTGACCAAGCTTGAGCTCAAAAGAAGCAATGCCACAGCTATAAGTTTCAACACATTAAAGGAAAAACCCTCATAAATTATGAGTCCCATAAGCGTTAAGCCCGCACCCAAAATATCGCATTTGGTAGCAGCGTGAAGGCGAGAGTAAACATCCGGAAGCCTTATGATGCCAACAACACCTACCCATAAAAAGAAAACTCCCACACTTAAAAATAGAACCGCCAAAGATTTGGTCATAACTTCAAACATTTAAAGCTCCTCTTTGCTTTCAACATACCTTGCTATAACAACTATTGAGATGAAGCTCAATAGAGCATATGCCAAAGCCACATCTAAATAAGCGTTATACCCACGGATATAAGCAATCAATATCAAAACCACCAAAGCATTTGTGCCTATAAGATTTACAGCCAAAACCCTGTCTAAGATATTGGGACCCTTGAAGGCTCGATAAAGAGCGGCAAAAACCCCCATCAGTAAAGCTATGCTCGCACCAATAAAAAAAGGAATCACCTATTTATCCTCCTCAAATATCCATTTAACTAAATTTTCCAATTTCCTTTCCATAAGTTCTTTAGCAAATTCATCCGCAATACAATGAACGTATATGACGTCATCCTCAAAATCTACCGCCAACGTTCCGGGTTTTAAAGTAATAAAAGCAGCTAAAATAACCTTAGGGAATACACCGGACAAGCTTGACTTGAATTTAACTACGGCGGGGCTAATGGGCAACCTTGGATCCATAACTCTTTCTCCCACATCGGTATTTGCCCGAAAAATATCCTTTATTATTTGCCCGGTACATATACAAAAACGCCAAAATATTCGAAAATTTATATTTATATCTAAGAAGTGTTCTTTAAGCAAAAACCAAGAACAATAAGAAACAAACAATGCGGCAAAAAAACCTAAAAACAAATTTAAAAAATTAAAACTCTCGCTCAAGGCTACCCAGAAAACAAAAAGCAAAAGAGCCAAGATTCGGATTTTTTTATCAACCTTGCTCATATAAATGCCCCTTTAGAAAAACAACATCAACATATAATATATTATCGGATTAGCTGGTTGCTTTCTTTAATGCAAAATAAAAAAGACCGGAAAATTCCGGTCTTTTGACAAAACAAACTTATTTTGATGAACAAATTATGCTTCCTTATCGGTTTCTTTAACTTCTTCCTTGGTTTTTTCTTTTTCTTTGGGCTCTTCCTTAGCTTTTGCCGATTCTTCTTCCTTGCCTTCCACTCCTTTTTTCAGCTCTCTAACGCCAGAACCAATTGCTTTACCAATTTCAGGTAATTTTTTAGGACCAAAAAGCAGAAGAACTATGGCTAAAATTATTATAAGCTCAGTGGGACCCAAACCAAACAATCCAGTGCCCAATACCATCATTTACACCACTTTCCCCCATAAAATATTATTAAACGATACAAAATTATATATACACGAAAAAGAAATATATGTCAAAGAAAAACTTAAACCACAGGAGTTACTTAACAATAAATTCTTCTTCAATATAATCTGCCAATTTTCCAATTTCGTTCAAACCAAATTGCCTTGCTTTCACATCCACATCATCATCACTTACAATCGCAACCGGTTCTTTGGGCAAACATAAAGACGCTTTGTGAACCGTCCTCCGAAAAACTTCTATTTTTGGTTTATCTTCCTTCTTAAAACCCTCAGTAATTATGATATCGACATCATTTAAGTAACATTCAGCTATCTCGTCTAAAGAGAGTTCGTCCTCCAGCTTTTTTATTACTGCTATCTTACCGGCCGATGAAACAACTACGCTGTCAACTCCTGCCTGAGCGTGCTTCCAAGAATCTTTACCCGGAACATCTATGTCAAACCCGTGAACATCATGCTTAATAGTGGCAACTTTATAACCACGCTTTTTAATTTCAGGTATAAGCTTCTCGATTAAAGTAGTTTTCCCGCTATTTGATTTACCCACAATTGATATAATTTGCGGTCTGTTCAATATTTACAGCCTCCAGCTATTGCAAATTAAGAACTAAGAATGAAAAAATAAAAACTATATAGAAAAATGAAAAAAGATTTAAAAACATTTTTAATTCTACATTATAGTTCTTCATTTTTAACTTTACCCAATGCCCTTCTACCAAGCTATCCTCTCCGGATGTGTGTAAATACACATCTTCCCGGCTCTCACATAACCTGCTACGGAAACTCCAAACTGCTTCCCGATTTTAATCGAAGCATCCGTTGGAGTAGAACGAGAAACCGCGACGGGGATGCCCGCTTTCACCAACTTGCGAAGCATTTCCGAGGAAATACGGCCGGTTGTAAAAATCATCTTATCTTTAGTGGAAATGTCATTTAACAGCGCATATCCCAAAACTTTATCAATTGTATTGTGACGACCAATGTCCTCTTGAATGGAAATAATTTCGTCTTTACTGCATAGTGCGGAACAATGAACTCCCCCCGTAGAACGATGAACCTCTGTGGACTTTAAAAATTTCGCCATTAAATTAATGATTTCCTTTGCAGAAAAAATCTCTGAAGAAACAATAGGTCGTAAACTTTCCCCCTTCAACGGATTCGAAAAGGTTACTCCTTTACCAAATCCTGAAGTAAATATCTTGCCTTTCGGTTTCGATAAAACAGGGTCAACCTTCACTCTAACTATTCCGTTCTTCTCATCGAAAGATATCTCTTTTATGCTTGTCATATCAGAGATAAAACCCTCCGCGTAAAGAAAACCGACCGCTAATTCTCTAATATTTGTGGGAGTCGCCATGAGAGCAACCAATTCTTCACCATTAAGAAAAACAGCGATGGTTTTTTCCTCGGGGGCCGTCATAAAAATCTCCTCAACGCTCCCGTCATATTTTATTACCCTAAACTGCTTATCGGTCAACATTTAGCTCCCGCAATTTAGCATAAATCTCTCTCGCTTGTTTAAAATCATCTTCAGTATTTACATTGTAAAAAGAAAGAATATCCGGATCAAACTCAGCGACCTTGTTCTTATTTATCCTTTTAACCTTGACCTTTTCAAAGAAAGAAATAACTCTAAAATTTTGACCATTTAATGCCTCTTCAATGTGACTTATGCAATCCTTGGAGTATATAGCTTGAAGTGGTTCAAATCCAGCTTTTGATTCGGGAATAACGACATCAAAACCCCCTGCCTCTGCAATTAGATGCTTGACAAGATTGAGATTTAAAAAAGGCGTATCACAGGAAACAACAAAGTTATGAAAACGATTCGAAGCCTTGAGGCCGGCTAATATTCCTCCCAATGGCCCTTGATACGGGACTTCATCCTTCACAACATCTGTTCCATTTATTTGATGCAAATCAGGTGTATTGGAAACTAAAATGACTTCTTCGCACAACAAAGAAAGCTTATCGACCAAATCTTGAAGAATTGTCTTTGTCCCCAATTTTAGAAGGCACTTGTCGGTGCCTATCCTGGAACTTCTGCCTCCCGTAAGAATAATTCCGGCTATTTTTTCCATCTTTTGTTTAATTCATTTCAATGGGTGACTGCGCCGTAGGCAAATAACCTCTCTTTTTGGCAACCGCATCAAGATGAATGGTTGCAATGTCTTCCACCCTCAAAATAACGTTGCGTCCCAGTTCTTTCTCATTTGACAACTTTGAATATTTTTTGCATTTATCGCATAATTCAACTTGATGCCCTTTATCGTCTTCCGGATAAAAAATCGAAAGTGTTTCACTGTCAACGTTTCCGCAAAAAGCACAACGGATGCGCTGTGTCCACCATTCAGTTTTACAAACGGAGCAACTTAAAAGCTTCAAACCATCCTCTTTTCTTAGCCTCGTTATATAAGGACGATTCCCGCATATCGGACAGAACTCTTTCCCCCATAAATGGTGATTAATCTTAGGTCTCAAATTTTTTGCATACGCTTCATAAAAAGGACTAAGAGCATGAGTTACTATAAATAAAAGCGCCTCTTTATTAACGCCTTTCTCTTTGCTCAAATTCTCAAAAAAAGAGTCATCCCCTCTTTCAAATTTCTCAATAAATAAATTTATGTTTTCTTCTTTTAATTCATCAATATCTAAAACCTTATTAAGTCCTTCCATTTTTTTAGGACTTTTATCTTCCACTATCTTAATTAATTCAACTAAAACCTCTTTAAACAAAGTAGCAGAAATTTCCCCTCTTTTGAGAGCTAAAACAGGGCTTCCTTTTTTCAAGGTTTCATTTACTTCTTCTTCTGATAGACCAAACCCGGAAACATCAATTTTTTCTATATATTCAGACTGCAACTCAAAAATTGACCCAAATAAATTAAGCAATCCTCCTAAAGTCGGAAATTTCTTTTTGTAATAACTGATTTCCTCTTCAATATCTTTTTTCGAAGGCATTTTTTGTTCTAACTTAAGAATTGTAAACACTCCTTTCGAGCACATAAAATTGAGTTTTTATCTTCTTTAACTTTTGCGATTATATCCCAAATTTTGAGGATTGGCAAAAAAAATAGCCCCGCAGAATTACTGCGGGGCTATTTTCACTTCTTAGTCTAACTTACCTTACTACTTGTCCTCCATACATAAACATCCATCTTACAATGAACCCACCAACTAAAACCGAAATGCAGGCCAAAGTAGTGAGTGATGCCGGAGGATGTGCCTTCTTGGCAGCACTTATGCCATAAAGCTCAAGCGCAAGAGGCCCAAGCAATGCAACAATAACTACTCCTATCCAAAACATCATGGCATATTCGCCGCTAAGTAAAACAGCAGCTGCATCGGCAGCAGAACCACCGGCGCTTTTCAAGGCAAAAATCAAAACCGCAAAAGCTATAGCCTCAAAAGCTATAACTATCGCGTCAGCCTTCTCTAATGCCCCTATCGCCACTTCATCTTTCTTTGCCTGTAAATTGGCAATAAGAAGAATCAAGGCAATTCCGGTGGACGTAGCAGAAGCCACAAAGACCGCAGGTAGAAATGATGTTGCGCCCCACATCGGCAAAGATTTCACCGAAAGAAGTACACCCGTATAACCCGCGACACCAATTCCTAAAATGGCCCCTATCCACTGGCAGACTTTCCTTGCCCCATCTTTTCCTTTTAGGAAAGATAACGCATCAACCTTCTCTGACAAGAAGAAGGCGGGAGTAATCACCCCACCAAATATGGCAAAGAGAGTAAGCAGCCATGTTCCTTGGCTCATGAGCGAACTTGGCCTGAACGTGATTATAAATCGCCAGAAGTATAGGGGTCGAGCTAAGTCCGCAACTAAAATAATTAGACTCAACACGATGATGGGAAGTACACAATATGACCCTATCTCAGCAAGTTTTTTAAGCCGACCTTTGCTGAATACCTCAGCAAAATGACCCGTAAATCCACAAGCTCCAGCCAAACCTCCAAGAAAGAGATATATGGCCAACAACCAGTGCCAGTAATGAGTTACTTCATGCATCCTTACTCACCCCCCTTTCCTTCGGCTTCCGCGGCTTTAAATACCATCCAGAACGGAACGATGGTAAGTATACCCGCGGTGATGAGGCCGGTTAGCCACTTGGTGACCATATCAGCCGTAGATACCTTTGGATCTGCCGGTAAACCGTAAACCTCCGGGTCATCAGTTAGAACGTAAATTACACCCGTTCCACCGACGCCTTCAGGATTATAGATCTGAGCTTTGGCTTCGCCGCGCTCTTTAAGAAGTGCCACGCGAGCGTCAGCAACAGCAAGCATCTCAGCCCTGTCTCCGAATTGAAGAGCATCCGGGGGACAAGTTGTAACACAAGCCGGTTCAAGACCATTTTGAACTCTGTCAATACAGCCACGGCACTTAAACATGGTGCCCGCAACTCTCTTTCCGGGTACCTCGTTGCCTTCGTCCATCCATTCTTTTTCCGACTCAGAGATTTCCTCTCTAAAGCGAGGAACGCCTTCCCAGAACGGACAGGCATAGTGACAGTTTTTGCAACCCAAGCACTTGTCGTTATCGATCAGGACAAAACCGGTTTCCTCATCTTTACTGATGGCCCCGGCGGCACAAACCTTAGCACAACTCGGATCTCCGCAGTGCATACACCTCTGAGTTATGAAGTGCCACCTGAAACGATCCGGGTCATCCTTTTCGATAAAGTCAATCAGGTTCCAAGTAGTTCCACCAAGAGTCAAAGCATTGTAATAAGTTCCCAATTTCTTGTTCTCGGCTGCCGACAATACGTTCCACTGCTTGCAGGCAACGTAACAAGCCCGACACGCGGTGCACTTTGATTCATCGTAAAGTATCGCTTTTGCCATCTTACTTCACCTTCCTTATATCCACGAGGAACGTCTTATATTCAGGAATCATTGTGTTGGCATCGCCCACGTGTGGAGTAAGTTGGTTAGCTGAATAGTTAATTGTCGGACACGAACCACCGGTACATAATCCGGCGTAACCGTAACACCAGGGAAGACCGGCAAAATGAACCGTCTTGCCGTTGATGTTTTGTGGTTTTACACGTCCGGTAACTATGGCTACCGCTTGCAAAGAACCTCGAGCGTTAAACACCTCGACCGTTTCTCCGGGATCAATACCCTTTTCATCGGCAAGTTCCTTGCTGATTTCAACAAACATCTCGGGCATCAAATCTACAAGCCACGGTTGGTTCCTGGTCATAATCCCGGTCTGCCAATGCTCGGTAACCCTGTAAGTGGAACCAATAATTGGATACTCGTCAGCCGTTCCAATCTTGGTATCCGGGTTAATTTCATGCCAGAGCACAACGGCCGGATTGTTTTGCTGACCGGACATGATGTTATCAACAGGGCTCTCAATGGGCTCGTAGTGCTCAGGGAATGGACCCTCGGCACGCGGAGCAAAGAGTCTGAAAACACCCTCGTTTATCATGATGGCCGGCAAGTTTCCGCCTGCAGCACTCGGTGCTTTGGTTCCACCGAAGTCGGGGATATCGTTGCCAACCCATTTGCCTTGAGCCTCATCCCACCAGATCTCGGGAATTTCCGGATTCCACGGTTTTCCGTTGAGGTCAGCAGAAGCGCGATTATACACAATTCTTCTGTTGACCGGCCAGGCAAATGACCACTCGAGGTTGTTTCCAATACCTTCAGCCTCCGGGATTCTTCTCTTCATGAGATTCTCGCCATCGGGAGTGAACGTACCGGAGAAGAGCCAGTTGCCACAGGCTGTTGACCCGTCTTTTTGAAGCGCAACAAAGTTCTTGTCAACAAGTTTATTCCTACTTGGCCATTCGTAACCGTGACAGGCCTTAGCCACTTCCTCAACATCGGGATCCCCGTTAGGCCCGGAATAATCCCAATTAAGTTTTGTGACAATATCAGCGCCTGCCCCGCCTTCGGCTGCATAGAGTTTTTTGAGTTCTTTGACGACCAAGTCAACAACTTCGAGGTCGGTCTTGCAGTCGCCAAGCGGTTCACAACCCTTCCAGCGCCATTGAATCCAACGACCGGAATTACTGATTGAACCGTCCTTTTCGCAAGAGTCGGCCGCCGGAAGTCTCCAAACCTCGGTTTGAATATCTCCAGAATTGCATCCCGGACGTTTCCAGAAGCTGTTTGTCTCAGTCTCCCAGAGGTTTAAATCAACCAGCCATTCGAGGTTATCCATGGCAGCAGCCTCAATGTTGGAGTTAGGCCCACCAATAGCCGGGTTTTGACCCAAAACTAACATACCTTTAATTTCTCCGGCATACATCGCCTCAAATAGAGCTATGTGGGAGTAACCCCCACCCTGGAATCCTCCTCCAATCTTTGGCAACCAGTCAAAACGGAAATCGTTGTCGGCGGTTGCCGCATCTCCCCACCATTCCTTGAGAAGAGATACAAGATATTTCTCGCCGTGTCTCCACCAGGAAGTTGAACCGGGAAGAACGTTCTTGGTAGCTTTGCCAATTGTATAAGCATCAGCATAGCTTCTAAAAGTCTGCCCCGCCTTTACAACACTTAAGTAACCGGGCAGAATGTGAAAGAGTAAGCAGTGATCGGTTGAACCCTGAACGTTTGGCTCGCCCCTTAAGGCATTAACGCCGCCGCCGGGCCTTCCCATGTTACCGAGAAGCAACTGAACCATGGCGAAGGAGCGAATATTTTCCACTCCAACCGTATGTTGAGTCCAGCCCATGGCATAACAAATCGTTCCTGCTTTCTCGGAAGCACCCGTTTTTGAATACTCCTCACAGATTTCAAGGAACTTATCCTTTGGAGTCCCGCAAACCTTCTCAACCATCTCCGGAGTGTAACGAGAAGCGTGTTTCTTGAGAAGCTGCCATACACAATTGGGATCGGACATGGTCATGTCCCTCTTTGGTGAGTGGATGACTCCACCCGGAGCCTTCTCATCCGGGATATCTTCCAACTGATAACCCCAAGTTGAGGTATCATACTTTCTTGCTGTGGAATCATACCCACTGAAGAGACCATTTAAATCTCCCGGCATCTTAAATCCGGGATTAATCAACAAAGTGGAGTTTGTGTAATGCTTTACATAATCCTCGTGATACTTCTTGTTTTGGATTATGTAGTTAATCATCCCCATAATAAAGGTAATATCCGAACCCGAACGAATGGGTGCGTAGATATCGGCCTTTGCGGCGGAGCGAGTGAATCTTGGGTCAACAACGATTAACTTGGCCCCCCTCTCCTCCATGGCCTTGGTTATCCACTTGAAAGACATCGGATGATTTTCTGCGGCATTGCCGCCCATGACAACGACACAATCAGTGTTCTTCAAATCAACCCAATGATTTGTCATGCAACCTCTACCAAACGTCGGTCCCAAAGCTGCGACCGTAGCAGAGTGTCATATGCGTGCCTGGTGGTCAACATAAACAAGTCCGAGGGCCCTCATCATCTTTATCCAGAGATAGCACTCTTCGTTGTTTACGGCCGCACCACCTAAAGCCGCAATAGCTTCGACGCGATTAACGAGATTTCCGTCCGCATCTTTTTCCATGAAGTACTTGTCCCTGGTGTCTTTAATTTTGCGAGCTATGTCGGGGATAGCATCTTCCCAGGTTCTTTCCTCCCAATCACAGCCACCGGGTCCACGATAAAGTACTTTTTTGTTTCGTTTACCGGCTGCATCAGCCGCTATTTGAAATATCGCAGAGCCCTTGGAGCACAGACTGCCCAAATTTGTAGGATGGTCAGGATCACCATCTACGGCAATTGGATGACCGTGCTCATTGGAATAAATAATAGCGCCGCAACCGCAAGAACAAAAAGGACAAATAGTATAGGCTATATTGGCGCCAGCCGTTCTAAGCTTTTCGGCCTCAGCGGCAACCGCTGCCATATCAAAACCAAATTCCATAAGTGCAGTTGTAGCTACCGATGCGCCCGTAAGCTTTAAAAAACTTCTTCGTGTGAGCTTCACTTTTATGGCTCACTCCTTTCTAAAAAGATATGAGTTTGAGGCTCAATTTGAGCCAACTACATTTAAAATTCCCGGAATCTCTTCCCTTTAAACTATTACAAAAAATGCTAAATAATTAGAGTAAACTCAAATGAATTAGAGAAATCCGAGATTAACCCACTTTCACCTCCTTTCCCTATCTTTCTCATAAACTCGCCAAACAAACGGCGGCTATTTGAGCCCATAGCAATTACGCCATGAAAGCTCAATAAACAAAAAGGGATCCATGGCTATAAATGCCAAGGACCCCCTTTGCAAAAAAGGCAGGCATAAAAATTGCTTTTTATACCCTATCGCTCATCTCTCCCTGAGGGAGAAAATGAGTCGGAGATTCTTTTATCAAATTAAAAAATTATTAATAATAACTTATTAAACAACGTATAATAAATTCCTGCAAAATGTCAATAAATTCCCTTATAAAATTTACTTTTAAAAAAAATTAATTATACTTATAAGAGGCGAGCATTGCCATCACTTCTTCCAGATAAATAGTAAAGCGTATACAAAAGTTCTTTAACCGGGTTGGTATTATAAACCTTAACCCCATCGGAAACCTTAACTGTAACCGGAGTATAGTTAAGAACAATTTTTACCCCCGATTGCACCAACAGATCGGCAACAGCTTGAGCTTCTAAAGCGGGAACAGCGATAACCCCAATGCTTATCTTTTTTTCTTTAACTATCTTCTCTAAATTTTTAATCTCGCTAACTTTAAGCTCACCAATTTTTTTGCCAATTTTTTTGGAGTCGTTGTCAAAAATAGCCGACACGGAAAACCCGTGCAACGAAAAACCATCGTAACCCACAATTGCCGAACCAAGATTGCCCGCTCCAACCACCGCTATCCCGTGTGGTTCATCCGAGCCCAATATTTGTCTAATCTTAAAAATGAGACCATCAGTATTATAACCAACGCCCCTTTTCCCAAAAGTTCCAAAACAAGCAAGGTCCCGCCGAATTTCGGCGGGGTTTATCTCCGTGAGACTACCAAGTCTTTTTGAAGACACGGTCTCGCAACCATTTTGTTTAAGCTCCATTAAGCGCTCTAAATATAAAGATAATCTTTCTATTACTCCCTCGGGAACCTTTCCGCTCATTTATCCTCGCTCTGATACTTAATCTATACTTAAAAATTTATTTTATTTTAACACTCGTCTGTTTAAATTACTGCCCTTTTAATGTTATGACCGAAAGATAATATTATTATAGAAAAGATTTGCACTTGTGTTATTATTATTTTAAGGATTGTATTAAACAAAAATATTTACACTAATAATCCCGACTTTCTAATACATAAATAAACATCCGCAGTAATTTAACATCAGAAAAAATCAAAATATTATATCTACCAACACACCTATGAATGTTCCAAGAAAAAATAGATCAAAATACTAAAAAGCTTACAAAAAATTTTAAAGGAGACACTAATTAAGAGGGGAGGTGTAATTAAAATGCGTAAGCTTGTTTTTTTGATTGCAATACCCATCATCCTAACCGTCGCTATCAGCACAATATCCTGCGGCCCACCCGTCAAAGAACCTTCCGAAAGACCAACTGTAATCGAGTTTTTCAGTGAAACCTGACCGATCTGCGGAGAGCAGAAGCCCATCGTTGATGAGCTAGAGAAAAAATATGAAAAAAGTATAAACCTAACGAGGATTGAGCTTAAATCTTCCGATTGGAAAACCGAGTCTGATAAGTACAACATAACATCGGTCCCAGGCTTTGTCTTTCTTACTCCTGAAGGGGA
>Ga0209121_10001361_pt1 | contig 25587 bp, 26 predicted proteins | sample Cruoilmetagenom3_FD_187292 | JGI IMG/M metagenome (GOLD analysis project Ga0209121, IMG submission 187292) | Oil polluted marine microbial communities from Coal Oil Point, Santa Barbara, California, USA - Sample 3 (SPAdes) (version 2) | ecosystem: Environmental > Aquatic > Marine > Oil seeps ... | reverse complement strand
GCAGACCGGCATGATGCTTAATAAGGAACTCGGACTGTTAAGCGCGGCTATTACCTAAAACACCTGATCCAGCGCAGCTTCCAGACTTGCGACGGTGCGATCCACGTTGTGTAACTTGTCCAGACCGAACAGGCCAAGACGGAAGGTTTGATAACCTTCGGGTTCATCACACATAAGCGGCACACCTGCCGCGATCTGCATTCCCAACGCCGCGAATTTCTTGCCGTTTTGAACGTCCGGATCACTGGTATAGCTGACAACCACCCCCGGGGCCTCGAACCCCGAAGCTGCGACTGATTCAATACCACGCGCCTTCAACATCGCACGAACTTTGTCACCCAGTTCCTGTTGTTCGGCCCGTACCTTGTCAAACCCGTACTCTGCTGTTTCCAACATTGTATCGCGGAAAGACTTCAGCGCATCGGTGGGAAGCGTGGCATGGTAGGCATGCCCACCGCCCTCGTAAGCCTCCATGATTTGCAACCATTTCTTCAGGTCGCACGCAAAGCTGGACGACGTCGTATCATCAATCCGCGAGCGAGCCTCGGCACTAAGCATTACCAATGCTGCCGCAGGTGACGCACTCCACCCCTTCTGGGGGGCTGAAATCAGAACATCGACACCCGTCGCCTGCATATCCACCCAGATTGTGCCGGATGCTATACAATCCAGAACCATTAATCCCCCAACTGCATGCGCCGCATCAGCAAGCTGTTTGATGTAATCATCTGGCAGGATCATCCCCGAGGATGTCTCGACATGTGGTGCAAAAACCATTGCCGGACGTTCTTCATGAATTTTGGCAACGGCTTCTTCGATCGGAAAGGGCGCGAAGGGTGCCGTGATCGAATTGCCCGTCTGACGTGCTTTCAAAACGGTGTGATCCGACGGAATGTCACCCATTTCAAAAATCTGCGTCCAGCGATAAGAGAACCAACCGTTACGGATCACCAAGGCTTTCTGGTCGGTCGAAAACTGACGCGCGACCGCCTCCATTCCATAAGTCCCGCCACCGGGAACAACGACAACCGAAGCCGCATTGTAGGCCCCTTTTAGCGTGTCGGAAATATCCAGCATCACGCGTTGAAAATTGGCAGACATGTGATTCAAGGATCGGTCGGTGAACACCACCGAGAATTCTAGCAGGCCGTCTGGGTCAACGTTTGGCAATAGTCCGGGCATTATGATCTCCAATCAAGTTTGTCACAAGTTTACACGGAAGCGCGGCGAGGGCCAGAGCCATTTCGATTGAAACATTCCTTCACCGTAACGTTGTTTGCATGTGAAGGGCCCGCATGCGCATGTTGCCGATACATTCAACGAAAGGAACGACAATGAAACTGTTTGCAATGATTGCGTTGATATTTACGACCATTGGTACTGTTGGCCAAGCCAAAGACCTGCAAACCGCGATATTTGCGGGTGGATGCTTTTGGTGTGTGGAGTCAGATTTCGATCATGTCGATGGCGTCGTCGAAACAATATCCGGCTACACCGGGGGTACGCTGGCCAACGCGACCTATAAACAAGTCGGGCGTGGTGATACGGGTCATTACGAGGCGGTGAAAATTACCTTTGACGCCGATATCGTCAGCTATGAACAATTGCTCTACGTATTTTGGCGCACGATCGATCCAACAGACGCTGGCGGGCAGTTCTGCGATCGTGGCAGCCCATACCGTACAGCCGTTTTTGCAACCACTAATGCGCAAGCATCAGCAGCCGAAGCCTCCAAGGCCGCGTTAGATGGGCGCTTAAGCGGGCCGATCGTGACACCAATTCTGGCAGCAAGTGATTTCTGGGACGCCGAAGGGTATCACCAAAACTACCACAACACCCACAAACTGAAATACAGCTTCTATCGCAGCCGCTGTGGCCGAGACGCCCGCGTTGCCCAGCTTTGGGGTGACGAGGCCGTATTCGCGAACAAGTAATCGATCCCCCCTTGCACTATGCAAACGGGGGGCGATTTTCTTATTTTGGGGCAGTAAACTGGTCGAAGGCGGCCAAAGCTTTGGCGCCGTACATTAACGACGGGCCACCGCCCATGTAAACGCACATACCGATAGCCTCCGAGACATCCTCGCGCGTGGCCCCGGCCATAATGGCGGCCTTCACATGGAACCCTATGCAATCCTCGCAACGTGTCGCCACACCGATAGCCAACGCAATAAGTTCCTTGGTTTTAGTGTCGAGCGCACCGGGTGCAGTTGCCGCCCCCGCAAGATCTCCAAAGGCCACACTAACATCAGCAATTGCGGGCCGTAGCTTACCAAGATCTCTCCTGATGTCGCGCATTTCTTCGTTCCAGTCCATTACTTCGTCCCCCTGTTTTCGAGTTTGTACCGGTGATATATTTCAATTCACTGCACAAATTCTTTGCGGTGGATCAAGCAAAAGGCAACACCTAAAAGCGGTTAACCAACAATGCCAAGTAGAGTTCGTGTGATATCCACTGTGTCGCCAGTAACATGCACCCGCTTAACTTACGCGGTCAGCAGCAAGCCATCACTTGTGGTTTTCCACAGGTTGTTCACATCAGCGCAATGGCGTTATTTCGGATAATTGTACGCAAGATCATAATAGCAACCAGCACCACCAACGGTGCTAGATCAATCCCGCCCATTTCCGGCAAAATCCGGCGAATACGGTTGTACATAGGGGCAAGCAACTGGTTAAGCCCGCGCCACAACTGCCCGACCAGCGGCTGGTAGACATTCAATACCTGAAAGTTAATCAACCAACTCATGATAATATGCACAATCACGACGAAATAGACGACATCCAACAGTATGTTAAGGATTTGGAATAGAGACAGCATATTTTTAACCTTTAGAATTGTTGTTCTGCTCTAGTTAGGTGGCTCTGCAGGATTAGACAACCCCCGCCACTATCAATCGCGACGCCACGTCAGCGCTTGCAATGATGCGCCCCACAAGGCACTTCAAGATAACGGAGGCGCCATGTACCCCATCATACGCATGATACACCAATATCGGAAGTATCGGAACAAACCGCTCCCTCTCGACGGGGTGCATGTTTCAACGCATTACTGCCTGCCGATTGACCTTGATGTCTGGATGGAGCTGAACAACGGTCGCACGCTAACGCTTTACGACCTAGGCCGCATTCCACTGGTTCAACGCCTCGGTATTCTGGACGTGATCAAACAGCGTGGATGGTCGTTTACTATCGCGGGATCAAGTGTGCGGTATCGCAAGCGAGTGACTGTATTTAACAAACTGGAAACGCATTCACAGATCGTCGGGCGCGACGCGCGGTTCCTCTATATAGTGCAAAGCATGTGGCATAAGGGCGAGGCGACATCCTCAGGCCTGTTCCGGCTTGCCGTCACTGGTGATGGCATAGTTCCGTCAGACGAATGGGCGGCAGCCCTTGGTGTGCCAGACTGGAACCCAACCCTCCCCGATTGGGTTCAGGCCTGGATCGAGGCCGAAGGACAACGTGTCTGGCCGCCGGAAGCGTAACTCTCGAAATCTTCGGGCACAAAATCTGAATTTAGATTGATCTCGCGCATATTGTTATTCACGAAATTAGCCTAAAATTTGGGTGTTATCGGATTCCATGGCAGTGACTATTCATCTGTTTATGGTCGATCTGGTGCCTAAAAAGGAGATTTAAAATGACCTTAATACGTTCTGCAATTCTTGTTATATTTACGTTTACCAGTATAATTTTTTCTGCTGCCGCTGCATCTGCAACGCCCGCAGCTTCATCAACAAGCCTTAATGTCAGGTCTGGCCCTGGCACCAGTTTTGGTGTTGTCGACACCCTTTTTGAGGGGGAAATCGTCGAAGTAACCGAATGTCAGGCAAACGGTTGGTGTTATGTTGAACATACTGGCACAAATGGCTGGGTGAGTTCCAGTTACCTGACTATTGCTCCTGAACCATCGGGGGAAGTAGCCGATCCTGATTGTAGCCTTAGTTTGACCATTGGGCCGGACGGCCCGTCGCTGACAATCACCTGTGGTGACGGCGGTGTGGTTTTACCTGCACCCGACCCCGAACCTGAACCGGCGCCACCGGTTGGCAATCAAGCGTGTTTCTATACGAACGCCAACTTTGGCGGATCAGAGTTCTGTTACGGCGTCGGTACATTAAATTCGTTGAACGCGACATTTAATGACCGCATCTCGTCTGTCAAACTCGATGGAATAGCCAAAGTGCAACTATGTGCTGACACAAATCTGGGCGGCTACTGTCGCACGATCGACAGCAATGTAACCGCGCTTGGATTACTGCTAAACGACAGGGCATCTTCGTTGAAAGTATTCACTCAGATGCTAATGCCTATTCCAATTCCCATTCCGTTACCTGTTCCAGTACCCGTGACTTTTTCGACTGGGCCAATTGCGCTGCAACAGACGTTCACGGCTAATCTGGATGATGGTACAACAGGCGGATCAGGCGTTGATATCTGGTATAGAGCAGTCACCGCCACCAACAAAATGATCTCGCCGCGTAGCGGCGCGCTGCTGGCACTTGGTGATGGTTCCAACAGGGGATTCGCGGGATGTAACACAGCGAGTTACTCTGCTAATCCTATACCTTTACCGAACATGCCTGTGGGTACATATGTTTGCGTCAAAACCGACCAAGGTCGCATCTCGCAGTTCCGTGTGAACGGTTTCACCGGAACGACGATGAACATCGGTTACACGACTTGGGCGAACTAAACGCACAGAAACTGTAACCAACATTTCCGGCGGCCCGACTCCACTTCGGGCCGCCGGTTTCTATTCTGGCATACCGTACTAGGCTTCGACCCACGCATCATTTTCACCAACGGCGTAGTTCGGCAAAGATCTAAAGATCCACAGAATACGGTGTGCCTCCTTTTGTTGCCGGAAAAACCGATCCGCCAACCGAGGACAGGTCAGAACTTTCCCTTGCTTAAACGACTCTATGCACGTCATATCGTTAAAAAAACAAACAGGGATGGAAAAATGGTACAATATGCATCGAAAAAAGGCGTTTGGGGGTGGATGTCGTTCGACTGGGCCAGCCAGCCGTTCCACACGTTATTGGTAACATTTATCTTCGCGCCATACTTCACCTCGGCCGTCATTGGTGACAACGTGGCAGGGCAGGAAGCATGGGCAGGAATGCTAACCATAACAGGCATTTTCATTGCTGTTTTGGCACCGATGCTGGGCTCTATCGCTGACAGATCCGGCCCGCGTAAACCTTGGATACTTGTGTTTTCCGTGATGGTCACCCTTGGCTCTTTTGGCCTTTGGTGGGCCGTTCCGGACATGTCATCAATCACGCTAATCCTCATCTCTTTTGGCATCGCCCTGATCGGCGTCGAATTCGCCGCGATCTTCATCAACGCCATGCTGCCAGAGCTTGGCCCGAAGGAAAATCTTGGCCGCATATCCGGTTCAGGCTGGGCGTTCGGCTATTGGGGGGGTGTTCTGGCACTATTCCTCATGCTGTTGCTACTGGCGGAAAATGACGCGGGGGTAACCCTGCTCGGCTCCGCCCCCATGTTTGGCCTAGACCCTGAAATGCGCGAAGGCACCCGCTCCGTCGGGCCGCTATCCGCGATCTGGTACGTAGTTTTCATGTTGCCATTCTTCCTGTGGACGCCCGACGTTAAGAAAAAGCCATTGCAAAAGGACTTACTGTCAAAAGGCTTCACAGACCTGATCACCACTCTGAAATCCTTACCGGGGCAGACCAGCTTCAGCGCATATTTGCTGTCTTCGATGTTCTATCGCGATGCACTTAACGGGTTGTTCCAGTTTGGTGGTATATATGCCATTGGCGTGTTGGGATGGTCTATCACGCAAATTGGTGTGTTTGGTATTATCGCAGCCATTACCGGTGCAATCTTTGCTTGGGTTGGCGGGCATGCAGACAACAGATTCGGCCCCAAACCCGTAATCATCTTCTGCGCCGTTGCGCTGATTTTGGTGGTAACCGCCATCGTTTCGACCTCGCGCGAAATGCTGTTCTTCATGCCAATCGCCGCAGATTCAACCGCCCCTGACACCCTGTTCTACATCTGTGGCGCAATCATCGGTGGCGCTGGCGGGGCAATTCAGGCCGCATCACGCACAATGCTGGTACGCCAAGCAAATCCAGAACGTATGACCGAAGCCTTCGGCCTATACGCGCTGTCGGGCAAAGCCACCGCATTCCTTGCGCCAGCAACCATCTTGATGGCCACAAGCATGACGGATAGTCAACGTTTAGGCATGGTTCCGCTTATCGGGCTTTTCGTTATCGGGTTAATCCTGTTAATCTGGGTGAAACCGGAGGGCACACGCGCGGATTAAATGCGATATTTGTTTCGAATAATTCTATTGATGGGGGCAATTTCTGCGGCATCTGCCGCGGCCGCCCCTATCGCCAAGGAATTGTTCGGGCATGTCGATTTACCAAGCGCACAAGCGTCACAATCTTACGGATCCTACGCCAAAGGATGTCTGGCAGGGGCTGAACAACTGCCTCAGTCCGGTGCGAACTGGCAAGCCATGCGGCTGTCGCGCAACCGCAACTGGGGACACCCCGACACTATCGCCTTCATCGAGCGCTTAAGCCACAGTGCGGAACGGGCGGGATGGGAAGGCCTTTATGTCGGTGACATGAGCCAACCACGCGGTGGTCCAATGCTAACCGGTCATGCCAGCCACCAGATCGGTTTGGATGCAGACATCTGGATGTTACCACCCACCCGTATGAACCTGACGGCAAACGAGCGTGAAGACCTGTCCTCCATTTCGGTGGTATCCAAAGACCTGAAGTCCGTTAACGACAACTGGACGGATGCACACCACGAAATTCTGATGGCCGCCCTTAAGGACAGGTCCGTGGCTCGTATCTTCGTATCCGGCGCGATCAAATTACAAATGTGCGAGGATGCCACCCCGTCAGAGCGCAAGTATTTGCGAAAGCTCCGCCCATGGTGGGGTCACACCTATCATTTCCACGTGCGCCTGAACTGCCCACACGGTTCAACCGATTGCACAGAACAGGCCCCGCCCCCTGCTGGCGATGGATGTGACAACGTCGAATGGTGGGTGACAGACGCCCTGCTGCCACCAGATCCGAACGCCCCGCCCAAAGTCCCGAAACCCGAGCTGGTGATGTCTGACCTGCCAAATCAATGCCTCGGCGTATTGGAAGCACGATGATCCGACTGATTGCTCTGCTGGTTTTGATGCCAATTCTTGCAAATGCACAGACACTGACACCAGCGGGACGGGTTATTGTAAAGGCCGATCTGGAACACCTCGGAGGCCTTTCGGGTATCGAGGTGTTCCCTGACGGCAACTTTCTAGCGATCGGCGATCAAGGCAGATTTTTCGAGGGCAACATAACGCGCATAAACGGTGAAGTACGTGCGGTAAGCCTGTCGAACTCGCAGATTATCCTCGATAGCAAAGGCAATCCGCTGACGGGTTACCACATGAATGCCGAAGGCTTGGCTATCGGGCCGGATGGTGCCATCTATGTTGCGTTCGAGGGCAACCACCGCATCATGCGACATGAAACCATAACTGCAGCGGCGGAATTCCTGCCCAAGCATCCGGATTTTCGGACGTTACAAAGCAACTCGGGTCTAGAGGCGTTGGCCATAAATGTTGACGGTATACTGCTGGCCATCCCCGAACGATCCGGCAAAGAAACACGGCCCTTCCCGGTTTACCGGTTCGATGGAACCGAATGGAGCCAAACCACTTCCATCCCCCGCGACGGAGGGTTTCTGGTAACCGGGGCAGACTTTGGCCCAGACGGCAGGTTCTACGTGCTGGAACGTGCCTTCAAGGTTCCGGCAGGGTTCGCTACCCGTATCCGTCGGTTCACCTTCGTTAATGACAAATTAACTGACGGCGAAACCTTACTGGTAAGCCGCACAAATCGCCTCGATAATATGGAGGGGATATCGGTTTGGGTCGACGAAAATGGCCAAACGCGCCTGACGCTGGTGTCCGACGATAACTTTAATCCCTTGTTAAGAACCGTTATCGCCGAGTATCTGGTTAACGATTAATTACCCCAGTTCAGCAAGATTTCCCACGCTTCATCAGCAGTTTCAACGAAACGGAATAGCTTAAGGTCGTCGGCACCGATAGTACCCGCATCAGCCAACGCTTCCCAGTTGATAACCTTGCGCCAGAACTCCTCGCCAAACAGCAGTATCGGCATAGGTTCCATCCGCCCTGTCTGGATTAAGGTTAATGCCTCGAACATCTCGTCCATGGTACCAAACCCGCCGGGGAATACGGCCAGAGCTTTCGCACGCATCAGGAAGTGCATTTTTCGGATGGCGAAGTAATGGAAGTTAAAACATAGTTCCGGCGTGGCATATTCATTCGGGGATTGTTCGTGTGGCAAGACGATGTTCAAGCTGATGGATTCACCGCCAACATCGGCGGCCCCACGGTTTCCCGCCTCCATCACACCCGGCCCGCCACCTGTGCAAACGACAAATTCCTTGTGCCCGTTCGACATGCTGGCCTTCGTGCAATGCGCTGCAAACTTTCGGGCCTCGGTATAATACTTCGACAGGTCCGCAAGCATTTCTGTACGCGCCGATGCTTTATTCACAGGGTCGGGAATCCGCGACCCACCAAACAGAACAACTGTGCTTTCGACACCCCGCTCGGCCAGCGCCATCTCGGGTTTTAGCAACTCCAGCTGCAAGCGCATCGGGCGCAATTCATCACGACACAGGAAATCGGGGTCGGCGAAGGCCAACCGATAGGTCGGGGCGCGGGTTTGTGGGGTGTCCGGCACCTCGGTTGATGTTTGTATATCCTCACGGGCATCAGGGAATCGGGTTTGTTTATAGTTCATAATATCCTCAGGATCATTTGTGCCATGTTGCACATGCCTGGTTTCCGAATTATAGGCATCCGCAGAACAAGACCAGTCACAAAACGGGGAACACTATGTCGAACGCACAACTAGAAACCGCCATCGAGGCCGCATGGGATGCGCGCGACACCATCAACCCTGCAACAATGGGCGAAGTTCGCGAAGCCATCGAAGATACGCTAAACGCGTTGGACAGTGGCAAACTTCGGGTTGCGGAACCCCGCGACAATGGTGAATGGCACGTTAACCAATGGGCCAAGAAAGCCGTGCTGTTGTCCTTTCGCCTGAATGATATGGAAATGATTGAAGGCAGCAATGGCAATGCTAGCTGGTGGGACAAAGTTCCTAGCAAGTGGGCAGGTTGGGGTGAAAACCAGTGGCAGGCCGCGGGTTTCCGCGCAGTTCCCGGTTCCATTGTACGCCGTTCGGCTTATATCGCGCCCGGCGTGGTGCTGATGCCATCATTCGTGAACATCGGTGCGTATGTAGACGAGGGTTCGATGGTTGATGGTTGGGCCACAGTTGGTTCCTGTGCGCAAATCGGCAAACATGTACACTTGTCCGGCGGTGTCGGCATCGGCGGCGTGTTGGAACCGATGCAGGCCGGCCCAACGATTATCGAAGACAATTGCTTCATCGGCGCCCGCTCCGAAGTAGTCGAGGGCTGTATCGTCCGCGAAGGCTCGGTTCTGGGTATGGGGGTTTTCATTGGAAAATCCACCAAGATCGTAGACCGCGAAACCGGCGAAGTTATGTATGGCGAAGTGCCGCCCTACTCGGTTGTTGTGGCTGGATCTATGCCTTCCAAAAACAACGTAAATCTGTATTGCGCCGTGATTGTGAAGCGTGTTGACGAACGCACCCGCTCAAAAACCTCTATCAACGACTTGCTCCGTGACTGAGGCACCCAAAACGAAGCGCGCCCAGCAGGTTTATACCCTGTTGGTGGAGGTAGGCCGCGCCGACAATGACGGGCTCCCGAAGGGCAGTTCTGGCGCGGCGCTGATGTGTTATGCATCTGGCGTAGACGAGGCAGAGGCCGTGCGCGAAACCGTAGCCATCCTGAAACAGGCCGATATGGCCCCGTTGGATGTATCGGGTTATGGCACACTGCAAGAACGCCGCGCCGAAGGGCATGACATTTCCGACGAAGAAAAATCCTTGATGCAGCAGGCACTGGATGAAAACTCGGTTATTGTTGCACAAATGACTCCGTTTTTCGATAAAGCGTAATCCAATAACCATATGATTCAGGTCAAGGTTGTGGGTAGTAGCAAGATTATACTTGCCGCAACCGAAACCTGATTGGAGAATGGTTATGTATAAGTCTATCCTCGTACCTATCGATCTGGCCCACAGCGATATCGGGCAAGCAATGATCAAACGCGCAGTCGTGCTTTTAGATGATAATGCGAAAATTACGTTGTTGCATGTGATTGGCGATATTCCCGCCTATGCGCAGTCATATCTGCCTGAAGGCCAACAGCAACGAAATCTTGAGGAAACACAAATCGCGCTTCAGTCAGTTGCTGATTCCGCTGGGGTAGAAGCCGACGTGGTCGTGCGTTATGGCAGCCCAAGCCCTGTTATTCTGGACGAGGCAGACGAGCGCCATATTGACCTGATCATAATCGCCTCACACCACCCGGGCATTAAGGATTACTTAATGGGGTCCACTGCTTCGCGGGTTGTGCGGCATGCAAATTGTTCGGTTCTAATTAACCGATAGGTGGTTTTTCCTTGATAAAACGTCGATAAAATATCAGTATTGTCGTATGAAAAATGAACCACCAAAACGTAAAATCGTCTCTTCCCGTCATTTGGCAACAACTGGCGGGTGGCCGCTTTCGGAATTCGAATTCGGCCTGATCGTGGCATACAACGGTTTTAGCCGCTGGGTAAGCCGTTGCATGGCAGCGTCCGGGTATCCGTCTCTCAGCACATTGGAAATTCTGGTTTTGCACAACATCAACCACCGCGAGCGCGGCAAACGACTGTCCGATGTCTGTTTTATGCTGAACATCGAAGACGCCCATACGGTGAATTACGCTATTAAAAAACTAGTGAAACAAGGGCTGGTTGTGGGGGGGAAATCCGGCAAAGAAATGCTGTATTCCACCACGCCCGAGGGCGTCGAACTTTGCACAAAATACCGTGACGTACGGGAGCAATGCCTGATCGAGAGCCTAAGCGCCGACGGTGACGAGCTTAGCGAAATCGCCGCGACCCTTCGTACCCTGTCAGGTATCTACGACCAAGCGGCGCGCGCAGCCTCGTCGCTTTAGTGACCGCTGCCCATCTGCCCGACGTTAACGTCATAATCAACGGCGACGCGGTAATCCGGGTCGTCGTCCATGTCGATCATCAACTGACCTGCATTGGTTAACAGCCGGTGGCAATCCTGCGTCAAATGACGCAACCGCAGACGCTTACCGGCCTCTTGATATTTCGCCGCCACATCTTCGATCGCTTGCAAGGCGCTGTGGTCGACTACACGGGAATCCATGAAATCCAAAATCACAACATCGGGGTCATTTTCGGGATGGAAGCGTTCAACGAAGCTGGTGGCGGAACCAAAAAACAGCGGTCCAGCGATTTCGTAAACCAACGCGCCATCTTCGGATTCCGATTGGCGCGCGACGATCTGAATTCGCGAGGCAGCGTTCCATGCGTAAACCACGGCAGATACCAGTACGCCGACGACAACGGCGGTAGCCAAGTCTTCGGCAACTGTTACAGCAGTCACCAACAGGATCACCAGCGCGTCAGATTTTGGCACACGGCGTAGAACGCCAATACTCTGCCACGCGAAGGTACCGATAACGACCATAAACATCACGCCAACCAACGCGGCAAGCGGGATCAGCTCGATAATGCCGCTACCTACCAGAATGAACGCCAGCAGGAACAGCGCCGCCGCAATACCGGATAGCCGTGTGCGGCCACCGGATTTCACGTTGATCATCGACTGCCCGATCATCGCGCAACCACCCATGCCACCAAAAAAACCGGTAACCACATTGGCCGCGCCTTGCGCTACGCATTCCTGCGAGGCCCCACCGCGTTTGCCGGTAATCGTCCCGACTAGGTTAAGCGTCAACAGGCTTTCAATCAGGCCAATTGCGGCAAGGATCACGGCGTAGGGGAAGATAATAGAAAGCGTCTCAAGCGTGAAAGGCACCTGCGGAATGTTGAATGTTGGCAAACCACCTTCAAGCGAAGCAAGATCACCAACGCGTGGAACAGGCAGATCGAACGCTATCACCAATATAGCGATGATGCCGATTGCGGCCAATGGCGCAGGGATGAATTTTGTAACTTTGGGGGTGAAATACACCAGCGCCATGGTTCCTGCAACCAACGCCAGCGTAAGCCACAGCGTAAAACCAGACATCCAGACATGCCCGCCAGCGCCGTCTGAAACCTTGAACTGTTCCATCTGCGCCAAGAAAATAACGATAGCGAGACCGTTCACAAACCCCAGCATCACCGGATGTGGAACCATGCGGATAAACTTGCCCAATCTGAACACGCCCGCCAGCACCTGCAATATGCCCATAAGAACCACGGTCGCGAACAGGTATTGCACGCCGTGATCGGCCACCAAGGCCACCATCACAACCGCCAAAGCACCTGTCGCGCCAGAGATCATCCCCGGGCGTCCGCCAAATACCGCCGTAATCAAGCCAACCATAAACGCGGCATACAGCCCGACTAGTGGGTCAACACCCGCAACAAACGCAAAGGCCACAGCCTCGGGCACCAGCGCGAGGGCGACAGTCAAGCCGGACAGAATTTCGATACGCACTTGCGCAACGCCAAGCTTGGTTATCTGGGCAGAGGCCTCTGCAAAACGGAGGCGTTTGGCGAAATCGGAAAGGGTCGTTGGTCGGGACAAGGCGGTATCCAGTTCTTAAATGCTAAAGTGTTTACTTCTTAGGCTTTTTTGGCTTCTTACGCTTAGAAGCCGGCCCAGCTGGTTTTCCGGCATAAGGCTTTTTCGGCCCTTTGCCACGATGCGGTGGTTTCGGCTTGCGGGACTTATACGTCTTTGTTCCCTCTGGTTCTTGCGCACGTGCTTCGGCTACCACTTGTGGAACACCATCGATCTTGCTTACGGTTATGGTTTTTTCCAGCTTCATCGAAGGGCTGATTGCATCCATAAAACGGTTAACGCCGCCTGCGGCCACTTCGATATACGTCACGGATTGCAAGACTTTGATTGCACCAATCTCGTGTTTCTTCAGCTTACCGGTTTTAACCAACATCGGCAGCATCCAACGCGCCTCGGCTTTTTGTTTGAAACCGATAGAAAGCGAGAACCAGACGCTGTCGCCAAAACCTTTACGGTTATGCGGTTTCTCATCACGCTCGCTGGCTGGGCGCAATTCTTCAGGAGCAGAGCGGCCAGCGCGGTACATTCGCACCAACGCTCCGGCGATTTGTTCAGGGCTGTGTTGCGCCAGAAGGTCTTGCGCAAAACCTGCTTCGGCTTCGGTTAGCTCTTCGCTTAGTGCAGGATCTGAAAGGAACCGCTCATTATCACGTTTGATAACCTGCTCGGCCGAAGGGGGGCTATCCCAAGTCGCCGTAACATTTGCATTCTTCAGCAGCCGTTCGGTGCGATTGCGGGCGCGGAACGGCACGATCAACGCGCTAACCCCTTTGCGGCCGGCACGACCCGTACGGCCAGAACGGTGCAACAACGATTCCTGATTTTTCGGCAAATCCGCGTGAACAACCAATTCCAGATTTGGCAAATCGATACCACGCGCCGCCACATCGGTGGCAATGCATACCCGCGCACGTCCATCGCGCATGGCTTGCAGGGCGTGGGTGCGTTCATTTTGGCTAAGTTCACCAGACAGAGCCACAACCGAGAAACCACGATTGTTAAAGCGCGCAGTCATATGATTAACAGTCGCACGAGTGTTGCAAAACACAATCGCATTCTTGGCCTCGTAGTACCGCAAGACGTTAATGATGGCGTTTTCAGTGTCGCTAGGTTGAACAACCAGCCCACGGTATTCGATGTCCGAGTGCTGCTTTTGTTCAGAGGCAACCGCCACCCGAACAGCATCGCGTTGATACCGCGACGCGAGGTTTGCAATTGACCGTGGAACCGTTGCCGAGAACATCAACGTGCGGCGATCTTCGGGCGACGAGCCAAGAATAAACTCAAGTTCATCGCGGAAACCCAGATCCAGCATCTCGTCTGCTTCATCCAGAACGACCGCTTTCAGCCCTTCCAAATTCAGCGAGCCACGCTCGATATGGTCGCGAAGGCGGCCCGGTGTACCGACAACTATATGCGCCCCGCCTTCCAGCGCACGACGTTCGGTGCGCATGTCCATGCCACCAACACAAGACGCAATGGATGCACCCGCCTCGCGGTAAAGCCATTCCAACTCGCGTTTCACCTGCAACGCCAACTCACGGGTTGGCGCAATCACCAATGCCGCTGGAACAGCCGCATAGCCAAGCTTGTCCTTTTTTCCCATCAACGTCGGTGCAATCGCCAACCCAAAAGCAACGGTTTTACCTGATCCGGTCTGCGCCGAAACCAACGCGTCTACGCCATCAAGATCGGGTGCAAGCATCGCCTCTTGCACAGGGGTAAGGGTTTCATAACCCCGTTTATTCAATGCTTGCGCCAGCGTCGGTACGACACCTTCAAATTCTGTCATGTCTTATCTCTCGGAATGCGGGTCACGGGCGCGGAATGATCGAACGCGCGGCGGAACAATTTGTGTTGGCTGCCTTCTACTGTGTGCATGTCCATTTGTATAGTGGGTATAAACCTTGACACTTTGCCCCACGCCCCTGAAATACCACCATGTAACAAACAGGAGCCGTAATGTCCGATCCACGCCCAGAAGTGCTCGAATTCCTACAAACCCGTCGCTCACGCCCGGCCAAAACTTTGGCCATGCCAGTGCCAACACATCAGGAATTGGGCCCCATCCTAACGGCCGCCGCCCGCACACCGGACCACGGCAAACTAGAGCCATGGCGTTTCATCGTACTGGAAGGCGCAGCCCTGCAACGTTTGGCCGAAGATGTCGTTAGACGTGGCCCGCAACTGGGTGTCGAAGGTGACAAGCTGGAGAAAGCCCGTCGACAGTTTGCTGACGCAGGGTTGGTCGTCGCGGTCGTATCCTCACCCGTACCCTCTCCGAAGGTTCCCGAGATCGAACAAATCCTGTCAGCCGGTGCCGTTTGCTTATCCATGCTAAATGCTGCCCTCGCCAGTGGTTGGGGCGCAAACTGGCTGACCGGCTGGATGGCAAGCGACCGTTCCTTCCTGCGCCACGGCCTTTCCCTGTCCAGATCCGAATTCGTGGCCGGTTTCATCCACATTGGAACCGAACGCATGACGCCGCCGGAACGTCCCCGCCCAGACGTAGAAACCATCACAACATGGGTCTCTGAATGAATTGGTTCGAAGACTTTCAACTGGCGTTGGCACAACTGACCGACCGTAAGTTCCAATCCGTCTTCTGGCGCTCCATCGGTCTGACCCTGGCCTTTTTGGCCGCCACATTCTGCGCCTTCACCTTCCTGATCGGCTGGGCTATCCCCGACTCGATCACCTTGCCATTCATCGGAGAATTCGCCAGTTTTGGCGCAATTGCTTCCGGCGGTGCGTTGATCGCCATGTTAGTGCTATCCGCCTTCCTGATGTTTCCGGTGGCGTCACTGGTGATCGGTTTCTTCATCGAAGACATCGCCGACGCGGTCGAGGCCAAACACTACGCGAACCTTCCCCCAGCCGAGAGCCTGCCCTTCACCAAGGTTATGATAGATGCCGCCAAGTTTGTTGGTATCATGGTGCTGGCCAACCTATTAGCGCTGATCATCTACTTCACTTCCACCATACTGGCCCCGTTCATATTCTGGATAGTCAACGGTTTCCTTTTGGGGCGCGAGTATTTCCAACTAGTCGCCGCCCGACGCATAGGTATGGCCGCGGCTAACAAGCTTCGAAAAAAACACTTCATGGAGATTTGGTTGACGGGCATTTTCATGGCCATCCCACTGTCGTTTCCAGTGATAAACCTCGTAGTTCCGCTATTGGGCGTCGCTGTTTTCACCCACCAATTTCACCGAATTCAGGGGCGTTCGTAGCCCTCGAACTTAACAACAAAAAAACCGCTTGTGGAATCCCTTTGTGAAAGGCTAAACACCTCCTCGGAGACGTGGCCGAGTGGTCGAAGGCGCTCCCCTGCTAAGGGAGTATACCGGGAACGGTATCGAGGGTTCGAATCCCTTCGTCTCCGCCAGAGACCCATTTCATTCAATTGCAATCAATAGCTTTAGATAAGGTTTGCGCCTTATTTATAAGCCTATTTTGCTGTCGCCTTTAAATTCACATATATTCGATTACATGCAATATCACTCACTGTGTGGGGTAAAGTGTGGGGCGAAAGCGGAGGTTATTATTTGGGGCATCTAACTGGTAAGCTGTCAAAGCGTGGAGTCGAGACTGCAAAAGCTGGCAGGCATGGCGACGGAAGCGGCCTATATTTGGTCGTCGACCCCTCTGGCGCACGCCGCTGGATGCTGCGTGTGACCGTAAAAGGCAAGCGTTGCGACTATGGATTAGGTGGCGCGAGCTATGTTTCGCTTCAAGAGGCGCGCGAACAGGCGCAGGAATATCGTCGAGTTGCTCGGCAGGGTGGCGATCCATTGTTTGATGCCAAGAAAGACATTCCAACATTTGAAGAAATGGCGAGGCAAGTTCACCAGGAACGCCTGCCGACGTGGTCGAATCCAAAGCACGGTGATCAGTGGGTCAACACATTGCGCGATTATGCGTTTCCAAAAATTGGCCGCCTTCCGGTGTCCGATATTGGGCAACCAGAGATATTGTTGTGCCTAACCCCTATTTGGACGGAAAAACAGGAAACAGCCAGACGCTTGTCACAACGCATCAAGATAGTTCTCGACGTTGCGAAATCCAAAGGTTTCAGGAGTGGTGAAAATCCCGTGACCGAAATCCACAATGCAAGGGTGTTGCCAAAGGTGCGCGCCAAGGTGGAACACCACAAGGCGATGGCATGGCGAGATGTGCCTGCCTTCTACACCGATCTGCAAAAACGATCAGCGATGGCCGCAAAGGCCCTCATGTTTACCATTTTAACCGCCTCCCGTACAAGCGAAGTGTTGGAAGCAAAATGGGGTGAGATTGATTTCAAGGCTCGCCAATGGACGGTACCAGCAGCACGAATGAAGGCAGGCGAAGAACATCGCGTACCGCTTACTGATGCCATGCTGGCCATTCTGGAACCCTTGCGAGCCATGCAAAGCGAGTACGCCTTTGAAGGCCAGAAAAGGAACGAACCGTTGTCCAATATGTCCATGCTGATGTTGTTGCGCCGCATCGGAATACAAGATGTAACGGTACATGGGTTCAGATCAACATTCAGAGATTGGGTAAGCGAGGTGGCGAAAGCACCGCGCGAAGTTGCCGAAATGTGTCTATCCCACAAGGTAGGTAATGACGTAGAGCGGGCCTATGCGCGTTCTGACCTGATTGACCGCAGACGAGTGCTGATGGATCGCTGGTCGGCGCATGTAACAAGCACCCCAGATAATGTCGTATCTATTCGAGAGGTTTCTTGATGGAGGTTGATATTCCAGATTCAGTAATAATTGAACAGACGAAAGATAAAGGCGTTGAATATCTTGCGAATTACGTTCAGTCGGGTGGCTATATTACCCCAGGCATTCGCGAACACATTGTGAGTGTGTTACGTGGTAACTTCACATTCAAAACGGGCCCAAAAAGAAAAACCGATGGACCAGAGGCGAAAGTCATTTTTGAAATCGGGCGAATAATGTTTTTCTGGGGTGTTAAAGCTTATAGAGCCAAAAAGATGTTGTTGGATTATTATCCTGATCTCGAAGAAGAAACCGTGAAATCATACTGGGCCAAACACCGAGCCAATCGGCCTAAAAAAACAAGAACGGTTTCTTCAATCGGCGATACAACCATTGCAAGTGAATTGAATGTACTGCTTGCACCTTCCCTGCAGCTTACACCAATAATTATGGAGTTCCTAAACTTCGTCGCAATGCCGGACAACCGTGGAAAACTGGCAAACACTGACTATCCTGAAGGCTACCAAACAATTGGAGTTACAACCCTGAATTTTTAGGGTGAATATTTATAGGAAACCTTCACCTTATTTCCGAATGTCGTTGAATGTTCATTGATCGCAACAATTACTATTGGAGCGTTCACCATGACAAACCTATTTGATGACACCCGAATTTATGTGCTTGGAGATTCCGAGCTAAGCATTATCGGCAATCGCGAAAAATTAGCACAATGGCGGCATCGCGGCTGTGGCCCTTCATACTACACACTTGGTCGAAAAATTGTTTATCGCGGTTCCGATCTGAATGCGTGGGTCGAAACGCAGCGTGTAGCAACGTATATGCCGAACACTGCCAACGAAGTGCAATCAGTCTATAACCGATCCAGTGCTTCCGGAGTCGCAAAATGAAAAAGCCGCCTAAACTCAACACCCTTCAAGCTGCCCTTGAATTAGCAAAAAATGGGTATTCGGTGTTTCCATGCAAGCCCGACAAAACGCCATATGTTAAATGGAAGACTGAAGCGACAACCGACGCCAAAATCATCAGCGATTGGTGGGTTACGTTCCCTGATGCTATGATTGGGTTGCCGACAGGCGAAAAGAACGGTCTTTTCGTAGTTGACTTGGACGTTGATAAAAACTCGGGAGATAAACTCGGGGAAACATCGATTGAAAACCTCGGCATTGATTTGAGTGAAGCACCTACAAGCCATACGCCGAGCGGTGGTCGCCATCACTTTTTCAAACATCAAGAAGGGTTAAAAAACTCCGCCAAAGCTATTGGCCCTGGGATCGATACACGTGGCGAAGGTGGATATGTTGTTGCATCAGGTTCCTGCAATGAAAGTGGGTGTTACCAGTGGGATGGACCATCAATTCTTGATGGTGAAATTCCTGATATTCCTGTCGAGATAGTGCACGCGCTTAGTCGCAAAACGAATGGGCAGGTTAGCGCGCCCGGTGGTCCTGATCGGTCAATACAGGCACCAGCAATCAATAAGCCTGAAAGACCTAGTAATGAACAGATAGGAAAGCATCTGTCAAAGCAACTTGCAGGCGTTGAATCTGCCGCTAAAGGCGAACGGAACCAATCACTAAACAAGGCCGCATTTAGCCTTGGAGAATACGTCGGTTTTGGCTGGCTGGATTATAATAACGCAACCGCCAAGTTGTTAAGCGCAACTGAAAAATGCGGTCTGAATTGCGAAGAAGCTTCGGCAACAATAAAAAGTGGCATACAGTCCGGCATAGCAAAGGCATGCCCAACAAGCAGTTTTGAAGTGAATGGGGCTAGCCTTGGTCAATCATCAGAAATTACGGATGAAGGACCACAACCTCTTGTTCGCGAAACGCCGAAGGGGAAGCCCTATCCAGTAGCGGCATTGGGGCCCCTCAGACAGGTGGTGGAAGCCGTTCAAGACAAAACGCAGGCACCCATTGCTGTTGCAGCCCAAAGCGCCTTGTCGGTGGCCTCGTTGGCAGTGCAGGGTTTTGCCGATGTTGAAACTTTGGGTGGCTATGCGCCTTGTTCGTTGTTTTGCCTTACCATCGCCCAGTCCGGCGAGCGAAAAAGTGCGTGCGATAAGTTGCTGATGCACGGGGTTCGTGAATACGAAGCAGATGCAGCAGCCGAATACCGAACACGTTACGCGAATTACGATACCGATCAGAAGCTTTGGGATGCGCGACGGAACCGTTTGATGAAGGGCGCTGCTGGCGATGGAGAAAAGGCTAAGGATGCGAAGCGTAATTTGGATGATTTACCTCCTGCGCCCGAACCTCCCCTATCGCCAAATCGGACAGCAACAGAACCCACATTTGAAGGGTTGGTTAAACTCTTTGGAATCGGACACCCGTCGCTGGGTCTGTTTACGGATGAAGGCGGTAGTTTCATGGGCGGCCACGCAATGAACAGCGACAATCGCTTAAAAACTTGCGCGGGGTTATCCAACTTCTGGGATGGTACACCCATCAACAGAACAAGGGCCGGGGATGGAGCCAGCACTATGCGCGGGCGACGTTTGGCAAGCCATATGATGGTTCAGCCAGTTGCCGCACGGCCATTGCTTGCCGACCCTGTCGCCAGCGGTCAGGGGTTCCTGGCCCGTTTTCTGATTTGTGAACCAGAAAGCACAATTGGGCATCGGTTAAGCCGAGTGTTTCGACCTGAAAGCGATACAGCCATTGCAGCCTTTTCGGCCAAGTTGCGAACCTTATTGGAAACGGGCTTGCCGTTGCGTGAAGGAACACAAAACGAATTGGAACCGTATTCGTTGGAATTATCGACTGAAGCGCGGGAACTGTTGCTTGAATACTACGATCACACCGAACGGGCGCAGTCGGATGGCGGTAGCATGGCGCATATTCGGCCTTACGCAAGCAAGAGCGCAGAACAGGCGGCGAGGATCGCCGGGGTGTTAACGTTGTGGAAAAACAAAGATGCGAAGGCCGTGAATGCTGAAGCGATGGCCAACGGGATCGCACTTGCACGATACTACCTTTTGGAAGCGCGTAGGCTGGCCGACGCGGCGGTTATTTCCGAAAAAATTGAAGAAGCCGAACTGTTGCGAAAGTGGCTAATGCATACCTGGTTTGAACCTGAAGTATTATTGTCCGATGTTATGCAAAAAGGGCCGAACAGTTTGCGTGAAAGCCCAAAGGCAAAAGCCGCAATTGCCATTCTTAAAAACCACGGCTGGCTTGTTCCGCTTCCTGTCGGGGCAGAAGTTCGGGGGAAGCATCGAAAGGCCGCCTACCGGGTTATCCGACCAGACATTCCCGTTTGATATGAACGATCCGAAAGTACCGTCATTGATGAAAAACAGATCAAGAGACCACCCCCCCGCTATTCTTGCTAATCCCGCTAATCAGAAGGAAACGGAAACAGGTTAGGAATAGCGGAAATAGCGGGAATAGCAGGCCCTGATGGAATGGCGTAAAAACGAACGGTCAACCAATACGAGGTTTACGACAATGAAGAAGCTACCGAAAAAAACAAACGATACCATTCCGCAACTTCCTGAAATCGCGGACGTTAGCCATATAGACAAGAGTTATGACCTAACCGTAAAGCAAGAGGCGTTTGTTCAGGCATATATCGAAACTGGAAGCGCGTCAGAAGCTTACAGGCTGGCGTACGACGTGTCAGCGTCCACCAAGCCGGAAACCGTGTGGGAAGCCGCGTCACGGCTCCTGGCGGGCAGCAAGGTTCGGGCAAGGGTCGATGAAATGCACAAGTTGGCCGAGGGACAAACATTGTTCGCCGTCGAACAGGCCCTTTCGGAGTTAGAGGAAGCCCGTCAACTGGCAATGGACAATGGCCAGCCCAGTGCAGCAGTGGCGGCGATCAGGGGCAAGGCCATGCTATTCGGGATGATGGCTGACAAGCGGTATATCGATCACCGGTCTGGTGATGGATCAATGTCGCCTAACGGTAGGCAACGCGTTCCATTCGACCCGGGCATGTCCCTAGATGAAATGGAACAGTGGTTTAACGAGGAGCTTAGGAGTGGGAAGTGAGGGGCAACGGATATGCTGTCCATTCAGAAAACCAACCGGGCAACGAAGCAATGGCTATATATTTGAACGACCCTACGCTTACAAAGAGGCGGCACAACTAAATTGCAAAGACGACGAAACGGTTGCAGAGTTTCGAGAAAGGGTAAAACGGTGTTGCACCTGAGTTCTAGTTGGGGCATACATTCTTAGGTTGCTCTAAGGAAATCGTAATGGACAAGAAAATCCTGTTCTCGGCCATGAAAAACGAAGGCCCATTTATTATTGAATGGGTAGCCTACCATCTCTCAATCGGATTTGACAAAATCGTAATTTGCTCAAATGATTCTGAAGACGGCACCACCGAATTACTGGACAGCTTAGAAGACCAGGGATATGTGACACATATCCCTCACACAGTAGCAGTCGGAAACTCTGCACAAGCAAGTGCCGCACAAGCGTTCAATAATTCAGGTATTCTTAACGATGGTGATTGGGCACTTTGGCTAGACGCGGATGAATTTCTAAACGTGCATGTCGGAAATAGAACAGTAGGAGCTTTGATTGATCGGCTAGGAGAAAGCCAAGGCGCGCTTATCCCTTGGCGTATTTTTGGGGACTCAGGAAATCTTAAATTTAGTGGACGGTGCATTTCACCTAGCTTCGATAGAGCAGCGGCTTGGCGATCAAAGAGCAATCGACAAATAAAGACAATGTTTAAAGCTAGCCAAAATATTCTCGGATTGTCCGGAACCGGAATACATCGTCCAGCACTGAGAAGTGATAGCACCCTAGGTCTGATGGACTTCCTGAATGGGAAAGGGAAAGGCCTACACGAAAAAAACCGTAGGCATGCTGAATGGCTATCAGGGGTTAACAACGGCAAAAATTGCAAAATTAACCGTTCGGACTTTGGATGGAGCCTTGCACAAATTAACCACTATTGTGTTAGAACACCTGAATATTTCGCTTTAAAAAAATCACGTGGCAGAGGGTATCTTTCCTATAACTCAGGCCAAACGAACACCCGTCATACCCGGGCGTTTTATGAAGCGTTCAATCGAAATGAAGAAGAAGACAGATCAATTCTTCATTGGTCAGACGCTCTAGACGCCAAAATAACTGAGATCAAGAAATCCAAATTAATCGCTGAAAATCACACATCTTGCTTGAAGCGATCAGCCGAGGCTCTTGATAAAATTCGCGAATGGATCGCGACGATCGAAGACGCCAGTATGTCGATGCCCGTTGTCACATTGCCTGAAGCTGAAAAACTTTTTCTTACTGAACAATACGCTCACGCAAAAGTAATTTTGGAATATGGAAGTGGCGGATCTACCGCTTTAGCCACGAGAATGGGTGGCAAAAAGGTGTTTAGCGTCGAAAGCGATTTCGATTGGGCTAACAATATGCGATCTGCGTTGAATATCAAATTTCCTGATTGTACATCCACCCACATACATCATGTTGACATAGGAACTACTAAGGAATGGGGATATCCAGATGGAGATTCAAAATGGCAGAACTTTCACAAATATCCATTAGATATATGGGATCAACACTTCTTTGAGCACCCTGACTTAATCCTAATTGACGGAAGGTTTCGCTTAGCGTGCTTTGGTGCTGCGCTATTACGAATTACACAACCAACCACAATACTATTTGATGACTACGTCGATCGGCCCGAATATCATGTTGCCGAAAAATATTGTACTGTATCTGAGAAAGCTGGGAGAATGGTCAAGTTCGAAGTAAAACCCACAAATTGGCCCCAAGAACACCTCACGGAATTGATAAGCTGGTTTAGTATTGTGAGATGACGCCGCGAGCAAAAGTTAAGCTATTCATTCAATTCAGGTTCGAAAACTTCTGACTGTTTTTCTATATCTAACTCAATGAAGAAAGCCTCAATTCTTTCCCTTTGAATCGATCTACTCTTTTCGTCAGGAAGCAGGGAATAAAAACGAATTCAGGGGCACAAGACAGAAGGGATTGCCTCGAAGCCAATACAAGTAAGAAAGTCTAGTCATTTTTTCCTGTTCAACCGTTGTGTAAGAAGTTAGCTTATACGCTGAGCTGGATTAAAATGATATAATTGCCCAACAATATGCAATCTGTGAGTTATTGGAGAAACCTGTTGAAATCGGCTGAAGCTTCACGAGGCAACAATAGGACAGCATTTCTGTTGCGAACCAACAACTTTGATATTCCAGTGCAAGTTTTGGCAAGATGCTTGAGAACCTTTCTCGAAGCTCCAATAACTATCATATGTGACGAAAGCGACGGCCCCATTGAGGTTCATGACTTCGATAAAATCTCGCTAACGCGGGAGAGCGTACAGGCATTGGGGATCACCAAATTACCCGAAAATTGGGGATGGTTTTGTGGAGATCTCTGTTATTATATCGCGGAAAAAGAACTTCCGGGGTTTGAGTATTACTGCCTGATTGAATCTGATGTATTTTTTTCAGATTCTGCAGCAAATACCTTCAAATCCATACTAGATTGTAGCAAAGCGGAGGTGCTAGCAGCGCGATTGGGCCCAAAGCCTAAAACGCCAAGATATTCGAAAGGTCTTAAACATCTCGGACTGAACGCTAACTGGGGATGTTTATTTCCGGTCACTCGAGTTCGTTCGCCGGTTATTCATAAGATGATGGCATTGAGGATTCGCAACGAGTCAGCTTCTGGTAAGTACGTACTAAATGATGAAGCAATACTAGCGAGTGTCACATTCGAAAACGATTTTTCATACGTCGATTTAAGTGACAAATATCCACGTATGTTCTCCGAATCTTCGTTTTCTAGCAACCCGCCACATTTGTTCGAGGCTCTAGTTGACACCTCGTCAGATCCGCAAGTGTACCATCCAGTAGTCCAGTTCAAAACAATTATGAATCGGATTAATTCTGGTGAAAAAAACTATACTCGATTTAGACTTAGAAAGGTATTTGAGTATGCGTCAAGAGATATGAAAAAAGAAATGAAGCTAGCTTTGCTCAGCAAAAATGAAATGCAATAGTTCCTACCCTTCGGTGAAGGTACTATGTCTAGCAGTGGCCCGAATTACAAAATCATCTAGCGCGCTTGTGACCCCTGTGGCCATAAAAACAATTGCCTTTGGTTACATTACGACATAATCAAAAAACGAAACGCAGAATTGAAAGAGCAAATAATTGGAACGCGAATATCAAATTGGTGCGCTTTGGATGCGAGGGCCACTAAGCTATCTTGAGCAGTTGTGCCTGACGTCGTTCATGGATGCGGGGCATCATGTAGTCTTATACTCATATGACGAATTGACCGGCGTTCCTGATGGGATTGAACAACGAGACGCAAATACGATTTTGCCAGAAAACGGATATCTCGTACATGAAAGAACAGGCAGCCCCGCGCTTCATTCCGACCTTTTCAGATATCGATTACTCGCCCAAGAAGACCGTATGATTTGGGCTGACACCGATGCATACTGCGTAAAGAAATTCCAGTCTGAAACTGGTCACTTCTTTGGATGGGAATCTAAAAGACACATTAACGGAGGAGTTTTGGGTTTACCGCATGGAAGCGACGCTTTGGGAGAATTGATCAATTTTACCAACGACGAGTTCTCAATTCCTCCATGGTTTGACTCCGAAGAAAAAGACCGCCTAATGGACATGGCAGAGCGCGGAACCCCGATACACGCGGGAGAGATGCGCTGGGGTGTTTGGGGCCCACATGCTGTTACATTCTTTCTGAACAAAACAGGTGAAGCAAAATATGCACTACCTCAGGAAGGGTTATATCCATTCACATTTAAAGAGCGAAACTACATGCTAAAGCGCGGATTCGACACGAGTGCATATATCACCGACGATACGTATTCTATCCATTTCTACGGGCGGCGAATGCGTGCTCGCTTAGTTGAAAAGGAAAATGGAGTGCCAAAGCGGTGGAGCGTGATTGGCAAGTTGTTGGCCAAGCACAATATATCTCCGCGTGATGCTCCGATTCCACCCAAGAGTGAAATTCAACCGAATGCAGATCAGATTTCAAAATCGTAAACACTCGGCACTAGGCTGGAAAAGTCCCTTGGCATTTGAAAGGATCGCCGCTTAAATGAGAACCCGGAGCGGAACTAAAGCGGGACAGGTCCA
>Ga0209121_10001360_pt1 | contig 25610 bp, 26 predicted proteins | sample Cruoilmetagenom3_FD_187292 | JGI IMG/M metagenome (GOLD analysis project Ga0209121, IMG submission 187292) | Oil polluted marine microbial communities from Coal Oil Point, Santa Barbara, California, USA - Sample 3 (SPAdes) (version 2) | ecosystem: Environmental > Aquatic > Marine > Oil seeps ... | reverse complement strand
ATGGGTCCTTATTTTTTCTCTTATTGTAATTGTTTACACCATGCTTGGTGGAATGTGGTCAGTAGCACTTACTGATGTTGTGCAGTTTATATTGATGTTGACTGGTGCTTTAATCATCTTACCTTTGTCAATGAAAGCCATTGGATGGTGGCCGGGGTTATTAGCTAAACTTCCAGCTGCAAATCTTACATTAATTACAAAAACCGGACCTTATAACTGGGCATTTATAATTGCTATCACACTCTTAGGAATTCAGTGGGCCTGTACAGACCAGGGTTTGTTGCAAAGAGCTTTTTCTGCAAAAACTACAAAGGTTGTAGTAAAAGGTTTGGTTTTAGGAGGAATTATCACGACACCATTTGCTTTTCTATGGATTATGCCCGGTCTTGTATCCAGTGTACTTTATCCAGGCTTAGCAAATCCTGATGCTGCCATGCCAACTCTCATTATTGGGCTGCTTCCAACGATTGTTTTGGGAATAGTAGTCTGTGGATTATTGGCCTCTCAGATGTCAACGATTGACTCCAATCTGGGAGCTACCGCTACCCTTATCACCAATGATATTTATACTAGGCTACTCAAAAGGAAGCCGACCAAAAAAGAGGTTCTAAGGGTTGTCCGAATTGCAACGATAGCGGTAGGTTTATTTATGATGGGATTCTCTTATCTTATACCTAAATTAGGTGGAGCAGTTAACGCATATCTTACCGTCGTAGGCATTATGGATATGCCTCTATTTATCATTGCTATTGTTTATGGTTTATTATGGAAAAGAGCAACATGGCAGGGCGCAATTGCAGGATATTTTGCAGGAGCAATTGCTGGAGCTGTGGTGAGGTTTGGGATAGGTATGGGGGTTCCTCCGGCTACCTTTGCAAGTGCAGGTGCTGCATTAATTATCTGTCCATTAGTTAGTATTCTGACTGCAAGACCCAATGAGGAGAAAATAAATAAGGTCTTTAATGCAAAAGTCACCAGTGATGAAGAAATAGAAACAGGAGAAGTTTATCATATCATTCCAACATCCTTCGGGGGTAAGATAAGTTTGGGTATCTTTGGATTAGGTGTTTTACTGTTTATTGTTGGAATAATTATGGGCAGTCAGGCTCTACGAATGGCTTCCTTGATAGGGTCAATCGGAATGTTTGTTTATTTCTTAGGAGGATATTTAAGGACTCGTTTTAATTAAAAAAAGTTATAATTCGTGATATATATTTTTGATTGAATAACTTTGGTTATCTCAAAAACAGAGGAGATGCAACTATGAAAAAATCAGATAAGGATACAGTAAATATAAAAGAAACAACAATTTCAAGAGGAGAAAGAAGAATAGAAGGTTTAATCTTCACAGGTAGTGGACCAGAATTTATTAAAACCGTAAGTGAAAAAACGAATCTTGATGGCCCAGTTGTATTAGATTTTATAATAAACCACTTATTAGTTAAAAAAGGTGTGGATTGGAATAGTCCTATCTTGGGTGAATACCTGGGTATTTATAAAGACTCATTGGCTTCTTTCTCTCTTGTATGGGATAAAAATTTAAAAGAATTTGTTTCACATGGAGCAGTTTTCCAATCCAAAAAGAATCCATTAATAGGTCTTGTTGCACATATAAGAACTCCTGATGAATACCAAGGGATGGGATTAGGGACATTGATGACTGAAGAGACTACAAATGCTGCCTTTGAAAACAACGCTGAATTCGTCGTTTTAGCTACAGATGATAAGCTCCACAGAATTGAATCTGGAGAAAAAGCCGCGTATACTCTTTATTCAAAGCTAGGATATGCAATACTGGCTGAAAAGAAATTAGCTGATACAGTGGATTGGTTAATGATAATCAATCAAGAAATATTTAATGATTGCCTGAAAGAAAAGAAAAAAACCAACGGTAGATACCCAAAAGAAGTATCTCACGAGATAAAGGAAAAACAGCAAAAACTAATTAATAAAGTCAGAGAAGAATTTAGTGCAAAAAAGACAAATCTTAAAATTGATAAAGTTACTGATGGAGACCTGGCTTTATTATTCATGTTAACTGCACTGTCTCCCGAAAATGATTTTAAAATCAAATTGGATTCATGGGATGTTCATTTAGGAGCTGAGTTTGAACGTTCCTTTGTGGTTAATATCAGACCAGCTATATTAGACCAGGACAGACTTGAAGATGCTACACTCCTTCTCCGAGATGAGAAAGGATTTATCCTGGTAGTATGCGCAGCGAAGCAAGTTTATCCTTTCAGTAGAAATACGATGAGGGTAGATTTCTATTGTTTTCCTGAATTCTTAGAAAACAACAGGGAAGATATATTAAATCTTATTAAAGAAACAATAAAACGAATCAAAGAAGCACCGGAAGTTCCCAAACCATGCATCTTATCTTTTTCTGGAATTGATGAGGACAAAATATCAATATTTAAGGATTTTGGATTTAAAGAAACCGTAAATAAATATCAATTTTTTAGTCAAGATGGTTCTATAAGTTATGAAACAATAGAATACACAAAGGAACTATAAAAACTAATGTTAAAAATCGATAAAATAAAAAATGCATAAAAAAATTAACTTTCATATATTATTCTTGTTATTTAGGCATTTTGTAATCCCATGTGCTCAAACCAAAGATAAATTCATAACTTCATTACCAAGATAATAAAAGGAGGATAATATGCAGGTTATTAGAGGATTTGATATATTTATTGTAATTGCTTACCTTGCTCTTATTCCACTTTTTGGGTTATTTTTTAAACGGTATGTGCCTTATATTTTTCCTCAGTAGAATGGAAATAAGACTGATGTTCGCTGGGTTTCGCTCTAAAATAAGGAAGGTACAGGACTTATGGCAATTGGAATGCCACGCCTGAGTATAAGCGCTCACCACTTTACACAGGATGACCTTGAAAAAGCTACTCATACTTATGAACTTAAATATCGTGACGAAATTTACCTTAATCTCGACTATATACAGATGGGTGTTGGTGGTGATGACATCTGGGGTGCTCGAACACATCCGAAATATACATTACCTTCCAAGAGTTATTCAAATAAACTCAGATTAAGACCATTCTCAAGAAAAGAAGATTCTCCTATGGAACTAAGTAAGTCTGTACTACCATAATACTTTTTATTGAATAATAAAGGCAATATAGCGGGAGGGTTTGAATGAAAAAATTTAGAGTAAAAGGTTATACGAAAATAGCATTATTTATACTCCTAATTTCAACAAACCTTTTAGGAAGCGTTAATTTCAAAGAACACACAGAAAATAATAAAAAGATATTCTCTTTGGAAAATGAGAAGTTAAAATATTCGATATATTTTGAGAATGAAATGTTGTTAAAAGATATACTTGAAACTAAACCTAAGTGGATGAAAGAATTTAAGAATGACCCATTTATAATAGAAACAGATGCGGATTTTTCTCTTGATATTATGTGGACCCAGTGGCGTGCTCCAGGAAAAGTAAATAACGCTGATAATCCAGTTGAAATTACAAAGAGATATTTCACTTTAGAAAGACACAACTTAAAAGAACTCGAGAACGGAGCAAAGGAACTTGATTTACTCTTTAAAGGAATTGATATACCACTTCTTCTTCGTATGACTTACAAACTAGAAGTAGATGTATTTTATCTTAGAAGAAAAGTAGCTGTTCGTGATACTGTATATGGACTGCACTTTTTACAAACGATTTACCCTCTGAATGGTCTTGTTTCTGGTAATATTTCTGTTGTTAAAGGTGGAAGTTTTGGTCAACCTATTGCATTTCTTTATAAAGATGGTGGTGCATTCTTTGGACTTGAGTATCCAACATCTAATAATTTATTAATTTCAACACAAAATGGAAAAACAATGGTTCAATGTGGTCAGGAAATCGGAGAGAAAATTGGGAAAAATTGGGTTGAAAGCGAATGGGCTGTTGAAGGTCTCTCGCCAAATAGTTATATTAAATACTGGTTTTTCAAGTACGTTGATGATATTCGTGTATCTAAATTAAAGCCGTTTACTCTATATAATTCATGGTATGACTTACGTTCTCCTGTAATGGTAGAAGATTCCGCTCATGTAATGAATGAAAAGAATATTATGAGAATCACTGAGAAGTTTAGAGGCAATATGATTGAAAAATACGGAATAAGCCTGGATGCTTTTGTTCTTGATGATGGATGGGATGTATATAAGAGTGATTGGGTACTACGAAAAAAGGAATTCCCAAAAGGACTTAAACCAATCGCTACGGAACTTAAGAAAACTAACACAAATCTTGGAATGTGGTTAGGTCCAATCGGAGGTTATTCCCATCGTGACTTACGGGTTGGATGGATGGCTGAGCATGGTTATGAAGTGGTTGGCGATCAATTATGCGTTGCCGGGAAAAATTACAGTGAACTCCTTAAAAAGAGGACCCTGGATTTTGTTGAGAATGAGGGAGTTACCTATTTTAAATGGGACGGAATTCAGTTCTCATGCAACGAAGTGGATCACGGACATCATGTAGGTATATATTCCCGCCGAGCTGTTATGGAAACAGTAATAGATCTGTGTCAATCGGTGCGAGGAAAAAATCCAAACATATTCCTGAATATTACCTCTGGTACATGGCTAAGCCCCTGGTGGGTTAAATATGCAAATCAGATCTGGATGCAGGGATACGATTATGGTTATGCAGAGATACCTTCGATAAGCCGTCGCGATGGAGCAATCACATACCGTGATTACGTGTTATTCGATGATTTTAAAATAAAGGACTTATGGTTCCCGATTTCAAACTTGATGACTCATGGAATTATTAAAGGACACTTGCAAATGTTGGGAGGTGAAGAAGAACCGCTGGATAAATTTACTGACAATGCATTACTCTATTTTGCTCGTGGCGTTTCTATGTGGGAATTATACATTTCACCTGATATACTAACAGATGGAGAATGGAATGCAATAGCAAAATCGATTCATTGGGCAAAGGACCGTTTTCCTATTCTCTCAAATACGGAAATGATTGGCGGGAATCCTAAAGACAGGGAGGCCTATGGTTACGCTCACTTTAAAGGAAATAGAGGAATAATTGCAGCCAGAAATCCTTTTATAGTACCCAAAAAATTGAAGGTGGAACTTACTCCATCGGAAGGTCTTAATCCTGATGCCACCTCTTTGGTTGTTGAGAGAGTTTATCCTACAAGATGGATATCTCCAAGATTATTTAAAGCTGGTGAAAGTATTGAAGTCCATCTTGACGGATATGAAACAGCTATCTACGAGATTTACACTCTAACAGAATCCTCTGTTCCATTATTAGCAGGGGTTATATTTGATGTAGTGAAACCAAACGGAAGAGAATACACTCTAAAATTTTATAATGGGACTGAAGATGCAAAAATACTTAACCCGAAAAAAGTTAAATCAATTGAGTATGAAGGTAAAAATATAAATCTTGATGAGCTATCAATTTCTACAGAAACTCAATCTAAATCTGTTCCCGATTATTCTGTTAAGTGTGCTGATGGTAAGAAATGTTTAGAAATAGATGTCAATTTTACCATTCATGAATCTTCACATAATACCACTTTAGCTATTCTCCTTGAGCCTGATTTGAATTCAATGGGTAAAGACCTGTTAGAACTTGCCTTTCTTTTAGATGATAAGGAAGTAAAAGCTAAGTCTGAAAAACAGAAAGGACTCTGGGCATGGTATAAAATAGACGTAATGCCTGGTGAGCATTTATCAAGGATAACTATAACTCCAGCAGAAAAGAAAAATGGTTGGACTGGTAACGCATCTATCTGGATAATATCATTTCAGGAACAAAAAATAAAAGAAATTTCTTTTGAACTAAAAAGGGAAGTAAAATTACGACCCATGCCACCTAAACCCTGGAAGATAGGTGAGATAAAAAGAAATGTAAAACTTGGAGATGTTAAAGTTGAAATTTAGTAAAGTCTTAAAATGGAGGCAAATTAAAAATGAAAACAAATATATTGGCGCTAATTCTAATCATAGCTATTATTTCTGTACTAAATATTAATTGTGCTATATTAGTAAAAGAAGAAGAATATCAAATGAGAGAAATTAGTATAATCCCAAAACCCGCCAAAATGCAAATTTTTGAGGGTGATCTTATTATCGGAAATGACACAAAAATCTTAGTTGAATCTGGAAATGAAGAAATAAAAAGAATTGGTGAATACTTTGTAGAGTTATTTAATAAAGTTAGTGGTTATAATCCAAAAGTAGGTTAATATAATAATAAGGAAAAATTAGTTAATGCAATTTTACTCACCATAATTGATGCTGATAAGTCACTCGGTGATGAAGGATATGAACTTACTGTAACAGAAAATTCAGTAATCTTGAGAGCTCCAAAACCAGCAGGTATATTTTATGGCTTGCAAACAATTCGAGCGCTTCTTCCAATAGAGATAGAAAGAAAAGGTATGGTAAGTGATAAAATAACCTGGTCTATTCCGGGTGTAAAAATTAAGGATATGCCCCGATATAAATGGAGAGGAATGCATCTTGATGTTTGTCGTCATTTCATGCCTAAGGAATTTGTAAAAAAATACATCGATTATCTGGCAATGCACAAGTTCAATACATTCCACTGGCATCTAACATAGAACCAGGGCTGGAGAATAGAAATCAAAAAATATCCAAAACTTACTGAAATTGGCGCATGGAGAAAAGAAACCTTAATAGGTCATATGCGAGACGAACCACCTAAATTTGATGGTAAAGGCCATGGAGGTTTTTATACAGAGGAAGATATCAAGGAAATAATTGAATATGCTAAAAGTAGGTATATTACCATTGTGCCAGAAATAGAGATGCCCGGGCATGCAGGTTCTGCGCTTGCTTCCTACCCGGAACTCTCATGTACTGGAGGACCGTTTGAGGTTATGACTAAATGGGGTATAAATGAAGATGTCTACTGTGCAGGAAATGAAGAGACTTTTAGTTTCCTTGAAGATGTTCTATCAGAAGTAATAGAACTCTTCCCTTCTAAATATATTCATATAGGTGGAGATGAATGCCCTAAAGTACGCTGGGAGGAATGTCTTAAATGTCAGGCTCGAATTAAAGAGAACAATCTAAAAGGATGAGCATGAATTACAGAGCTATTTTATCAAAAGAATTGAAAAGTTTTTGATTTCTAAAGGAAGGAAATTAACGTGAGCTGGAACAAATCAACACCGAGTGTTTCAAAGGTAATCTAAGCCTTCCAAAGTTGCAAATCAAACCAATGTGGTTATCAAGAGGACTTATGGGAGAGAGAGCATCATCCACTGGCGCTGAATATGAACCAGCGGATATAGATCGACCTGCATATATATGTTTATTTCCAGTAGTACTTCTTGATGAGCGTGAAGCACGAAATGCTTTAGTTCATGAAATGATCCATCATTGGGAACATACTACAAAGAAAGAGAATTGCAATTTGTCATATCCAAGGCATATTGATGAAACAATTCAAGGTCGTTTTTCTGACACAACAAGGGAACGCAGATGGCGTGCAGGACATTCTGATAAATTTATTTCAAAGGCATACAAAGTCGCAAAATTTCTTCATATTTCTATTCGAGACTTATTGTTTAAATGTTGATTAAAACGAAGGACTTTACTTGAATAAAAAAAGGAGGTGATAAAAAATGACTGAAGAAGAAAAAAACATTTATCTCTATTCAATGAAAAAGTTGAAATATTAAGGAATTGCAAATTTTTTCAAGAAGAAGATGGACTTAAAATTGACTTCACAGGAGAAAAACTTGCATTCAAAATAGGTAATAAAGAACCGGATGAAGAACTTATTAGATCTCTTCTATTGTGTTTTAGGATTTTTTATGTTGAAGGTCCTGTAAAATTTTCACATATACATGATATTTTAATGAAAAATGTAGAATCAGAAGAAAAAAGAGAGTTTGTAAAATCTCTGTATAAGCTGTATAATAGATTTCTAAATAAAGGAAGTGGGCTTGCTCTTAAAATTGATGGAAAGACTGTAAAACCTCAAAAAAATATAAATTCATGGCTTTATGGATATTATTTCAAAGTTCAGGATGACAAAAGAAAAGAGTTAGAATATTTGCGTAGTAAAACAAGAGATTTAGTTAAATTTTTCTTTATTAGAGAGATTGAATCCTTGGTAGATGTAATAGTTTATTTGAATGAAATAGTTAAAGAGGTTCTAAATAGCAATAAGAGATGTCGAAATACATATTAAGAAAGAAATGGGGTATGTCCCGGGATAATATTCTTTTTATATTTCAGATAATTTTTCAGTTTTCTTTCTTTTCGGTAATTTATTTATTGTCTCAAATGCATATTTGACATCTGGGTGAAAATATTTCATTGTTGTTACTATACTTCGATGACCCATAAGATACATAACATAATATGGATTTGCCTTTTTATTTGCGAGCCAGGTTCCAAACGTGTGCCGGAGAGTGTGGAGAGTTATATTTTTAATGCTAGCCCTTTTTGCAGTTTGAAGTAATACTCTTCTCCAAACATTTTTCCCAAAGATTCCACCTTTTGGAGATTCCCAAACTAATCCTGACTTATTTTTTCTTTTTCTTAATATATTTTCTACCTCTTTATGTATTGGGATACTCCTTGGTTTTCCACTTTTAGTTGTAAAATCTTCCCTCATTCCAATTACGATTAATTTTTCATTGAGTTTAATATCTATCCACTTTAAAAATCTCGCTTCATCCCGTCGCAGTCCTGTGTAAACTAAAAAAACAAATAGATCCTTATACCAATCATTTGAATGTTCAATGATTTTTTCAAATTCCTCTTCGGTAAGGGCTCGAGGCTGTTTTTTTGTTTTTTCTTTTAATCTCTCAATATCATTAATGGGATTATATTCGAGTGCATTCATTTTTTTCGCATATTTATAAACCTGTTTTATCACACTGATATAATCATTCACTGTCTTGTTTGTAAATCTGGATTTAAGTTCTTCATTTCTGATTTTCTCTATTTCTAAAAAAGAAAATGGCTTGAATTCTTTCCCTCTTTTTAAATGTTTTTCTTTCCAGAATTTAAGCCTTGGCTCCCATACTTCCCAGGTTCGTGGACGAACTGTATCCTTTTTTGTTTTACTGAAATAGTCCCAGAGTTCATCAATAGACATAGGTTCAGGAATAGAAATACCATATTTTTGAAAATCTATTTTTCTTTCGATCTCTCTTAAAATTTTCTCAGCATCTTTTTTAGTACTTGCAAGAGATTTTCTTTTGGTTTTTCTGTCAAGACCTTTCCATTTACCCCACCACCTCTTTTTCCCTCGTTTATAAACACTTCCCATAGGCACAAGATAGACACAGGATTTCAATTTGTCAAGTATTTTTATTATAACTATTTGATAATCAAGTTAATAGAAAAGGATAAAAATAAAATTGCCGGAGGAGGGATTTGAACCCACAAGTCCTATAAGGACAGCGGATTTTGAATCCGCCGCGTCTGCCAATTCCGCCACTCCGGCCCACCATTAATATATGGATTCATTTTTTTTAGTCAAGACTTTTCTGTGTTAATCTGCGGTTAATTTATTGGGTTGTGGGGTTAAGAGTTGACAATCATGTTATTTTAAATAGATTAGCGCTATGGAGCCAATACTTGTAATACTGGGGGGTTCAGGCAGTAAAATTAGGAACCCTGAAGAGAGAGAGATATATCTTGGGGAATCTCTTGAATCGGGTTTTCTTGAGCTAAAAGAGGGTAAGGAAGCATTGAGTGCAGTTGTTAAAGCGGTTATAGTAATGGAGGATGCTCCCTGTTTCAACGCGGGAACGGGCTCAGTCCCAAATCTCCTGGGGGAAGTCGAGATGGATGCTTCCGTAATGACATCAGAGGGGCTCTTTGGCGCAGTTGCAGCTATCAGAGATGTTAAAAATCCTATCAAGGTTGCAATGGATGTGGCTATGAAGACTGAACATCTAATGCTTGCAGGTGATGGAGCGGTTCGTTTTGCAAGACTCATGGGCCATAAAAAATATGACCCGCTGACAGATGAGCTGAAAGAGTTATATAAGGAAAAGAAGAAGAGTAGTTACTATAAGGATATTGGCAGGATGCGTAGCTTGTACTCATTAGAGACAGTAGGTGCTGTAGCAATAGATCGTTTTGGTGGTATGGCAGTAGCACTCTCAACAGGTGGTATAATGTTGCATCTTCCAGGGAGGGTAGGAGATACTCCCATAATAGGAGGAGGTATATATGCATCCCAAAGGGGTGCAATTGCAGCAACAGGTCATGGGGAAGGCATTATGAGGCATATGGTAGCTAAGAGGGCAGATGACCTTCTTGATAAACATAACGGGGAATATGCAGCGGAAGAAGTGATAAAGGAGGTAGAAGCTGATTTTGGTATTATAATAGTGGATCGGGATGGGAAGGTAGGTGTTGCCTATAACACAAAGTATATGTGCTGGGGAATAAAAACGGAAGACTATAAAAAGGTTCAGGGAGCGTGATTCTTCTTTTTATATCTCTTTTTCAATACAACGCAAGTTTTAATTTCTTTAAGGTCGATACACTCTATGCTGAGGATATAGAATTTTCTCTCACAAAAGAAGTTAGATGGTTCAAAGGTTTTATAGAGGGAGGAATCGGATGTGATTTTTCCCCCTCAGGCAGCGGAATAGGTCTTTACGATGTCACTATCGGCGGAGGAGTAAAGAGGGATGTTATGGGTATAGGTTTCAGCCTTTTTCCACTCATTAAGATTCCTACAGGAGGTAATGGGACCTTGAGAAAGTTTTCCATAGATGGATATGGATATGGAATTGGGGTAGGGCTCGAGACCAGAGTATTCTGTTCGTATCTTGGAGTTAATGCACGATTTGTTGAATTCGAGACCGACCCCAATATCCGGGAGATTTCATTTAATACAAAAGTCAGCTTCAATCCTGATACTTTGACATTCGGATTGAATTTCTCTTTTGAGAGATTCTTCGGGAGAAGTCACAGTATCAACTTCGCTTATTTATCTCCAAATGTGACTCTCTGTAGGTGGCGTTTATTCGCCCTTACACTCGGGGTCGATTTTCGTGTAACAAGAGAAGCCACGATGCTTCCGGAATTGCAAAACGTTGGTGTAAATACCGGAAATATTGGTGTCCCACCCTGGAAGGTGTATTTTGGCATCTCGTCGCCTGAGAGATTTAAGAAAGATAGAAGACTTAACCTCCTCAGGGTAATACTGTTGAATGAAGAGGGGATTCCTGTTGATGGATTGCTTTGCCTTGCTGATTCGGGTAGTTTTAAAGTAAAATATGGAGAAATACAATTCGAACTTCCCGATGGTATATATCCTATATCTATATATGTAAAGGATTGTATGCCCGTTGATACCACAATCATCCTGAAAAGTCACACTGAACTCCTCCTTAACGTTAGCCAGAAGAAGGCCTTGGGTATATTAGAAGGTAAGGTTTTTGATACAGAAACTGGTGAGCCTCTGAGCGCAAGACTCTTTGTGAAGAATTCTGAGGGGAGAATAATTGATACAGACCCAAGTACAGGAAGTTATAGGGCGATTCTCCCACCAGGGGATTATATCATTCAGGTCTTGGCTGAAGGGTATTTTCCTCGAACCTCTCTTACTGAAGTAACTGCAAGTAATTTAACGGCATTGGACTTTGAACTACTACCTGTTCAAAGAGATAAAGAATGATACTACGACGCAGATTCCCTAAAAGGGAATATAAGCCAAAGTCTCCCTTATGGTTAATCTTTTTACTTCTTGCGATTATAGGAATGATACTGATTCTAAGGTTTTTTAAAGGAGGTTAAATGCAGAGAATATTGAGCGGATTACGGCCTACCGGTAAGGTTCATATTGGCAATTACTTCGGTGCTCTTAAGAACTGGGTGAAACTTCAAAGCGATTATGAAACCTTCTATGAGATAGCAGATTGGCATACCCTGACAACTAAATGCGATGAAACGAAAGATTTGAAGGATAGGATAATAAGAACCACTATAGATTGGATGTCTGTTGGTATAAATCCTGAGAAATCTGTTCTCTTTGTTCAGTCTGACGTGAAAGAGCATGCTGAACTTCATCTTCTTCTTTCAATGCTGATTACAGTTCCAAGACTCGAAAGAAATCCCACCCTGAAAGAGATGGTCAGGGATGCAGGGCTTAAGGGAAATGTTTCTTATGGGCTTCTCGGTTACCCTGTACTTCAGGCTTCCGATGTGCTGGCCTACAGACCGGAGAAAGTTCCCGTTGGAGAGGATCAACTTCCTCATCTCGAGATTACAAGGGAACTAGCAAGGAGATTCAATAGTCTGTATGATGAGGTCTTTCCAGTGGTTGAACCAGCCTTGACAGAAGACCCGAGAATACCAGGTATGGATGGTCAGAGAATGTCAAAATCGGTAGGAAATGCTATCTATCTTTCCGATCCACCAGATGTAGTAGAAGAAAAAGTCCTCTCCGCCTATACTGATCCGACCAAGATAAGGAAGGATGATCCGGGTCACCCGAAAGGGTGTGTTGCATTTGCCTATATGAAAGCTATTGGAGTTTCTGATATTTTAGAAATAGAAGAGGAATGCAAGAATGGGGGAAGGGGGTGTGTGGAGTGTAAGAAGGAAACCGCTTCCCTGCTCAATGACTTCATGGAACCCTTTAGAGAAGAGAGAAGGAAGATAGAGCGAGAGGTTGATGTGGCGGAGATACTAAAAAGTGGGGGAGACAGGGCAAGGGTAGAAGCAAAGAAGACTATGGCATTGGTGCGGGAAGCTATGAACCTATGGTAATTAGTTTGATTTAGATGCTACTTTCGAGGGTAATATATTTTTGGATTTATGTTGTATTTCCTGAGTTTAATATAAATATTCTGTCTTGTCATTCCGGCCGCTTTGGCAGATTTACTCACGTTACCGGCTGATACCTTTAGAAGATTCCGAAGATACTTCTTTTCGAAAACTTCCTTCGCCTCGTCATAATTGGCAATATTGGAAGGTTCCTGTTCTTCTCCTTTGACTACCCTTTCAGGAAGATTTTCTGGTAATATTGTATTATCCTGACACAGTATTACAGCCCTTTCTATAGCGTTTTCCAGCTCTCTGACATTTCCCGGCCAGGAATAACGCACTAATACCTCCAGGACTTCTTCTCCAATGTCTTTTATTTCCTTATGGTTCTTTTTGGCATAAATATCAAGGAAATGGCGTGAAAGGAGGGGAATATCACCTTTTCTCTCCCGGAGAGGAGGAAGGTGTATCTTAAGGGCGCTCAGGCGATAAAAGAGATCTTCCCTAAATTTTCCTTCTTCTACAGCTTCTTCGATATTCCAATCGGTTGCAGCAATTATCCTTGTGTTTGTTATTTTTTCTTCTGTTGAACCTACCGGGTAAAAAGTACCTTTCTCCAGAACTCTTAATACCTTGGACTGAAATGCGATGGGTGTTTGTGCTATCTCATCCAGGAAAATAGTCCCGGAATTAGCAACCTCTAATAGCCCCTCTTTATTCTTATTGGCTCCCGTAAATACACCCGCTGCATATCCAAACAGTTCGCTTTCAAGTAAAGATTCAGGTAAGGCACCGCAGTTAATCGCCAGGAAACGGTTTTCTTTTCGTAGAGAGTTAAAGTGAATTGCCTTTGCAACAAGTTCTTTACCTGTCCCGGTCTCACCCTCAATCAGTATGGTCGCTTCAGCAGATGCAACCCTTTCAATCAGGCTGAATATCTCCTGCATCGGTTTGCTTTTACCCAGTATACCGGAAAAACTGTACTTTTCTTCTGCTAATTTCCTTAAAGATTGGTAATCTTTAAGGAGGTTGCTTTGTTCAATTGCTCTCTTTAGTATTTCCTTGAGTGCTTTTGGGCTAATCGGTTTCTCTACAAAATAGAAAGCTCCTATTTTCATTGCCCTTACTGCAAGATCAATAGAGGCATGTCCTGTAATCACAACAATAGGAAAATTGGAATCCATGTTTCTCATTTCTTTTAGAACATCTATGCCATTCCTGTCAGGCAACACTACATCAACTAATGCTGCACCAAAATCGACGGCCTTGAATTGTTTAAGTCCGTCATCTGCATTGGTAGCAGTGGAGATGATAAAATCATTCCCTAAATTTTCCTTAAGAAGCTGCAGTAATTCTTCATCATCGTCTATTATTAGAATTTTATTTTTCAAATTGACCCCTTATGAGTGTCTTTTATCATATTATTAATTTATATAAAAAACGAATTTTGTCAAGAAATTTCTACAATTATTATCACGCTTATTTGAAATTTTTCCTGCCAAGGGGTTATATATCTCATAATCAATTAGCTTATTCTAATGCGACTTTACGTGTAAATAAAGATTAAAAATAATAAACACCTATAAATACACTCTCTATAGGATAAACACTTACAATATTGAGGGTAAGATTCCTACAAAAAAATCAGATAAATGCTGATACCCTTTTTATTCTTATGGTTCTATACTGATATAAAATTACCCAGATGGGTTTAGTGTTATACTCTTGCAAACTGACCTATGGATAGGAAAGTTTAGGTAGGGTTGCCTCTTAAGTTTTTCCTGAGTTTGATAAGGCAAAGGGGGAAGGATGGGAAAAAGGTAACTTACAATGTATGAGAAAATGGTAGAATTAAAAAGGGCAAACGATATAGATATTTTCTTTATATTTAGATAGCTTGTCCTTCTTTCGGTAACACTGATTGCATTCTATGCCACTCAGAATCAATCCAGAGTTTTTCTGATGTGTAAAGTAAGTTTCTTTTATTTTGTGCTTAACCTTACTTTTAGATTAACCCGTCCCAATTTGCTCAAAAAACAGATTGCTTTATTCCTTTTATTCCTCCTTGATATTCTAATCGTGTCAACAATATTTTACTTGACGGGAAGTATAACCCAAGACTATTATATATTTTATTTCTTTACTATTATGATGGTATCGATTTCTTCGGGTATAGGGCCCTCTTTGGCTATTACAGTTACGAGCGTAGGGATTTATCTCTGGTTGGTAACAGAGAAAGGTGCGTTTTCTCTGGATAGTCCTGTCCTCTTGCTAAAACTTGTCTTCCTGATGCTTACTGCCTTTATAACTAATGTATGGAGTACTACAATGAAGGTTAGAATTGAAGACGAGAAGAGAAAGGGCCTAAAGGACATTATACCTGAGCTATCAGCAGTAAAAAATGTTCCTTTTTTGAAATTTGATGATCCACTCACTGGCAAGAATGATACAATGTACCTGAGTTTATCACTGGTTAGGTTAATCCTGGAGCAACATAGGATAGGAATTAAATTGAATGAGAAAGATGGTTTAATATCTTTCAGGTTTAATAAAGAGTCGATTGAACTAAAAGAGTAATTGGCCTCCTTGAGTAGACATTCGAGAAAAATCTTACAGTTTTATAATTTTAGGTTACCGGTTAATACACCTGTTTGGTTTATAGCGAAGGGGGTCAATTCTTTCCCAGCTTGACCGAAACATCCCCGCTTTTAAGGCCAGTTACCTTTGAGATTGCGTCCTTTCCTTTTAATCCTGCAAACTCACATTTTTTTATTTTACCTTTATCAATTTTGAACGTTCCATTGCCCAGAGGTGAGGAGATATTAATTGTGCAGGCTATTTTGTTCTCCTTGAGGGTATGGAAGAGATCAACTAAACTCACTTTATCAAGAGAAAAGGACTCCTCTTTTCCATTTACTATTTCTTTTATCAATTTATAGGATTTTAACCTTTTATCTACTCTTTTTATAAGAGTGTCCATCTCGAATGGTTTAGTCATATAATCCGTGGCACCAAATTCATAACCTCTTGAATAGTCATCCAGTTCGGATTTTACAGTGAGAAGTGTGAAAGGAATGAAGGGATGTTTTTTTCTTACTTCTTTTAAGAATGCAAGGCCATCCATTTCTGGCATGATTACATCCGATATGATTAAATCAGGAGTTTCATCTCTTAAAAGCGAGAGTCCTTCTTTGCCATTGATTGCTACTTTAACAGAGTATCCTTCCCTTTCCAATACTTTTTTTATCATTATCCTTAGTGCTTTATTATCCTCTACTACTAAAATCATTTGTCCTCCTTTCTCCTCTCTTTAATTTTTCTTCTATTTCTCCCGGAGCGTCTGTCTATGAAGCGAAAATCGGATGGCATCTCGATAGTAAATTTTGTTCCTTCACCCGGGTTACTCTCCACCTCGACTCTTCCAAAATGCTCATAAACTATTTTTCTGACAAGGCATAATCCAATGCCGACTCCACCCTTGGTAGATTTGAATTTTCTAAATACTGAATCTATGTTACCCTCAATTCCTCTACCATTATCTTTAACCCACATTTCTACCATTTCATCACCCAAGTACCTACCTCCAATCTGGACTGTTCCTTTGTCTTCTACTTCCTCACAGGCATTCTTTAGCAGGTTCGTTAATACCGATTTCATGAGATTCCTATCGCAGAGAACAGGGGGAAAACCCTCACTAAATTCAAAACTAATCGATGGTTTATTGCTTCCCATATTACCTAATACTATCTTGACGGTTTCGCGAGATAACTTCGTCATATCAATCTCCTCCAGATTTAGATTCATAGGACCTGTTAATGTCAAGGTATCCATAGTGAGTTGGCGTAAGTGCCTCAATTCCTCCGTGAGGATTTCTATAATTTCTTTCCCTTCATTTCCCGAGAGACTATGTAGTACATCAAAACCTAAGTTTAAACCTGCAAGGGAATTCTTTATTTCATGGCTTATTAGTGATAAACCTTCCTTAAGGTCTATTTCTTGCTTCATATCTTTATACCTTACCTATCATATTATATATTTCTGTTTCCTTAAATTTTAATCTTATATACCGTAGTGTCAAGCCTTTAATTCTCTACCCCCTTGACAAAATAAGAAAATATTGGATATATAGATGGTTATCTATATAGGCTTTTGTCTATATAGATGAAGGAGGTGTAATGGAAGTGGTAAAGATTTTAAGTTTGCTTGGTGATAAGACACGTCTAAGGATATTGAGGTTACTTCGCGAAGGAGAAAAGAGTGTCTCGAAGATAGTAAAGTCACTCAAACTCACCCAACCCACCATATCTCATCATCTTAAGAAATTGGAAGAAGCAGGCCTGGTGGTTAAGAGACAATATAAAAATTGGGTATTTTACCGATTAAATGAAAGCTCTCTAAGAGAGTTTATAAAGGAATTTGGTCTCAAATTAAACCTATAGAAGGAGGTCATAATGGGACTTTGGGTAATATCAAAGAGACAATTCGACATTACGAGACTCAATAGTATTTTGAGCTCCAGGCTATCAAGAAAAATCATCAAGGGGGCCCTGGAAGTTCAGGGCGCCTGACCCGGGTTGCATTTATAACAAAAGTCTATATTATAAGTTTATGGAAAAATATAAAAACGGAGAAGAAGTAATCTGGGAGGAATTCCAGAAAGAAAGAATAAATAGCATTAAGGAGGTAGTATGAAAATCTTAAAAAAAGCAACCCTTAAGACCCTTACATCACTTATACCTTTTGCGATTAATAACAAATGGATAAGACCATGGCTTTTAAAGAATATGGAGAATAGGATTTACAAGGATCTCATAAAAGAGAACCCTGATAATAGACCCCTTAAGGTTCAGGAGGATAAATACTATATGGGGAGAGCTATATTCAGGAGTATCGACCGTGCTATCAAAAAAGGTAATCTTTCAGAGAAATCCACCAGAGGACTTATAAGAGTATTCCTCGGGAATGTTTTCTTCGGAGGATTCTATCAAAGAATGGCGTATGTGGAAAAATACGGAGAACGCCCTCCTGTATTTATGACCCTAAGCCCTGGCAAGCAGTGTAATCTCAGATGCAAGGGTTGCTATGCAGCGTCGGGAGCAGAGTTCAAGGAAAAACTCTCCTGGGATGTTCTTAGCGAAATTATCGATCAGGCCCGCGAATTCTGGGGAATGAGATTCTTTGTAATATCAGGTGGGGAACCCCTTATGTATGAGAGCCAGGGCAAGACCCTCCTTGACCTATATGAAAAATACAATGACTCATATTTTCTGATGTATACAAATGGTACTCTTATAGATGAAAAGATGGCCGAAAGGATGGCAGAACTGGGAAATATTACCCCTGCAATCTCTGTGGAAGGAATGAAGAAGGAGACTGACTGGAGAAGGGGTAATGGTGTATTCGATAGGATATTGGTAGCAATGGGTCATCTGAGGGCTGCGGGAGTGCCCTTTGGCATCTCGGTAACTGCAACAAAGCATAACCTCGATGTTATCACCACGAGTGAATTCAGGGACTTTTTCTTCCACAAAATGGGTTCCATCTATGGCTGGATATTCCAGTATATGCCCATTGGTAGGGAGTACACACTTGAGTTGATGCCCACTCCAGAACAAAGGACAAAACTGTACGAATGGGAATGGCAACTCCTCCGAAAAGAAGATATTTTTGTTGCTGATTTCTGGAGCACTGCTACGGCTTCAGACGGTTGTATTGCAGGAGCCAGACCCGGTGGATATTTCTATATCGATTGGAATGGGGATGTCATGCCATGTGTTTTCGTCCCTTATACAGTGGATAATGTTAACGAAGTATTCAAGAGAGGTGGTAATCTAAACGACATTATTCATTCAGACTTCTTTAAGTCAATAAGAGAGTGGCAGTATGATTATGCCTATAAGAGGAAACCAGAAGAACACGGCAACTGGATAATGCCATGTTTTATCAGGGACCACCATGAGACATTCCTCGAGGTAGCAGAGAAATATAACATTAAGCCTGCCGATAAGGATGCGGGATATGCCCTACACGATAGGGGTTATAATGAGGGACTCATCAAGTACGACAAGAGAATGGAGGAGTTAACCGACCCTGTATGGAATGGTCATTACCTTGCTCCCGATAAAAAGAAAAGCAAAAAAGAGGCAATTTCTACCTGAGTATAATGAAGGACCCTCTGGAAGTACTGCCAAAAATCGTTAAGAAGGGGAAAGGTAGGATCGTTCTTCTCATCCTCGATGGACTTGGAGGATTACCACATAAAGGTAAGACAGAAATGGAGGTAGCGCGGACTCCAAATCTCGACGAACTTGCATCCTTAAACTCATGTGGACTTATGGACCCAATCTTCCCCGGTATAACCCCTGGAAGTGGACCTGCGCATCTCTCTCTCTTTGGATATGACCCTATAAAATATCAGATAGGGAGAGGGATACTTGAAGCGTTAGGGGTAGGGATGAAAGTGGGAAAAGGAGATCTGACAGCTCGGGGCAACTTCTGCATAGTAAAGGACGGGATTGTGACTGACAGAAGAGCCGGTAGAATACCAACTGAAGTAAACAAAGAGCTGGTAAAAAGACTTAATAAGGAGATAAAGGAGATAGACGGGACGAGTATCACATGGAAGAGTGGAGAGGAACATCGTTTCGTCATACGCCTCAGGGGGGATAACTTGAGTGAGAATGTTTCTGACACCGATCCCCACAAAGCAGGAGAGAAAATAATTTCATCAAAGCCCATCAAGACTTTAGAATCTGCAAAAAAGACTTCCAGTATTATCAACGAGGTTACAAAAAAGGCCCAAAAGATTCTAGGGGAGATTGACAAACCCCCTAACGGAATAGTTCTCCGTGGTATATCTGCTTATCCCGATATACCAAAATTCCCTGATATCTATAAGTTGAGGGCAAAATCTATTGCCACATATCCGATGTACAGGGGACTTACCGAATTAATCGGTATGGATGTTGAAGGTGGTCTAAATACACTGGAAGAGGAAATAAAGTCCTTTAAAAAATCATTCGACAGTTATGATTATTTCTATATACACATAAAAAAGACAGATTCATACGGGGAAGATGGGAATTTTGACGGGAAGGTAGGAAAGATAGAGGAGGTAGACAGATTAATTCCAAGGATTATGGAATTATCTCCTGACGTCCTCGCAGTGACCGGTGACCATTCAACACCTGCCACTTATAAGGCTCATTCCTGGCATCCTGTTCCGATTCTAATATGTTCTAAGTGGGCACGAATAAGTGGTGTTTCAGGATTTAGTGAGTCCGAATGCGCAAAGGGAGACATAGGTAGAATACCAACCCTTTATCTCACCTCCCTACTCCTTGCCCACTCTGAGAGATTGGATAAGTTTGGAGCATAGATATTTATTATAAAATCACAATGGGAAGCTATACAAAGGGTTTTGTCCCTCGGTAATGCTACTCTTTTTTATTTCTTATTTTCTGAAACCTCTCTTACTCTCTCTGCAGCTATTCTCGTTTCACTCTGACATTATTAACAGACCTTGTCTGTCAGGATTTTTTTTGATTCGGTAATGAAGAATTCCTTAACCTCTTCCCAATCTATCTCGATAAGCATTTCTGGCATCGGATCATTATCTGCATCTTCGAAGAAAGAAAAACTCTTTATAATATGCACAAGATTAAAATGGACATCTCTGTATTTCCTTCTGAAAAGAGCTAAAATATTTTCTAGGCTCATTTCTCCCTTTTTAATGGTAATGTATAAATCTATAAAATCTCTCTTTTTTCCCCTCGATGAAATCGAATCAATTTTCATACAGGCAATATCAGACCAATGAGCAATATATAAACCTCTGTATTCCTTCTTTTTCTCGATAAGAGGATAAGGATAATGAAAGAAACTCATCATAGTTCCATTAAATTCGCCTGTAAAGGTTCCTTCCCCAATATTTTCTACAGTAAGTTTTCCCTTTTCTCTTAATGCATCCCTTAATTTTGATGGCACGAAATTGATTGATGAAAAAAAATCAAGATCCTTTGATATCCTGTGTTCAAACCAAATACTGCAGCCTGTTCCTCCTGCAAGGTAAAAATCTTTCAGAAAATCAAAACCCTTTAATAATTCCAGATTTTCTCTTGTTTTTTCTGGTAGAATCTTTTCATACATTTTATCTCACCTCTATCTACATCCAGGAATATAGACCAGAGGTTTGCACTTTTTCTGGACAATATCCTGCTTTTTTTCAGAGTATCCTTAATATCGTTTAAGGGATAGATTTTGAATAACCACCTCAAAACTTCGATATCTCCAAATTCAAGGATCCTTTCAATAATAAATCCAGAATGTTTTCCCTTATCCAGTTTATTTATATCTATGTCCCAGAAATATTTTCCGAGGAGATCAGGCATATCCATATTGTAATTATAATATAGAAACACACAAAATCAACCTGTTAACACACTACCGCCCATTTTTTTAGCCGCAGAGTGTGCAGATTTTGTATGGGCACGGTGCTCCGTGCCCATATGTAAGATGTGCATTTATTTATTTCCAAAGGATTGTATAAATTTGGTGCATAAATAGCGAATTTCACCGATTACAATCAGAAACACCCCGGTAAATAGTAGACTAACAGGATGGTGTTTCTTTAGATAGTATATCAGGTCTCGATAAAGGATTCGGATCCTTTTCGCCCCGAGGTTTACTGTTGTCCCTCCTCTCTCATGTATTGCCTTAGCTTCGGCTAAATAATATGTTTTATATTTTTTTAGTAACCTCTTTGAGAAATCAACATCAGAAAAGTAAAGAAAAAATCTTTCGTCAAATAGACCAATCTCTTCGAATACCTCCTTTTTTATAAGTAGAGCACAGGACATTGGCTGCTCAACTTCCTGCTTTTTTGAATAATCAAAGTGGGGAAGTTTCCAGGGACTAACAAAGGGAAAAATCCTCGAGCAGCCAATTGTTTCCCAGAAGAATGAAAGAGGAGTGGGTATAGACCTTATTGAATGTATAATCCTACCTTTTCCATCTAAAAGTTTTGGGGCAACTGCCCCTATGTCATCCTGTTCTATCCCGTGTATCATTCGCCTTAGCGAACCCTCTTTTAGGTGAGTTGTTGGAGATAGAAGGAATATATATTTTCCTTTAGATTTTCCTATGCCCTGGTTCGTCGCTCTTGGATAGCCTCTATTCTCTTTGTTGAATACTCTTATGACATTGAATCCCTCTATAACTTTACGGGAATTATCAATAGAGCCATTATCCACTACTATACACTCGAAATCTATTGGTTCCTTCTCTATTGAAGAAAGGCATCTCCTTAAATATTCTTCTCCATTGTAGTTTACGACTACAAAACTGATGAGAGGAGTTTTGAATATTTCCTGCTTAGATTTCTCCACGAATAATCCCCGTAATTTTTTATTGTTTTGAACTGGTCGGGATTCTCTATTACTTTCAGAATAGCCTGTGCAACGCTCCCTGGATTAAAATTACAGCACAACCCTGCAGACCCGATGAGTTCTTCTATTTCTTCATTTACAGTCACAGCGATTATAGGAATTTTTGATCGGAGGTATTCATAAAGTTTCCCCGGAATTATCTCTCTGTCCTGCTTTCCTTTCTCCCCCAGGAGTAGGAGTATATCTGAATTTAGCAATTCTCTAAGAGCGAATCGGTGAGGGAGATAACCGGTAGCAATAAACTTCTTTAACCCTACTTTTTCTGTCCATCTTTTAACATCTATGCCACTTCCGTGCCCTATATGTTTGAGAACAATCTTGTTTTTTGCCCACGGTCGTATCTTAAATAATTCCTCCAACCCTTCAAAAAATACCCGTGGATTATGATGAATGTTGAAAGTTCCCATATATGTAATGATTATGTCTTCATTCTTAACCCTATACTCTGCCTCTGGAAAATTCTCCTCGTCATAACCATTCCTTATCAGATGAATCTTCCCCTGATGTTCCGGATAGCGGGAGATGAGATATTCCTTATGGTTCTTTGTCACGGAAATGACTGCAGAGGCATGCTTTATCGCATACTTCTCCAGACCATTCGCGAGTTCCTCCTCCCACTTAAATCTGTATTTGCCAAGGTAACTTCCCGACCATGGGTCTCTAAAATCAATGATCCAGGGTGTTTTATTTTTTACCAGCCCGGTAAGAAGAAGAGAAAATGGAGGACATGAGGTAATAATTGTATCCATACTTCCTAAACTTTTCAGGAGAAAAGGAATCCATGGAATCTTATTATCTGGAAATGTAAAATAATCTCGTCTTCCCTTTCCAACCCCTGAAAATTTACCAGGAAGAAGATGCAAAGGATCAGGAGAAAAGGTTCTTATCACTTCGAGATTATTTCCCTTAATAAGGGTATCATCGATCGGATATCCTCTGGGAGTATATGGTGTGTATATATTAACCTTCCAACCCAATCTCTTTAGATTTTCAGGTATATGAAAAACACGCTGAATACCTCCCATACCCATTGGTGGATAATAATAGGTAATCCAGCCTATGGTCGGCTTATACGTATCTTTCCTCTTCTACTATTTACCTGTAAATCCCTTCAAGAATGGTTTAAAAAGATCTATCGGTATAGGGAACAGAGTGGTAGAATTATGCTCTGCAGCAATCTCATTCAAGGTCTGCAGGTATCTGAGTTGAATAGTAATAGGAGATTTTTCCATGAGTTTAGCTGCTGCTACCAACTTTTCTGCAGCCTGGTATTCTCCCATTGCATTAATAACCTTTGCTCTTCTATCTCTTTCTGCCTCTGCCTGGCGTGCCATCGAACGTTGCATATCGGTGGGAAGGCCAACATGTTTGATTTCAACCATTGTTACCTTGATGCCCCAGGGGTCTGTTTCTTTATCTATGATACTTGCTAGCTGTTTATTGAGTTTTTCTCTTTCCGAGAGTAGTTCATCTAATTCTGCACCACCCACAACACTTCGTAGGGTTGTCTGAGCTATCTGAGAAGTTGCAAACAGGTAATTTTCCACCTCGATTATCGCCTTTCCTGCATTCATTACTCTAAAATATACCACAGCATTTACCTCAACCGATACATTGTCTCTTGTTATTACATCCTGGGTCGGTACATCGTATGTTACCACACGAAGGCCCACCCTCACTATTCTTTCTATAAATGGGATAATTAGAACAAAACCCGGTCCTCTTATACCCACGAATCTCCCGAGTCTAAATACTACTGCCCTTTCGTACTCCTGCAAGATGTTTATTGCGTTTGCGAGAAGTATAAGAACTATTATTCCTACAACTATTAATGCAGCCATTATTCCTCCTTTTTTATGACTTTGAGCCTTAAACGTTTGATTTCTATAATTTCTACTTCCTCACCTTTATTAATCTTTTCATCTGATACAGCATTCCAGTATTCACCGTGGATGAATACCTTGCCTTTGGTGGAGCTTATATCGTCCTCTGCAACTCCTATTTCGCCAATAAGTCCTTCCTGCCCTGTGGAAGGCTTACGTCTCATCGCTTTTATCACTGCTCCCAATGCAAATATAAAGAACGCAGCCGTGGTCCCAACAACTGCGAAGATTATGGGTCTGGAAATCTGTAAGAATGGTGCATTGGTATTCATTAACATCATAGATCCTAATGTCATAGCAACTATCCCTCCTATCGTTAAGGGTCCATAGGTAGGAGTAAGAACCTCCATTACAAACATAGCTATCCCCAGTATAATAAGTCCTATCCCTGTATAACTGACGGGAAGTGTTTGGAAGGCAAAGAATGCAAGCACAAGACAGGTTGCACCAAGAAGACCGGGGATAATAGCACCTGGATGTGTCATCTCAAATATCAGTCCATAAAATCCCAATATAAATAGAATATATGCAATATTAGGATTAGATATCAATTTCAGGAACTCTTCTCGCCTGCTCATTGGGATTTCCTTTTTCTCGGCGTCCTTTGTATTCAGTTTTCTTACACCATCGGGTAATTTTACTTCCATCCCATCTATCTTTTCCAGTAGTTCATCTACTGACTCTGCAACAAGGTCAATTATATTTAGTTCCAGGGCTTCCTCTGCAGTAACGGATACCGATTGACGGACAGCTTTTTCGGCCCAATCAGCATTTCTTTTCCTTTTATCGGCGATAGAACGTATGTAGGCCGCTGCATCCTGAGTCATTTTTTCCTTCATTGTCTCATCCACTTTCTTCTCCTCTCCCCCTCCAGGACTGATAGCAACAGGATGGGCCGCACCTATATTGGTACCGGGCGTCATAGCTGCTATATGAGCCGCGAGGGTGATAAATACTCCAGCTGAGGCATCCCTTGCGCCTGAAGGGTGGACATAAACAATAATTGGTAGGGAAGCATTCAATTCCTCCTTGATTATCTCTCTCATCGACTCGTCCAGACCACCTGGTGTATCGACAATAAAGATTAACGCCTCTGCCCTGTCCGATTCTGCCCTTTTGATCGTCCTGGTAACATAATTAGACGTTACTGGACCGATAATACCCTCGATATCCCCTATTATTACGAAACTTCCGAATAGTAATAAAATAAGATTCATATTTTCCATATTACCCCCATTGTTCCAAAAGTCAACCCTCGTCAACTGCGCTATATCAATCAGAACCCAGAACACACCACCAGGAATTATGCTACGGAAAACTCACGGTTAATTTCCAATAAAGGTGATATGTGATAGAAGTCAAGCGAGAAGACAAGCAGGTGATATGTGTTATGAGATAGAAGATGAATATGCACGTATCCCTTATCACTTACCACTTATCACATACCCCATACCACGATACTCCTAACATACCAACCCCTAAACACAGAACTAAGAACACTGAACTCAGAACTAAATTT